>MDTD01194395.1_pt1 | contig 11472 bp, 8 predicted proteins | sample 811221 | NCBI WGS metagenome assembly MDTD01 (sample SAMN05326646, study PRJNA326480) | marine metagenome | isolation source: seawater | place: Pacific Ocean: South West | collected 2011
ATACAAAAAATCATTTAACAATCCAGCTCAATTATTTATTATCAGCTTTTTAATATTGGTTTTATTCGGCAGCTTTTTATTATACCTTCCAAACGCTACTCACCAAAATATTAAATTCTTAGATGCACTATTTACCTCAGTAAGTGCGGTTTGTGTTACTGGACTTTCAACAGTTGATATTGGATCTACATATACGTTGTTTGGACAAAGTATTTTATTATTATTAATTCAACTAGGCGGTCTGGGTATTATGACCTTTGCAAGCTATTTTAGTTTCTTTTTTAAAGGTGGAACCTCATATCAAAACAGATTAACTTTAGGAAATATTACAAACTCTCAAGAAATAGGTAAAGTATTCAGCACAATAAAAAACATTATTCTTGTTACTTTTATTTTTGAATTGTTAGGTACTGTTAGCATCTATTTTTCGGTAAATCCAAATGATTTCTCTTCAGAATTTGAAAGAATTTACTTTTCTTTTTTCCATAGCATCTCCTCATTTAACAATGCAGGATTTTCAACTTTACCAAATGGTTTATATGAATTGACATATCGTTTTAATTATTCACTTCACTTAATTATTGCCTTTCTATTCATTTTAGGAGGGCTTGGCTTCCCAATTGTATTCAATATTTTTAAATATCTTAAATATTTAATTTTTAGAGCCATTAATTACTTTTTAAGAAAGAAGAGGTATCACCATATGCCTTGGATTCTCAACCTTAATTCAAGACTAATTTTATTCTCATCATTAATATTGATTGTTTTCGGAACTTTTTTCATTTTCATATTTGAATACAATCACAGTCTTTCAGAGCATGATTTTTTGGGCAAATTATCTACTGCCTTTTTTAGTGCCACAACACCAAGAACCGCTGGGTTTAATACAATTGATATGGCCAGTCAAAGTTTTCCCACAATTATGATCTTAATTTTACTAATGTGGATAGGAGCTTCACCCGCATCCACTGGAGGTGGAATTAAAACGAGCACATTTGCCCTTGCAACTCTCAATATTATAAGTATTGCAAAAGGTAAAGATCGAATCGAAGTTTTTGGTAGAGAAATTTCTAATAATTCAATAAGAAGAGCTTTTGCAGCTATTTCATTATCTCTAATAGTAATAGGAATCTCCATAATTTCAATTGCTGCAATGGAACCAAACCTTCCTTTTTTACATATTGTTTTTGAATCTTTTTCTGCCTACAGCACAGTTGGCTTATCAATGGGTATTACAAATGAATTAAGCTCAATTAGCAAATTTATATTAATGTTTGTAATGTTTATAGGTCGTGTAAGCATGCTTTCAATCCTAATTGCATTATTTAAACAAGTTAAATTTTCAAATTATCAAACACCCAAAGAAGAAATTTTAATAAATTAGATTATGAAATGTATTGTTATAGGAATGGGAAGCTTTGGAGCTGCATTAGCAATTAAGCTAACTGAAAATGGAAATGAAGTAATAGGCGTTGACAATTCAATGCAGAGAGTTGAAATGCACAAAGAACAAATATCTCACGTAATCTGTTTAGATGCTACAGATCAACATGCTATTTCTAATTTACCTATTGCTGATTCTGACATTGTAATTGTAGCCATTGGAGAAAACCAAGGAGCAAATATTATGGCAACAGCAGCAGTCAAAAATTTAAATGCCAAAAGATTAATCACTAGAAATGTAAATCCTCTTCAAGAAAATGTTCTTTTAGCAATGGGATTAGATGAAATTATTAATCCAGAGGTTGAATCTGCTGATAGACTTGCAAAAAAACTATGTCTAACAGGTCTTGTTGATTCATTTGAACTAGATAAAGATTACAGTATTGTTGAAATTGAGACGCCCTCAAAATATATTAATAAAACACTTGAAGAGATAAATTTCAGGAAAGTTCACAATCTTGTCATATTAACCACCATTAAAAAAATGAACAAAAGTCTTTTGGGTATTTCAATTAAGAAAAAATATGTTAATGGTGTTGCTACGCCTTCAACTATTTTAAATAAAGAAGATATTCTAGTTATATACGGTCATAACAAGGACATTAAAAAAATGCTTAATTCATAAAACTTAAAAACTGAATTATCTGTAAAAACAAAGTCTTACTTTTTTTTAATTTTATTTTCTTTTTTCCTTATCTGAATTCTCAGAATACTATAAATATTAATTCTGGAATTAATTTTTCAGTAATAATTAAACTTTCAAGCCACCAAACTCAATATGGATTTAAGTTAAACACTTTTTTATTACTTGACCATTTTCAATTTAACACCGAATCTATTTTCTCATATTACCCAAGAAATATAGGTCAAAGAAAAAGGATGTTTGAAAATAAAAATAGTATCGGTATTGTAGGTTTATTTGGTAATTCAAAGACTTCTTCAGACTATAGCTACAGCTGCATACAGCATCAATCCTTCAAAAAATACGGAATCGCTTATTCATTTATATGGTATAATGACAATCAATCTACTTCACAAAAATCAGGTGCTATTGGTATCCATATCAATCGCATAAGTATTTTACATGAAAATGATTTCTTTTCAGGATTTGGAAAAGATAGATTTAGAACTGGGGACATAACACTTTGCTTACAAGACTCACATATGAAATATATTGCGGGTATTCAGCTCTGGACTGGGGAAACAAGTGGCACAAGAATCAGAGAAAAAAATGAATCTAAATCAACTAAGAGATTCAAGGATTTGTCTAACCTTCCCTATGGAAGAACCAGTAATGGAATATTTTTTATAGGAATTTCTAGCAACATTTATCTAAATAATAATTTAAATATAAAAATGGGTTGGGATAGCGAGCAAATAAGACATTTAATTCAAAACAAAATACTTCATGACTTTCCATTGCTACCAAATAGTAATAAAACACCGTATTATCCCAGACTCGACTCTGATGGTCAACCTACATTTAAAAAAGAAAATATAAAAAAGCCAAGATTTTATTATTCTTTTGATTTAAACGGAATCTAATTACATCCCGGGCATACCTCCGCCCATATTTTTCATTTGACCCATTAGATTAGACATATTTCTGGGATTTTTCATCAATTTCATCATTTTTCTCATATCATTAAATTGCTTTAATAATTTATTTAATTCATTGATATTTGATCCACTACCTCGTGCAATCCTTTTTTTTCTTGAGGTATTAAGTAATCCAGGATTTGATCTTTCATCAGGTGTCATGCTTAGAATCATGGCTTCGATATTCTTAAATGCATCATCAGGAACATCAACACCTTTCATGGCTTTTCCCATTCCTGGAATCATGCCCATTAAGTCTTTAACATTACCCATTTTCTTGATTTGCTGCAATTGACTTAAAAAATCATTTAAATCAAATTGATTTTTCATGATTTTCTTCTGAAGCTTTCTTGCTTCTTTTTCATCAAATTGTTCTTGAGCTTTTTCTACAAGAGAAACAACATCACCCATGCCAAGAATTCTGTCTGCCATTCTTTGTGGATAAAAAACATCTAAGGCATCCATTTTTTCTCCAGTACCAACAAATTTAATTGGCTTATTAACAACCGATTTAATTGACAATGCTGCCCCTCCCCTTGTATCACCATCTAATTTTGTCAAAACAACACCATCAAAATCAATTCGGTCGTTGAATGTTTTAGCAGTATTAACGGCATCCTGCCCAGTCATAGAGTCAACAACAAATAATGTTTCGGAGGGATTAATAGTATTTTTAATACTTTCAATCTCATCCATCATTTTTTCATCAATTGCTAACCTACCTGCTGTATCAATAATTACAACATTAAATGATTTACTCTTTGCATGTTTAATAGCTGATTCAGCTATTAAAACAGGATTTTTCTCTTCTTTATTTGAATAGACTTCAATATCAAGTTGTTCTCCCAATACATGAAGCTGATCAATTGCTGCCGGTCTGTAAACATCAGCAGCAACTAGCAATACTTTCTTTGATTTTTTATTTTTAAGGTAATTGGCAAGTTTACCACTTAAAGTAGTTTTACCCGAACCCTGAAGCCCAGACATTAAAATCGTTGAAGGGTTACCTGAAAGGTTAATTGATTCCTCATTACCACCCATTAACTCAGTCAACTCTTCATGACAAATTTTAGTCATCAATTGCCCAGGTGAAACTGCAGTCAAAACATTTCTACCAATGGCTTTTTCTTTTACGTTATTTGTGAATTTTTTGGCTGTTGAAAAATTAACATCAGCGTTAAGCAATGCTCGCCTAACCTCCTTGAGCGTCTCTGCAACATTAATTTCAGATATTTGACCTTGACCTTTAAGAACCTTAAATGCTCTTTCAAATTTTTCAGATAAATTTTCAAACATAATGTAAAATATAAGTTTGCAAATTTACTGAATTTTCATCAATTTTTCATGAAGACATTATTGAGTTTTGACCATCATTAATTTGAATCTCAGAAAGGCGTCTAATTTTAATATTAAAAGTTGCAATTAATATGGTCATAAAGGGACTAATCAAATTAAAAAAACAATACATCCAATAATGACCTGTTGCAACACCAAGAACCCCAGAATGATAAGCGCCACATGTATTCCATGGAAATAAAACAGAGGTAACGGTTCCTGAATCTTCAAGTGTTCTACTTAAATTTTCAGGCTTTAAACCATTTTCTTTGTAACTATCCGCAAACATTCTTCCTGGAACTACAATAGCCAAATACTGATCTGAAGCAGTAGCATTAAAAAATATACAAGTAGAAGCAGTTTTAGCAACTAATACAGATGTTTTCTCAATTGAACTAATTACACTTGAAGTTATCTTTTTTAGCATTCCAGTAACTTCCATTGCACCACCAAAAGTCATAGAACATAAAACCAACCAAATTGTGTTTAACATTCCACTCATTCCACCTGTAGACAACAGCTCATTCATAGATTCATTTCCTGTTTCAAGATTAGACTCTGATGCAATACTTAAGAAAAAAGTTGTATATGAAGATTCTAAATAGTTATCATATATTCCAGAAAGTTGATTTACAATTTGTGGTTGAGCAATAATTGCTGTAACTGCTCCTGCAATTGTACCGATAAAAAGTGCTGGTAGGGCATCTACTTTCATAATAATAAGACCTATTACAATTATTGGAACAATAAATAAAATAGGTGAAATATAAAAAGCACCATCAATTAGATCTAGCATATGCTCTACCCCTTCTGCATCTGACTGGGTGTCTAATGAAAAGCCAATAATTGAAAAAATCAAGAGTGTAATAATTAATGTTGGAATAGTTGTATACATCATGTATCTAATATGAGTAAATAAATCAGAACCAGCCATGGCCGGTGCCAAATTTGTTGTATCAGAAAGAGGAGACATTTTATCTCCAAAATAAGCACCTGATATAATGGCTCCCGCAATCATTCCCTCACTAATCCCCATCACACTTCCAATACCTAATAACGCAACACCAACGGTTGCGACAGTACTCCATGAACTACCCGTTGCCAAAGCAACTATAGCACTAATTATACAGGATGCAACTAAAAAGTAGCTTGGATTTAATATTTGTAAGCCATAATAAATCATTGTTGGAACAACGCCTGAAATCATCCATGTACCACTTAAAGCACCAATAATCAATAAGATTAGTATTGCACCTAATGAAGATTTAATACTTTTAACAATACCTTCCTGAATTGGCTTCCACTTAAAACCTAATTTAATACCAATGGCTATGGAGACAACGGCTCCAAATAAAAGTGCAATTTGATTGGGACCTGCTATTGCAAAATCACCAAAAACGAAAACATTAGTAGCCAATAAGCCTATTAAAATAACAATGGGTAATAGGGAAAGTAAAAAACTTGGTTTTTTAGTTGAGTTATCCATTTCTTGAGATGTTTTTTCAAATTACGTTATTATAATGAACTTATCAAACTATTGTTTTATTTTTTTGTTTTAGTAAATTAGTGACGCTAAAACCAAAAACTATGAAGTATCTAATAATTCTGTTAATAATTTCCTCATACACCTCTTTTTATTATTCTCAAAACTATTCAAGAGTTAAAATATTTGGAACCAGCATTGAGTTAAAAAAGCTATCTGATTTAGGCGTTACAATAGATCATGGATCATACAAACAAGAAACTTTTTTTATTTCAGATTTTTCTGAAGAAGAAATTGATATAATAAAAAAATATGGTTTTCAATATGAAATTATGATTAATGATGTGAAAAAACATTACAAAAAAATCCTAAACAAAAAAGGAAGTGAAAACATTATAAAAAATAATATTTGTAGTGGATCTAATCCCTCAAATGGAAATCCTATTGTAACTCCAACAAATTTCAACAATGGATCGATGGGCGGTTACTTAACATACTCCGAGATGCTTTCTGAACTTGATGATATGGCACAATTGTATCCAAATCTAATAACAATCAAAGCTCCTATTCATACATTCGTCACTCATGAAAATAGACCCATTTATCACGTTAAAATATCTGACAACCCAAACATAAATGAAAATGAAACCAATGTGTTGTACTCTTCCATTCATCATGCCAGAGAACCAATGAGTTTAATGGAAACTATTTTTTTTATGTGGTATCTTCTAGAAAACTACTCCACTAATGATGAAGTAAAATATCTAGTTGACAACAATCAAATGTTCTTTGTTCCTTGTATTAACCCTGATGGATATATATACAATGAAATAACAGATCCAAATGGTGGAGGTATGTGGAGAAAAAACAGAAGAAATAATGGGAATAACTATGGGGTTGATTTAAATCGTAACTACTCATATGGTTGGGGAACAACTGGAACCTCTACAACAAACACAAATAGTGATACCTATTGTGGCCCATCTCCATTTTCAGAACCTGAAACCCAAGCAATGCAATGGCTAGTTGAAGAATACGAATTTGTTTCTGCCTTTAATGCTCATGCTTACATGGGTGCAATTTTATTTCCAATAGGCACAACAGTTGCAGAATATGCAGATCATCATGATTATTTTCAGGATCTTGGAAATGAAATGGTAGTAGAAAATGGATATTCTGCGATTAAGAGTTCTGGACTTTATCCTGCCTCTGGTGACTCAGATGATTACATGTACAAAGATGACATTGGTGTTGGTATGAAAGATACAATTTTTGCATACACGCCTGAAGTTGGAACAGCATTTTGGCAACCACAAGCAGAAATTGAGTCAACATGTGCAGAGATGGTATATTCAAATATGGTCTTAAGTCATATGCCTCATAAATATCTTATCGTTAACGAAACCGACCCTTCAACTATCGCAACAACAACAGGAAATTTCAATCATGATGTACAGAGGCTTGGTTTGGAAAACGGGGTTATTCACGTTTCAATTGAACCAATTCTAAATGTCCAAACAGTTGGAAATAGCGTTAGCTATAACATCAATCTGAGAGAAACTGCATCTGGAACTATCTCATACACTTTAGATCCATCAATTCAATTTGGTGATGAAATAAAGTACATTCTTAAAACAGACAATGGATCATGGGTAAAAAAAGATACCATCACCAAAACATATGGAGCCATAGCTTTACAAATAGTTGAGAATGCTAATAATACAACAAATTGGATAGGAAATTGGTCAACAACTAATGCTACCTATGTATCTCCTAGTAAATCTTTCACTGATTCACCAAACGGAAACTATAATAACAACTCTACTAGAACAATGATGTACTCATCTGATATTGATTTATCAAATGCTAGTTCTGCAATGGTTTCATTCTATGCTAAATGGGACATTGAAGCAGACTATGATTACACTCAGTTCCAAGTTTCTACTGACAATGGAAACACTTGGATTGGACAATGTGGTAATTATACTGTGCCCGGAACCAATGCAAATGGAAGTGTACAGCCAAATAATGAACCTGTATATGAGGGTACTCAAGCAACATGGGTTTTAGAAGAAATAAGTCTTAGCGACTATTTAGGACAAATCATTAAAGTACGTTTTATTCTTGAAGCTGATGGAGGTGTCAAAGAAGATGGCTTTTATTTTGATGATTTTAAAATCTTCTTCAATAATGGTTCAGGAAACCAGGCTCCTGTAGCCAATTTCACTGTTAATTCAAGTAGTATTTGCTTAGGTGATGTTGTTAGTTTTACTGACTTTTCAAATAACATTCCTAACTCTTGGAACTGGAACTTTGGAGATGGAGTTACATCAACAGATCAAAACCCAACACACATATATACATCGCCAGGCACCTACTCTGTCAGTTTAGTTGTTAGTAATTCGATAGGAAATGACACCTATCAATACAACTATATTTATGTTCATGCAATTCCTAATGTAACTTTAAGTTCTAATCTCTCAAATGATACAATCTGTCTGTATGGAGATCCTGTTAACCTTAATGTTAGCCCCTCAAATAGCTATATTAATGGAAATGGAGTCTCTAATAGCCTTTTTAACCCATCTATTGCTGGTCCAGGACTACATACCATAACAGCTAGCTATCAAGATTCGAACTCATGCACTGGAACTGCAGTAATAAATATCTATGTTGATGAATGTTTAAGTATTAATTCTGTTAATACAGATCTAATCAAAGTCATTCCGAACCCTAATAATGGTTCATTTTCTGTTCAAGGGCTTAAAAACGGAGAAAAGTATTCAATATTTGACATTAATGGAAAAGCAATTTATTATGGCAGCCATGATTCAAACTCACCATCAATTAATCCTAATGACGTTATTAGTAATGGGATTTATTATCTAAGGGTTCATAATGAAAAGAATTTCACACAAGTTAAATTTATAGTTTACAAATAATTATAAAAATTTAATGAAACTTATTTATAAGTTCTTTCTTCATTCATTATTTTTAATTACAACTGTTTCTTGTGTACCTGTAAATTCGTTATTTCTCTTTCATCCTGATAAAAAAGATATCAAACGTTTTCCTTATAGAAAAATCGAGACGTCTGGAAATTGTTTTACGTTTAAAAGGTCGTTAAATAATTATGAGAAAGAAATAATGATTAACGATTGTTCAAACGGAAGGCCAAACTTTATTAGTATTGAAGACTTTACACCAACACATAATATAAGAAGCTTTCTTATTATACAAAATGATACAATTAAATATGAATATTATGGTCAAGGAACTGATAAAAACACCTTACACCCTTCTTATTCATTAGCAAAATCATTTATTTCAGCATTAATCGGAATTGCTATAGATGAAGGGTTTATTAAAAGCAGTGATGACTTTGTTAATGAATACCTACCTAATCTTAGTGAACATGAATATTACAAACAACTTAAAATAAGCAATCTATTAGATCACACATCAGGAATTAAAAACGACATCAAAATTGATGCTCATATTTATTATGGCTATGACATATATAAGGGACTTAATAAATTAAATTTTAATTATGAACCCGGAACAAAACAAGAGTATTTGAATGTCAACTCTCAAATACTTGGCTTGATAATAAAACAAGCTACAAAAAAATCACCAGCAATATACCTTCAAGAAAAAATTTGGAAGCCATTAAACATGTGTAATCATGCTATTTGGTCTACAGATAAAAAAAATAAAATTGAAAAAACATTTTGTTGTTTAGGTGCTACATCAATTGACTATGCTAAATTTGGAAGGCTATATTTAAATAATGGAAAACATATTGATAATCAAATAATTAGCAAAAAATGGATAAACAAAACAATTAAGTATAATGTAAGTAAAGGAAGTAATAAATATTATAATAAATCTTGGTACTTAGGCCTAGAAAAATATGGGGATTTTATGGCCAAAGGTCTGTACAAGCAATATATTTATTTGAACCCAAATAAAAACTTAATCATTGTAATTTTAAATAACAAAGAGGACAAAGTTAAATCCGAAAAGGTCAAATGGATTTACATATTAAGACAGATTTCAGATCAACTTTAAATAATTTATTTAACATAGTCTTCTTTCCAAACCAAAACACATTGATCATCACCTATTTTAGTATAACCTTGATTGTAACAGAAATAATATTTTTTACCCGATTTGGTTTCAAAAATATTTGTGTAATAATGAAAATTGAATCCTTCTTCAGCTAATGCTAAAGAATTCAATGAAGTTTTACCACTAGGATTTAATTTTTCAAGAATTCTTCTGTTTTTTCTTAGAATTGCATTGATTCTTCGAACGTAAGCATTGGCATCTTCATTTAATCTGTTGTTGAAGGTATTTCTACAGTAATCACTACAAAACTTTTGATCCTTTCTTCCAGATAATTTATGCTTACATTCTTTACATTCTCTTACATCCATTGAAATGAATTTTACAATTATTTTAAAAGATAGTGAATTTTAAAAAAGGAATTATAAAATTAATAAAAGAATTATTAACAATTAAATAATAAATTTAATAAAATAAACTTAAATATTTGATTTATAAAACAAAAGGAGTTGAAATATCAACTCCTTTTATTAAAACGAAATTATTAAAGAGTCACCTCACTACATTGAGCATTATTGGATTTGATAAATAACCATTAACATTTAATCTGATTAGATATTCACCTTTAGATAAATTTGAAGTATTGATGTTAAGTTCATTATTACCTTCAATTCCGCTAAAAACAAAAGATGAAATATTCATTCCTACCATATTAAAAATTTGAACATCTATATTTTGTGAAGAAAGAAGATCAACACTTATAGTTGTACTCTGGTCGGCAGGATTAGGATAAATCTTCATATTTTGAAATGCATAACCATCTGTGATACCGCCTGTACATGCGGCGGGTGTTGGGTTAAAACCAGCAGAAGAAAAAGCAGATTCAAAATTAGAAACAGCACTTATAGGCCAAATATCTCCATTTTTAAGCTTCATATCTGCACCAATTAAACAATAAGTTGGATAAGCAGATGGATTAAATACTGAGTTTACTGCACCTGAGCCTCCATCACCACTAACTGCGGGACAATGAACAGAGGAACCGCCATAAGTTTGTTCAAATTGGACAACTGCGGCATCATTATCTTGCCCTGTATTAATTGTTAAGCAAACAACATCCCCTGTATTACAACCATATTTTTCATGTAATTCGTTGAAAATTGGGGTTGTTTGTTGACAAGGACCACAAGTTGTGAAGAAAAAATCTAAAACGACCCATTTACCAGCATTTGTGTAAGAACTCAAAGTATGAGAATTTCCATCAGTATCTGTAACTGTAAAATCTGCAACAGTTTGACCAACAGAATAACCATTGATTTGAGAATTTGTTGTAAAAGTTATAGCTACTATAGCTATCAAAGAAAGTAATTTTGTTTTCATGTGTTTTAAATTTATTTATTGGTTTAAGGGAATAAATATATAAATAAATTGAGAAAAGGGCGGGATTCTTTATAACTAAAGGAAATTAGCTGAAATTAGTTTTCACTCTTATTTAAAGTAAATGATTTACTTATCGATAAAATTTCCTTTTTTCTTAGAAAAAC
>MDTD01203103.1_pt1 | contig 11472 bp, 9 predicted proteins | sample 811221 | NCBI WGS metagenome assembly MDTD01 (sample SAMN05326646, study PRJNA326480) | marine metagenome | isolation source: seawater | place: Pacific Ocean: South West | collected 2011
AAAAAAAGAGATTTTAAATCATTATGGATTCAAAGAATTAATGCAGGAGTAAGGAGTGAAGGTTTAACATATTCGAAGTTTATAGATGGATTAAGCAAATCAGGTATTAAATTAGATAGAAAAATTTTGGCAGAAATCGCCTACGAAAACCCACAAGCCTTTAAAACAATAGTTAAAAAAGCACAATCAGCATTAAGCTAATCTTTTTATTGTTTTTCTATTCTTAACAAATATTCTGTTAAAATGTCTGAAATTGAAAAAATTAAGTCAGAATATTTAAAAAAATTGAATAGCTGCACCGATATAGATAATTTAGGCCAGATTAAAACCCAATTATTTGGTAAAACTGGAGTAATTACAGATCAATTTAAATTGATTAGTTTAAAATCAGAAAATGAGAAAAAAGTTTTTGCCTCCCAAATCAATGAACTAAAAAATTTACTACAAGAAAAATTAAATGAAATTTCAAAAAAATTAGAAATACAAGAAATTAATAAAAAATTAGAAAATGAAAAAGTTGATGTAACATTACCTGAGCGCCCATTTAAAAGAGGAAAAATACATCCAGTGTCACAAGTAATTGATGAAATATCTTCAATATTTTCAGAAATTGGTTTTACTGTAGCCGAAGGTCCTGACGTTGAAAATGAATATAATAATTTTACTGCACTTAATACGCCTCCAAATCATCCAGCTCGTGATATGCATGATACTTTTTATTTAAGTGAGGATAAAAACTTATTATTAAGAACACACACATCTCCAGTTCAAATTAGAACGATGAAAAGAGGAAAACCACCATTTAAAATTATTGCACCAGGTAGGACTTATAGATGTGATAGTGATCAAACACATACACCTATGTTTCATCAATTAGAGGGTTTGTATATTGATAAGGATATAAATATGGGTCATCTAAAAGGTTGCCTTAATTATTTTATCAAAGAATTTTTTGAAGTGAAAAAATTGAAAATGAGATTTCGACCAAGCCATTTTCCTTTTACAGAACCTTCGCTTGAAGTTGACATCGGATATGATCTAAAAGATGGTGAAATCATAATTGGTGAGGGAAAACAATGGTTAGAAATTCTAGGATGTGGAATGGTTCATCCAAATGTATTAATCAATTCAAAAGTAGATCCTTCCAAATATCAAGGATTTGCCTTTGGGATTGGCATAGATAGACTGGCAATGTTAAAATATGGGATTAAAGATTTACGATCATTTTTTGAAACTAATTATAAATGGCTTAACCACTATGGATTTGATCCCGTAGATGTGCCTACGAATTATAGGGGTCTAAGCAGATGAAGTTCACTTTAAAATGGTTAAAAGATCATCTAGAAACAAATAAAACTGAAAAAAAAATAATAGAAACTTTAAACAATATAGGACTTGAGGTTGAGTCTATCCAGCCAATAAGAGATGAATTTTCAAATTTTTTAATAGCAAAAATAATCAAAGCAGAAAAACATCCTAATGCAGATCGTTTAAAAGTTTGCGAAGTTGATATTGGTGATAAAAATATTTTGAAGGTTGTTTGTGGTGCCCCAAATGCACAAAAAGGTTTACTAACAATATATGCGCCACCCGGATCTATTATTCCAAAAAATAATATGAAATTAGAAGTATCAAAAATAAGAGGGGTTACTTCTTATGGTATGCTTTGTTCAGAGTCAGAGCTAAATTTATCTAATGAGAGTCAAGGCATAATATCTTTAGGTGATAAATATAAAAATAAATTAGGGAAAAGTTATTTTAACTCACAGAAAGAAAATATAATTGAGCTTTCGATAACTCCGAACAGGCCTGACTGTTTAGGTATTCGTGGAATAGCACGTGATTTAGCTGCAGCTGGTATAGGAAAAATAAAACCTATTAAAAATAGCAAGCTTAAGCAAAACAATAAGAAATTTAGTGTAACAATAAAAAAAACAAAAAACCAATCTTGCTCGATTTTTGGTAGCTGTCTAATCACAAATATTAAAAATCAAGAAAGCCCAAACTGGCTCAAAAATAGGTTAAACGAAGTAGGATTGAGACCCATTTCTGCTGTAGTGGATATTACTAATTTTATAATGTTAGATTTAAATAGACCTTTGCACGCATACGATTTGGATAAAATAAATAAAAGAATAATTGTAAGAGAGGCAAAAAAAAATGAAACTCTAGAAGCATTAGATAATAAAAAGTACAAATTATCAGAGGGCATGTGTGTTATTGCAGATGAAGATGGACCATTAGGCTTAGGAGGTATAATTGGCGGGACTAGTTCATCCACAGAAATAGATACAAAAAATATTCTCATAGAGTCCGCTTATTTTGACCCTTCAATCACCAGGATGACATCAAATTTACTAAATATTAATACTGATGCAAAATATAGATTTGAAAGAGGAATTGATCCTAATTCAATTGAAATAGGCTTAAAAAAAGCAGCAGAAATGATCACTAAAATTTGTGGAGGAGAAGTAAGCAAAATTCAAATTACAAAAACAAAAAAATTATTAAAAAAACAAGTTCAACTAGAAAGCAATTTTCCATCTAAAGTATTAGGAATAGAAATACATAAAAAAGAGATTATCAATATATTAGAAAATCTTGGGTTTAATTGTAAAAAAGATAAAAATAATATTTCTGTACAAATTCCAAGCTGGAGACCTGATATAAATGGTAAAATAGATTTAGTTGAAGAAATTATCAGAATTAAAGGGTTAGATTCAATTAATTCTATTGAACCTGTAAAAAATAGAATTAACCCTACTTTAAATAATCAACAAAAACATTTTCATTTGATACAAAGATCAATTGCAGCAAAGGGATATCTTGAGGCGATAACATGGTCGTTTGCAAACGAAAAAACAAATAATCATTTTTTAAATTATAAAAAAACCAACAGAATCATTAATCCAATAAGTGCTGAGTTAGGAGTTTTAAGATCTTCGATTTTTTCTAATTTAGTTGAAAAGATTAGAGAAAATATTGATAAAGGAGAAAATAATATATCTTTATTTGAAATAGGTCCAATATTTGAGGGCAATAAACCAGGGGAACAAATTGTATCAGCATGTGGTATCTCCGCAGGTTTAGCTTCAAATCCTAATTGGAATGAGAAAGAAAGATTATTAGATGTATTCGATGTTAAAAGGGATTTGTTGCATACACTTAATGAATTAGGTACAGATAAAGACCAAATTGTAATAGAAACTACAAATTTACCAACTTATTATCACCCTGGAAAAAGTGGAAATATTTCTTTTTCAGATAAAATAAATAATCCTTTTGCTTCATTTGGTGAATTACATCCAAATATTATTAACCAGTTAGACGTTAAAACCAGATCACTCGTTGGATTTGAATTAAATTTAGATAAGTATGTTGAATTAAAAGGAAAAAATAAAAATTCAAAAAAAAACTATGAATTTTCAGAATATCAAAAATCAGAGAGAGATTTTGCGTTTATTGTAGAAAAAGATATTAAAGCACAGGATTTATTAAATTTGATAAAAAAAGTAGATTTGACACTAATTAAAGACATTTCAGTATTTGACTTATATGAGGGAGAGAATATCCCAATAGGAAAAAAATCTATTGCTTTCAAAGTAGTAATTCAATCAGACAACAAAACCTTAACTGAAGATGATATAAATATGGTATCAGGCAAGATAGTAAAAATTATTGAAGGCGAAACTGGTTCAAAACTAAGATCTTAATGGATAACATCGATAATATAAGGAACTTTGCAATAATTGCACATATAGATCATGGTAAATCTACTATTGCAGATAGAATAATCCATAAATGTGGAGGGCTAACTGATAGAGAAATGAAAGCCCAAGTTCTGGACTCTATGGATATTGAGCGAGAAAGAGGAATAACCATTAAAGCTCAAACCGTAAAATTAAATTATAAATCGAAAAATGGAAAAGAATATATCTTAAATATAATTGATACGCCTGGGCATGTAGATTTTAGCTACGAAGTAAGTAGGTCATTGTATGCATGTGAGGGCTCTATTTTAATCGTTGATAGTACACAAGGTGTTGAAGCACAAACACTTGCTAATGTATACCAAGCGCTAGATATGAATCACGAAATCATTCCCATACTTAACAAAATAGACCTTCCAGCTTCAGATCTAGACAGGACTACAAAACAAATTGAAGATGTTATTGGAATAGAGACTAACAATGCAATCCCTTGCTCGGGAAAAACAGGCGAGGGAATAGAGGATATATTAGAAACTATAGTAAATTATTTACCACCACCTAAAGGTTACAAAGATAATTTGCTTAAATGTTTATTAGTCGATAGTTGGTATGACACATATTTAGGCGTTGTCACTCTGGTAAGAGTTATAGATGGAAAATTAAGCAAAAACATGAAAATAAAAATGATGTCAACAAATCAAGAATATGTTGTAGAAAAAGTTGGAGTTTTTACACCAAAACCTAAAGATGTTAGTCATTTAAATACAGGTGAGATTGGTTTCATAATTACAGGCATAAAAAATCTTTCAGATACAAAAGTTGGAGACACCATTTGTGAAGCAAGCAGACCAATCGATAAGGCTTTACCAGGATTTAAACCGAGCAAACCCGTAGTCTTTTGTGGTCTATTTCCAGTTGATAGCTCAGACTATCAAAAATTAAAGGATGGTTTAGCTAAACTTCAATTAAATGATGCAAGTTTTTCATTTGAAGCTGAGTCATCCTCTGCTTTAGGCTTAGGTTTTAGATGTGGTTTTTTGGGATTATTGCACCTAGAAATTATTACAGAAAGATTAGAAAGGGAGTTTGATATTAATTTAATTACTACAACACCAGGAGTTGTTTATAAAGTTCACTTAAATAATGACAAATTTTTAGAGCTTCAAAATCCTTCAAGTTTACCTGACCCAACACTTATTAAATATATTGAAGAACCTTGGATAAAGGCAACTATTATTTCCCCTGATGAATACTTAGGATCAATAATAAAACTTTGTCAAAATAAAAGAGGAATACAAACTAATTTAAGTTATTCAGGAAATAGAGCTGTATTAAACTATGAAATACCACTAAACGAGGTTGTATTTGATTTTAACGATAGATTAAAATCTATGACAAGTGGTTATGCCAGTTTTGATTATGAAATATTAGGTCATAAGGAAGGAGATTTGGTAAAACTTTCTATATTAGTTAATACAGAACCTGTTGATGCACTAGCAATGATGGTACATAAAGATTTTGCACAGAATATTGGTAGAGAAGTATGCGAAAAGTTAAAAGATTTAATTCCAAGACATAATTTTATGATACCTATACAAGCTGCAATTGGTGGAAAAATCATAGCAAGGGAAACAATAAAAGGTTTTAAAAAAGATGTTTTAACTAAAATCCATGGTGGTGGAGCATTAGATAGAAAAAGAAAATTATTAGAAAAGCAAAAAAAAGGAAAAGCAAGAGCAAAGCAATTTGGAAAAGTTGAAATCCCTCAAGAAGCATTCATTGGTGTATTAAAAATAAATAAAGAATAATGATAAAACTTTTTAGAGAAAAAATACGAAAACTTAAGTATAAATTAAAATTTTATAATACTAATAAAAAAAATAAATTTAATTATATATCAAATAGCCTAGTTAGTTCTGATTTAACAAATCTAATGAACAAATACGGAAGCGACAAAGGTGGTCTAAATAATCATCATAATTACGCTGAATATTACTCATTTTTGTTTGAGCACAAAAGAAAAGATATAAAAAATTTACTAGAAATTGGACTTGGAACAAATGATGTGAGTCTGGCAAGCAATATGGGTGAAAAAGGTGTTCCACTAGCTTCATTAAGAGCCTGGAAAGAATATTTTCCTAACGCTGAAATAATTGGTGCAGATATAGATAAAAAAATATTAAAAAATGAAGATAGAATAAAAACATTCTATGTTGATCAAACAAATCCTGCTTCAATCAAAGAAATGTTTGATAAAATTGGAATAGAAAAATATGACATTATCTTGGAAGATGGGCTCCATGAATTTAATGCAAATATTTGCTTTTTTGAGAATTCTATAAAATATTTATCAAAAAATGGTACTTATATTATTGAAGATATATATTTTAAGGACCAAGAAAAATTTATAAATTATTTTGAAAATTTGAATTACAATTTTTCAATTATTGATATCTATCACAAAACGAATATTGCTAATAATTGTCTAATATTAATAACAAAAAGAAACAATGAAAAATAAAATTTATGATTGCATAACATTCTATAATGAAAATCTTTTAACAAATTCAAGATTTGAAATTTTAAATGATGTAGTTGATTATTTTATTGTTTGTGAGTCAAATTTTGATCATTTAAGAAATCCCAAAAAAATAAATTTTGAACTAAGAAATCCAAAATTTAAAAAAAAAGTGAGACACATAATTATAGAAGAAAATTTTCCCAAAGATTTAGATGGTTGGTCTATAGAAAAATATCAGAGAGAAAAAATTTTAGAATCGATAACAGACGCAGCACAGGATGATTTAATTATGTATTCAGATTCTGATGAAATCCCAAATCCAAAATTATTAAATAATTTTAATTTGAAAAAAAAATATGGAATTTTTTTACAAAAATTCTTTGTTTACAAAATAAATCTATTTAATAAATATGAAACACCATGGCAAGGCACAAGGATATGTAAAAGAAAAGACCTAAAAAGTATAAGTTTTTTAAGAAAAAAAATAAAATCAGAAAATTTAAAAAAAAGTTTTTGGAAAATACAATATGAGAGAAGTATAGAATTAATCGAAGAAGGGGGTTGGCACTTTAATAATATGTATACTCCAGAGATAATTTCAGAAAAAATTCATAATATTAAAAATGTAGACAAAAACTTAATACATGTCCACTCTTCAAAAAGTGAGATTGCAGATAAAATGCTTAATTTAGAGGATATTTTTTATAGAAATCATAAATATGAAAAAATTCAGATAGATGATAATTATCCTGATTATATAAGAAAAAATAAAAGTTTATTTCAAGATTTTATAATTTAAAATAAATTACTTATGCTCGACAAATCAATAGTATCAGAAAAATATATTGAATATCATCAAAGTTTAACTGAATTAAAAAAAAACTATTTAAACTCTAAGCCATTTCCAAACATAGTTATAAATAATTTCTTTAATAATGAATTTTTGGAGGAGGTATTAAATGTTTTTCCAGACTTATCTAAAATTAAATCATCAGAAAGTTATAATAATAAATCAGAAGTAAAATTTGCGAATAATGAATTTTATAAATTTCCTTTGCCAATAAAAAAATTAATTAATTTTATGAATTCACAGAATTTTATTAATTTTTTACAAGAAATAACTTCCATTAAAGAAAAACTTATTCCTGATAAAGAATTAAATGGAGGTGGTTTGCATGAAATAAAATCTGGAGGATATTTGAAAATACATACTGATTTCAATAAACATCCAAATATTGATTTAGATAGAAGAGTTAATATTTTAATTTATTTAAATAAAAATTGGGAAAATGATTATGGGGGAGATCTTCAATTGTGGGATAAAAATATGGAGAAGTGTGAAAAAAAAATATTCCCTTTCTTTAATACTATGGTCATTTTTTCTACAAATGATTTCAGTAATCATGGTCATCCTGAACCAATAAATTGTCCTAAAGACATCTCAAGAAAATCAATTGCATTGTATTATTTCTCGAAAGGTAGGCCCGAAAGTGATATTGATAATAAAAATATCAAGAATAAAACATACTTCAAAAATAGGCAAGGTTTTAAAGAAGTAGACATCTCAAATTTTGAAAAATTTAAAAATATTTTAAGAAAATTTGATTTGTACCAAAAAATCAAAAATTTTGAAAAAAAATATATCAGAAAAAATAAATAATAATCTATGAGCAATAATGATTTAGAAATTTATTGTGTAACTAATAAAAGGCTTAAATTTTTAGAGAATTTTAATTATAATTTAGCATGTGTAGGTAAAGATTCTTTTCCTGAAAATTATATAAGATCTGACGTTGGAGATAATATATTTTATAAAGAAGAATTTTACTCAGAACTTACTTTTCATTATTGGTTTTGGAAAAATAAATTGAATATAAATGAAGATAAATGGATTGGTTTTTGTCAAAAAAGAAGATTTTGGATTATTAAAACTAATACAAATATTGATATAAATTTAAATAATTTTAAAGATTATCTTTTATTAAAAGCACAGCCAGAATGGAACAGCTATGAGTCAATTGTATGTGAACCAATCTTTATTAATAAATTAAAAAAAATGAAATTAATTAAAAAAGGCTTTATGAAAATTTTAAAAAAACCATCAATTTTTTATAATTTAGAGCATCAAAATATTGCTTTGCATTTTGACTTGCACCATGGAAATGGAAATCTATTTAAAGCAATAGAAGTTATGGACAAATCAGATCGTGATGACTTTTATAATTATGTTAATCATTTTACATACTACAATCCCCATATTATGTTTATTACCAAACCTCATATACACCAAAAATGGTTTAGCACACTATTCCCTTGGTTAGAAAGATGTGAGAAAGTTTTCGGATTTGAAAAGTTGAAAGGTTATGAAACTAAAAGACTTTATGCTTATCTAGCAGAAAGGTACCTATCTTTTTGGTTTAAAAAATATACTAAAAGTTTAAATTGGCCTTGGACTTTTATCGAAAATCAATAATGAAAAGTAATATTAGTAAAAAATGGCTTGTTCTTAGACATGGTATAGATAAGTATCTTTATAAAAATTTTGAAATTTTTTCTCCTTCATCTGCAGGCAATCCAGATATACTGGGTTTTCATACAGGAAAATCAATTACACTTACTTTTCCATTATTAAAACAATTGCTAAACAATCTTAAATTAAATGAAAAATTAATAGGAGCAAAAGAATTTTGCAAACAAAATGGAAAAATAAATGAAGCAAGTAAACTGAAATATTTTTTTGATTTATATGGTAGTGATAAATCTAGTATACACAACTATCATTTAGTATATGGAGCTTTATTTAATGACCCAAAAAAAATAAAAGCTATTTTTGAAATAGGGCTTGGAACTAATAATATCGATGTTTTATCTAATATGGGTACATCGGGAAAGCCAGGAGCTTCTGTAAAAGCTCTAAGAGACTATTTTAAAAATTCATATGTTTATGGTGCTGATATAGATAAAAGAATTCTTTTTAAAGATAAAAGAATCAAAACTTACTATACAGATCAAGGTCATCAAAATTCAATTGATAAAGTACTTAAAAAAATAAATAAGAAATTTGATTTGATTATTGATGATGGTTTGCATGCGCCATATACAAACTTAAATACATTAATAAGTAGTCTAAAATATTTAAATAAAAATGGCTATTTAATTATTGAAGACATTCCTTTCAGATCCCAAAGTATTTGGGAGATAGTAAATTTTATATTAAATAAAAAATATAAAACAAATTTAATAAAAACGAAAAACGCACTAATTTTTCTTGTAAAAAAAAATAAATTGAAACAAAAAAAAATATTAGTAACTGGAGGGGCTGGATATATTGGAAGTCATATCATCGAGCTTCTGATAAAAGAAAAAAATAAAGTATTTATTTATGATAATCTTAGAACCGGTTTTAAACGACTTATAAATACAAAGGCAAAGTTTATTAAAGGAGATATTACAAATTATAAAAATTTATCTAGAGCAATTCACGATAATAATATAACTTCAATTATTCATTTAGCAGCTTTCTTAAATGTAAGTGAAGCTGAGAAAAATAAAAAAAAATACCATAAAAATAATATTCTTGGGACTTTAAACCTAGTTAAAGCTTGCAAAAACTCGAGTGTCAAAAGTATTATTTTTTCTTCGTCATGTTCTGTTTATGGGGATGTAAATGGATCAGTAAAAGAAAATACAAAACTTAATCCAAAGGGATATTACGCCTACACCAAACTAAAAGGTGAGCAGATTATTGAAAAGTATTCAAGAATGTTTAATTATAATTATGGTATATTAAGGTATTTTAATGTCGCTGGCGCTAGTAAATCTGGTAAAATCGGTCAAATTGAAAAATCACATGGCCAATTAATAAAAAATTTAGCTATTCAATCGTTAAGAAAAAATCCAAAAGTAAATATTTATGGAAAAAATTATAATACTAAAGATGGAACCTGTATTAGGGATTATATACATGTATCTGATCTAGCAGAAATACATATAAAACTTCTAAAAAGAATTTTGAATAAAAAAAAATCTTTAGTACTCAACTGTGGATATGGAAAGGGATATTCGGTTAAGGAAGTAGTAGATATTTTTAAAAGAATAAAAAAGAATGTACAGGTTTTTTACAAAAAAAAACGACCTGGGGACATCGGACAAGTTTTTGCCAATACAAAAAAAATTAACAAAATATTAAATTGGGAACCAAAATTTAATGACATTAAAAAAATTTTATTAAGTTCAATCAAATGGGAAAAGAAAATTAATTAAATGGATAATCAAAATAAAATTATATTACTTTCCTTTGCTACAAACGACCTTAAAAGAAGCGTTGATCGAATAAAAAAACAGGCAATAGATTCAAAATTTTACGATAGAATTGAAATTTTAACAGATAATGAAATAGATATTGATCTTAAGTTGAAACTTAAATCTTTAATATCGGCTGGTAAAAAACGAGGGTTCGGATATTTTTTTTGGAAACCTTATTTAATAAAAAAAATATTTGAACAAATAAATAATAACGATATTGTAAATTATGTTGATGTTGGCTTTCACATACTAAAAGAAAATTCAAAAAGGTTTAATGAATATTTAACCTTCATAAATCAGAAAGATAAATGGATTCTACCATTTCAATATCACCAAAATTTTGATCATAGTGTTAAAAGTATTTCATTTCCTAATAGAGAAGAGAGAAAATATACAAAAGGTGATTTATTGGATTACTTTGGATATTATAATAATTATCTAATAACAGAAGCACCACAATATATGGCTGGCTGTTTTTTTATAAAAAAAAATGAGCGATCTATTAATTTTTTAAATGAATGGTTAGAGATTTTTGATAAAAGATTTGATTTGGTTGATGACACCCCTTCAAAACTTAACAATTTAAATGGTTTTAAAGAAAACAGACATGATCAAAGTATTTTTTCTTTATTGTGTAAAAAATATAAATTAAATTCTTTTTCAGCTTACGAGTGTGAATGGGCATATCTAAATAATAAAAGGACTTGGGAACATAATTTAGGTTCACCGTTACTAGCAAAAAGAGATTTGAAATATAATATTTTTAGAAGATTTTTAAATAGACAAAAAAAAAACTTTAATAGAATAAAAAAAAAATTTGGATTTTTTTAAGATGGAGAGATGTGTGAGTGGTTTAAACAGCACGCTTGGAAAGTGTGTGTACTGTCAAAGGTACCGTGGGTTCGAATCCCACTCTCTCCGCCAAGAAAAAATTAT
>MDTD01195509.1_pt1 | contig 11471 bp, 5 predicted proteins | sample 811221 | NCBI WGS metagenome assembly MDTD01 (sample SAMN05326646, study PRJNA326480) | marine metagenome | isolation source: seawater | place: Pacific Ocean: South West | collected 2011
GGGCTCCTTTGAGATCAAGTTTGATAATGAAGATGGGCTCCATCACCCAATTCTAATGATTAAAGATCTTGAGGTGCAAAAAAGACCAGATCGATATTCGTCAAATGAGCTAATGATTGATGATCGAAGTTATCAAGCATTGTTAGATTTATATGACCTGGAGCCAATTGCAGAAAATTATTATCATTTCATGTCAGAAAGTTTGGAAGGATAAAAAAGTATGAGTCAATTACAGTGGGTTAAATCTGTGTTTTCTGATGGTAGTCCACAATTTGTTAGTCCCAGTTTTCCTCGCAGGGGAGAAAATATTAGAATAAGACTACGAGTTTATAAGTCTGCTCCTGTAGAGAAAGTTTGGCTCAAAAGCTTTTCCAGAGGATCTTTGAGTATGACGGTGGCGCGTCGTTCAAAAGTTGCCAATCCGTTTGTTTATTATACGGCCAGTATAAGTTGTACTGATTATTGTCTGGAGTATAGCTTCGTAATTAAGACCTCTGAGGGAATTTACAATTATAATCAAGCTGGATTAAGCCAGGGTTTGGAACGTCAGTCTTCAAATTTTAAGATTTTACAGGATTGTGATTTACCCGATGACTTTTATGGGCGCACATTTTATCAGATTTTTCCTGACCGATTTTGTAATGGAAATCCAGATTTGACACCAAAACCTGGCCAAATTAAGGCTCATGGACACAGCAGTCGCTTTCGTGAATGGAGTCAAAAACCATTGGAATATTTACAGGGTTACTGTCTTGATTATTTTGGTGGTGATCTGCCTGGAATTGAATCAAAACTAGATTATCTCGACAACCTAGGGGTGGATGGACTTTACCTGAATCCAATTTTCCACGCTCCAACCCATCATAAATATGATTGTCAAGATTATTACGAGGTCGATCCGCATCTTGGTGGCAATGAAGCTCTTGCCAGTCTTAGCAAAGCTTGTTCTGCAAGGAATATCAAGCTTATGCTGGACATTAGTGTTAATCACACAGGTATTACCCATTCCTGGAAGAATTCTAAACCGGATTATTATCATCATACTCAATATGGAATCCATCGCTGGGCGGGAGTAGATACCTTACTAACTCTGGATTACGAAAATTCTGCAGTGCATGAAGAAATCTATTCTTCAGATAAGTCAGTACTGAAACATTGGCTTAAAGAACCATATAGCATTGATGCATGGCGTTTTGATGTTGCACATTGTATGGCACGCGAAGGTGAGCGCTTTACTCATCAGAATGTGTGGAGAAATATTCGTAAAAATCTCAAGCCATTCGGGAACCCATATTTGCTGGCTGAATTTTGGGATGACGGGCGTGACTTCTTAAAAGGCGATATGTGGGATGCGAGTATGAACTATTACGGATTCTGTCGACCTGTAAGACTATTTTTTGGGGAGCCGGAATGGCAGATTTTTCGACATATGGCTGCTGAACCATCTAATTTTCTGGATGCCGAGAATCTATCAGTACTTTTTACGCAGGCATTTGAAGAGCTTCCTTTTCAAATTAGGAACTTGCAATACAATCTGCTCAATAGTCACGATATCCACCGCATGAGCAGCTTTAGTACCTTGGACTTTTCCAGTAAAGTTCAGGCTGCCGCGTTACTTATGTTTCATCCTGGTATTGCAAACATTTATTATGGTGAAGAGATAGCTCTTGATGGGCATTCCAAATCAGTTGAAGGTTGTCGCTTTCCCATGCAATGGCGACCTGATCTACAGAATCAGTCACTTTTAGAAATCTATTCGAGATTATCAGCTATGCGTAAGCATAATATTTTTAAGCTGGGTAGTTACGTAATATTAAAAGCCGAAACTGGCGTTTTTGTGGCCTTAAGATTTGATGAAAATGATTTTTTTCTAATGGCCATTCAAAGGGACCTAAATGATGTAAGTTTTGACTTGGATCTAGGTCCATACCTCTTGACATCGCAACGGGTTAGCATGGTCGACTTATTAGATGGTCAAAGTATTGAATTAAACCAATCGGGTCAGATTACGTTACACTTGAGATCAGGGGATTGTAAGATATTGACAACTGTTATCTCATGAATGCGTCATTTGCATAGATCAATAGACTCGCCTATCATCAAATAAGATTCAGAAATATTAGGGGGCAGCATGTCGGACTATTACGAAAAAGCACTTTACCTTCACGAACGCTTACGGGGTAAGATTGAAATGCGAGCAAAGCTTCCAGTGATAGATTTAGAGGATTTATCCACCATATATACACCGGGTGTGGCTGCTCCATGTCGAAGAATAGCCGAAGATAAAAAAGAAGCTTACAAATATACTATCAAAAATAATTCGGTGGCGGTTGTCACTGATGGTTCGGCTGTGCTTGGTCTGGGTAATATTGGCCCTGAAGCCGCTATGCCTGTGATGGAAGGTAAAGCTTTGATATTCAGTGAGTTTGCAGGTATTTCAGCTTGGCCAATATGCTTAGACACTCAGGATAAGGATGAAATTGTCAAAACTATTCGCAATATAGCTCCAGGATTTGGGGGTATAAATCTGGAAGATATTTCTGCTCCGCGATGTTTCGAGATAGAAGCCGAATTACAGGATTTAGGGATTCCTGTTTTTCATGACGATCAGCATGGTACAGCGATCGTTCTTCTGGCGGGTTTGATTAACGCTTGCAGACTTCAGAAGCGCGAAGTAACAGACCTGAATGTAGTAATAAATGGTGCTGGGGCAGCTGGGACGGCAATTGCTGGGTTTTTAAGATGTATTGGTTTAGAAAACGATACAGTTTGTACGCCAGTTAAATCCATTGTGGTATGTGACTCAAAAGGGGCCATCCATCCTGATCGTGATGATTTAAGTGCTGAGAAACGGGCCCTTTGTACATTTACTAATCGAGCAAAGCGTAGCGGTAGTATTAAAGAAGTGATTGAGGGAGCAGATGTTTTTATTGGAGTGAGTAAAGGGAATCTAATTGATCGTCATGACGTGGCTCGCATGGCTCCTGATCCTTTAATTTTTGCTTTGGCTAATCCAGAGCCTGAAATCCTCCCGGAAGAAGCACTGGCCGGTGGGGCTTCGGTAGTTGCTACTGGACGATCTGACTTTCCTAATCAGGTTAATAATGCCCTCGTTTTTCCCGGTATTTTTCGAGGAGCATTAGACGCCAAGGCCAAAATGATAACACCAGCCATGAAAATTGGTGCGGCTTATGCTCTGGCTTATGCAGTGGTAGAACCCCGTGCAGATCGTATTCTGCCTGAGCCTTTAGACAAAGCCGTAGTTCCTGTGATAGCGCGGGCGGTAAGAAATATAGTGGCCAAAGAAACGGGTTAGACTACCACTGGGACAAGGTGAGAGCTTTACTTTGAATTAGGTCTACCGAATTTTAAGCTTTCTATGTAGGGAGAGCTTTATCCATTGCAAATGCTTGTTTCATTTCTCGTTTCGCCAGATAAGTCAAACTAACACCTCTGGCGAACATTAAAATTAAATAGGATATCCAAAGTCCATGCATCTCCAGTTTGGGTACTAATATCAAAATTGAGGGTATGTAGCAAATTACCACACTAAATATCATGGAGTTACGCATTGCAGCTGTACGCATTGCCCCTATGTAAACTCCATCCCATAAATAACACCAGAAGCAAAATAGAGGCGATAACACTACATATATCTTCCATTCGAGGCACATATTAATCAAGTATGGTTTGTTAGTGAATAGGGTAAGAATTTTGTCTAGACCTAACCAGAATGCAAGAGTGAATAAAATCGCAAGTATAGAGCACCACAGAAATCCTGTTCTTATAATCTGCCAAAGTTTAGAACGCTGTTTTTGGCCCACAGCTTGTCCAACTAATGATTCGCAAGAAATAGCAATACCATCTAAGCCATAACTAAGTAATCCCATCAATTGTAATATTAGTGCACTAGCAGCTAATTCATTTGTACCTAATCGAGTAGCGAGCCATGATATTGAGTGAATACTCAACATTAAAAGTGCAGTCCTTAGCATAAGATCTGTATTATTTTTAATAATTTTATTTAGTTCTTGTAGCTTAGGCTTAAAATTGAATTTATATAGTTGATATTTATAGATTAGATGGACTATAGCCATCGAGAATCCAATCCACTGAGCTAGAGTGGTGGCGAGTGCTAGTCCTTCTACTCCCATTCCAAGTGAGCCAACAAAGTAAAAGTTTAAAACTATGTTTAGTAATTGAATAATTATAGTAAATATAAGAGGCGCCCATGCATTTTGGATGCCCAGATACCAACCGTGAATTACAAAATTTAAAAGTGTGGCGGGGGCAGCTAAGATACGTATGGTGCTGTATGAATAGGCCAGATTCGTTGTTAATAGATCTGCTGATACTAAACTGTAATAAAGTGAAAAAATGGGTTTTTGAAAACTTATCAAAATTATGGAAATTGAGATTGCTAGAAGACCAGAATTAAAAAGTATTCGAATACTTTGTTGACTTATTACACCTTCTGACTGACTTTGAGCAGTACTTCCTGTGGTCCCCATTCTTAAGAAACCAAACAACCAGTAAATCAATTGAAAAAGTATAGTGGCTAAAGCTAAGGAGGCTAAGTCCTCCACTCTTTTCATGTGACCAGCTAGTGCAATATCAACGACACCAAGAAGTGGGACACTCAAAGTACTTAAAAAGTTTGGTAAGGCGAGGCGTAAAAGCGCTACGTTGCAGAATAAGGCGGAATGCATGAATCAGTAACTATGACTAAAGAAAAATACTCCATAGAATGTTAGCTACAATTGTTGTGAGCAGAACAGCAATGCAGTTAAGCATAAATCCATACCGCGCCATTTCTCGTACACGAACAGCTCCACTGGCCATGGCGATTGCGTTCGGAGCAGTGGCGATAGGAAGCATAAAAGCATAGCTGGCACAAATTGTGGCGACCATCATGTATAAATAGGGGTTCAGACCTGTTATTTGGCATAGACTAAAAATTATTGGTATAGCTACAGTGGTTAGAGCCATATTACTCGTTATTTCAGTAGAAAAGGTGACCAGACTGGCAATACATAAAATCAATAGCCAGGAGGGCCAATTGGAAAAGCTTAAAAGATACTGAGCAATTGTCATATCTAAACCCGTACTTTGAACAGATGCGGCAATTCCGAATCCAGCTCCAAATAGAAATAGTATTTCATAAGGCGTTTTACGAGTATCTTCCCAACTTAAAAAATTGCTGCCTGGAGCAAACATTAGCAATCCAAAGCCTAATAGCAGTAGTTTTTCATTGATGCCAAGGCCCGAGTAATAGGGTTCAATTGGGGAATTAAATAATAATATTAAACCTAAGAAAATTAGTATGAAAGAGAGTTTTTTCTGATCTTTATTCAGAGCTTGCGGCTCTGGCAATGCTTGATCTAGATTAATATCTTTTAGACCTAAGCTAAGTACCAAGGATAGCGTTATAAGCATGATTAACGCGAGAGGGGAACATAAGAGTATCCATTTTAGGAATGGGATAGCTTCTAGACCATTTTGCTCTAAAAATCCGAGAAAAATAAGATTTGGTGGCGTGCCGACAGGAGTGAGAATACCACCCACAGTAGCTCCGTAGGCTATTGCCAACACAAATCGCATTCTTAATGCAGAAATAGGAGATATGGCAAGGGCTAGTGGCATCAGTAATAAGCTAGTTGTTGTGTTAGAGAGGATACTTGATAGTACCGCTGATGTAGCGGTAAGCGAAAATATGGTTCCTCTTGGGGTATACGGAAATACAAGAAACATTCTGCTAATGATGGCTCGATGCAGATTTACTTTTTCCACTGCGAGACCAATTAAAAAACCTCCTAAAAATAAAAATATTATTGGCTTGCTGTATACAGCGGTAATTTCGGTGGTATTCAATATGCCAAAAATTGGGAAGATAATTATAGGAAGTAGAGATACTACCCCTAGCGGCAGAGCCTCATTAGTCCACAGTATGACAAGAAAAGTAATGATTGAGATTAATATTAATTGTTGGCCTTCAAAGCTGAATCCAGCTAAAAAATAAACGAAAAAGCAGCCAAAAACAGCCTGCAGAAGGCGATACATATTGGACATGAGAGGATTATACTTTTTCTAATTAAAATCTTATAGCTGTATTTGTAGAATTGGCTTGTTAAGATTATTTGCAAATAAGTCGAAACAAAAAAGGACGTATTAGTACAAATTCAGTATGATCAAACTTGTTTGTTTAGTGTTTATAGTATCTGTCATTATTTTCCAAGGCTGTGGCAGTGTTTCTGTGCCATCTAGTTTTGTGGTTGATGAAACACGACAAATCGATGTTCTTGCTACAGATGGAGTCCTGAAGAATGTTAGGGTAAGACTAGCATCTTTGCTGAGGGGTACAATTTCGAAGGCAGTGCAGACCGATAATCAAGGTCGAGCTACTATTGTGGTTCCTCTCGGTGCCATTAATCAATTAGAGGATCATGATTTAACGTACTTTTATGTGGAGTCTGTACTTGGCAGTACGGTTAATACAAATTCTGCCACAAATTCTGACAAAAGTTTAGAAGTAGGGCAAGTTCGCTTAAAATCATATATTGGAAGTGCTTTAAATCTTAAGGATAAGGCCAAAAATTATGAAAACCTGAACGATGACCCTGAAACGAATCGCAGGTCTGTTATTTCGCACTTCAGCAATTCGATTGCAGCAATGATTGAAGCAGAGATGAAAAGAGATGGGTTAATTAATACTACTGTTTCCCCAGAGGCTCCAGAGAAGAACTTTTCTGTTTCGACACTCAACAGAGCTGAGACCCAAAGACTGCTACTTCAGGATGCACAGACTGATAAAGATAGTCCTTTAGGTAAGAAATTGAAATTACTCAGTATAGCCACCAAGGCTTTGGTGGAGTTAGGAATATCCAATTTTCTTGATGATGGAAAAAATTTAACTTTAAGTGATGGAAGCGAAGCAATATTAGATTTAGCAGTGAACTCGGTAGTTGCCCTGGATTCCAGTTTTGTTGGTCAAATTACGCCATTGAGCTCTGTTATTGAAGATGAGGTTAAGAATAATGCTCAAATTAGAGCAGGTTTTGATAATCCTGAGGAAGTATCTAAAGCGATAGATTTTTTGTCTGTTCAAGATGTAATTGAATCGACTTCTGTAGCTGAAATCTTTTTGGATGTAACAGTTTCTGAAAGTTTGTCGAGCTCTAGCCCATACAAACATGTGGATAAGGTAGTGGATTTAAGCCGTGAAATACGTGGTGGTGAATTCATCGGCAACTCGTTTGCGCCTAGTTCGGAAGGCAGTTTTGTCTACAATCCATAATACTCTTAGAATTGAGGATATAGTGAATAAAAACATTCTTACTTGTCTTTTACTGTTATGTACAATTACTGTCGTTAAATTTTATGCGGGAAGTTTTTTGTATGGAGTCAATTTGATCGATGGTTCCGGAAACCCCTTAAATTTAACGACAACATTTACATCTGTACAAATCCAATTGTTTGATCAATTAAGTGGTGGTAATACAGCTTACAGAGAAACATTTTTGAATGTTTCTGTGAATCGCGGCTCGTTTCAGCTAGAAATAGGCAATAATGGAGTAGATCAGAATGGTAATCCCAATGCAAATTTACCAGTCTTAGCTGACCAACAAATTACTCCGGGTGCTGCTGGATTCAATTATTTAGAGATTACAATTACTGCTCAGCCATTAGGCGACCCAGTGATTCTGTCGCCAAGGGCGAAACTACCTGTTATACCGGTATCTGCAGATAGCAATAGACTTGGAGGTCTGAGTCCAGAGGAATGGGAATCACGAGTTTTGGATGCGAAAAATTTTTATACTGATTCCAAGGCAGCTCAGGCGGCTAAAGATGATGGGGAGTTTTTAGTTAAAAATATTGGTGTCGATTTAAATGCAATCGATGATCAATTCATTATCTCAGTAGATAATAGTGCGGCTAGCACAAAAATTTATCTACATACTTCGAATAGCGTCAGAGTATTCGAATTGGATTCTCAAGGTAGTATTAAAGCTCAAACTGTTATGCTGCGAGGTGGACTTGGCTTAGACGGTTATTTGTCGAGAGATGATAATAATACTCTGTGGGGATTATTAAATAATACCCATGTGAATCTAGGAGAAGGTTCAGTAACGGGTGATATGAATACCACAGTGTCTTATGCAGTAGTTGGTGGGGGCTTTATTAATACTGCAGCTGGAGGCCATGCAGTTGTGGCTGGTGGTCAAAACAATTCGGCGATCAATATGGGTGCAACAGTATCGGGAGGAGCGCTGAATACTTCCGCTGGAAACTACAGTTCTGTTGGTGGCGGCAAGTCTAATACGGCGAGTGGTTATTATTCTGTTATATCGGGTGGAGAAGAAAATCAAGTACTGCAGGATTACGGTGTTGTTGCTGGTGGAAGTAGGAACGATGCAGCTAATTTTGCGGTAGTTTCTGGGGGAGCCTCTAATATTGCATCTGGAAATTACAGTTCTGTTGGTGGTGGCTATTACAATAAAAGTGCTGGTGATCATTCAGTAATCGCGGGTGGTGTAAGAGGCTCTGCCTTAGCTAGTGGAGCTGCTATTCTTGGTGGTTTACATAATAGTGCGGAAGCCTACGCTTCTTCAGTTGCTGGTGGATATGGTAATACCGTGACAGCAGACTATTCCAGTATAAGTGGGGGTAAGTGGAACACAGGCTCTGGGCAGTATTCTAGTATTGGAGGCGGCCAGTTCAATCATGCTAGTGGACAGGATTCTGTGGTGGCTGGTGGTGCGAATAATATTGCAAATCAAGCAGGTTCAAGCGTGGCAGGAGGAATATCTAACAGTGCAAAGGCATTAGCAGCATCAGTAAGCGGCGGTTCTGGGAATACCGCGAGTGCAGATTATGCAAGTATTGGAGGAGGTCAATGGAATACTGCTGCAGGTCAATGGTCTATTATTTCAGGCGGTTATGGTAATTGGGCGAAGGAAATCTCGGCAACGGTTGGTGGAGGGCAGAACAATACAGCCTGGTCATCTGGTACGGTTGCTGGAGGTACCATGAATTCTGCTGGAGGTATTTTTGGTACCATTTCTGGAGGTAATGCTAATTTAGCCACAGGTTCATATAGTTCAGTGCTGGGGGGCAAGTGGAATACTGCAACGGCTGTTTATACAGCAGTTCTGGGCGGATACAAAAATAAAGCCGAAGGTAATTATTCTTCTGTTGCTGGTGGTCAAGAAAATACGGCAGTTGGTCCATACAATATTGTGGCTGGTGGATCATTCAATACAAGTTCTGGAGATCATGCTTCGATCGGTGGCGGTCAGCAAAACAATGCTTCAGGGAATCATAGCTCGATTGCTGGTGGTCATAATAACGAAGCAATAGCTCAATATGTTTCCGTGGCTGGTGGACAACTTAATACTGGCAGTGGAGGTCATAGTAGTTTGGGCGGTGGCTCTTCTAATATTGCTTCTGGAAGTCATTCAACTATATCTGGTGGAGATAGTAATACTGTTGAGGGAAATAATAGTAATATTGGTGGAGGTAGTCATAATAAATCAACTGGTGATTATGCTTCAATTAGTGGCGGACAAAGTAATACCGCAGCAGCAAACTACAGTAATATTTCTGGTGGATTACAAAATTATGCCTCAGGAATGTACTCATCCGTGGCAGGTGGCAGGAATAATACAGCTGCTGGTGATTACGGAACTATATTAGGTGGTCACAATAATCATGCAACTGGTAATTATTCCAGTATTCTTGGTGGAGGAAACCTAAGCATAGATGGTGATTATTCGATAGGATTCAATGGTTCGGCTTCGGCCGCTACAATTAGTGCCAGTTCCGTGGCATCATTTTTGGCAGTCTCCGTTGGAGTTAAAACAACAAATCCCACAGCAGATCTACATGTAAATGGAACTCTATTTGCCACAACCCTCCTGGGCGAGGGTACAGGAATTACAGGTATTAACGGCGGAAATTTGGGAGATGAGACAATTACTGCCAGTAAAATTCCACAAGGAGAATTGACGGGTGGTTTGCTCAGTGATCAATTAATTTTGCAGGGAACCTTGGATGTTAATGGTAAAAATAGTCTTTCAGCACTTCAGGTTCGAACCAATGAAAGTGCACAGGTTAGTTTTATGGTATCCAGCAGTGGCTATGTAGCCTTAGGGACAACTAGTCCGGCAAGCCAACTCACATTAAAAGCAAAAGCCGATGGTGTTGAATCTGCTTTCATTATAGTGGATAAAGATACAACTAACACACCTGTGGTTGTTTATCAGTCTAACGATGAGGGGATTATTTCACTACGTAATTCAAATACAGAAAACATAATGTTAAGGGCTAACGGTGATAGTTATATTCGGGGTGGTAATTTGAGTCTTGGCACGGACACTAATTCATCTCTACTACATTTAAAGGCTACTGCCGACAGTAATGCTTCCGGACTATTATTAGAAGATTTCGATACCAGTAGTGAGTCTGCCAGACTGTGGCAAACGGGAGGTCAGGGTCAATTTGGTCTGTCTCATTCCAATGCTACGAATAGTATCCTTTTAAGGGCCGATGGTAATTCCCATTTTGAGAATGGCTCGTTATCCATTAATACTCAGACTACGCAGTCTCTCGTAACAATTAAAGCCAATCAAGATGGAGTACAGGGTGCTCTTGTTATTGAGGATGATGATACGACTCAAATTTCTGCTGCCCTTTATCAGTCTAGTAATGCTGGTCATTTAGAATTGAGATCATCAAATGTAGAACGAGTCAGATTTGATGCAAATGGAAACTCTTTCATTGATACAGGCAACTTTTTGGGAATTGGAACTAATAATCCTAGTCATCAACTTACCATCTATAAAAATGAGGTTGGAAACCCTACTGATTTACTGATTAGCTCAGCTCAAGATGATGCGCAGTTATTACTTAATACAGATCAAAATTCGGGCTTCTCTAGCGTTGTTTTCTCAAGAGCATTAACTGTTGAAGGGTCAATTTCGTTTGACCACAACGCGTCTGATAATTTAGAACGACTAAGTTTTCAAGTAGGAACTGGTATTCCGCTATACATTCATGGTAGTAACGCCGTATCTCTAGGAACTGTTGACTCCGCAAATAAATTAGATGTTGAAGGCTCTATCGCAATTGGGACTAACTATTCCGGAGATCAACCAGCACCAACAGATGGGGCTATTATTGAGGGTAATGTTGGGATTGGGACTAACACTCCACAATCGACACTGGATGTAGAGGGTTCTGTAGCCATTGGTTCTACTTATTCAGGCGCCACTGCAGCTCCTACTGATGGCGCCATAATTCAGGGTAAGGTAGGTGTTGGTGAAACTAATCCGAATGGATTCACTCAATTGGCGGTCGCAGGTGGAATTGCAGTTGGTACTTACTCACCCAATGCGTCGCCTGAAAATGGTTTGATAGTATCAGGAAAAGTGGGAATTGGTACAAACAGTCCTTCGCAAGCACTAGAACTTGTA
>MDTD01171542.1_pt1 | contig 11470 bp, 8 predicted proteins | sample 811221 | NCBI WGS metagenome assembly MDTD01 (sample SAMN05326646, study PRJNA326480) | marine metagenome | isolation source: seawater | place: Pacific Ocean: South West | collected 2011
ATTTCTAGCGCTCTTCGTGGAGTCGATCATGACTGAGGGCATTGAACATGGAATTCACGATAGTGAAAAGAACTCCTTGAAAGAAAGGAATCGTTTCCACCGTTTTCGGCTATTTCTTTCAAACCTTTTCCCTCCGGTTTTTTTCGGATCATTAATCATTGGGATCTGGTATCTGGTCTCTTACGGCATACTTGACGAAAGTAGGAGATTCTTGCTTCAACCTCCTCATAGAGTGCTAACTAATGGCTTTTTAGATTGGAGCGGACGTGATGGCATGAGCGAAATGCTGCAATCTCTATGGTCCTCGACGAAGGTTGCCGGTATCGGGCTGTTTTTTGCGATATTGGTAGGCTTTCTCCTTGCTGTAATTATGAGTCAAGCAGCATCAGTGGAAAAGGCCTTATTTCCGTATTTAGTTACTTTACAAGCAATACCGATTCTAGCCGTCGTGCCTTTGATCATGTTTTGGTGGGGGTCTGGCCAAACGTCAAGGGTTGTCGTGTGCATTCTTATATCCCTCTTTCCTATTATCGTCAATACCCTTTTCGGCTTACAGTCAGCGGAAAAGGATATGCATGCGCTATTTACTCTTCATAACGCCAATAGGTTTGTAAGACTCAGAAAACTTATGATTCCTGCTGCATTGCCTGCTATCTTCGCTGGTTTGAGGATCTCTGCTGGGCTTTCTGTGATCGGCGCAATCGTTGGTGATTTCTTTTTTGGAAAGGGCGAGGTCGGCCTTGGGCAATTAATTAAGCGATTTTCAAGCGAGCTACAAGGAGAGGAGCTACTTACTGCTGTGATTCTCTCATCTGCTCTTGGTGTTGCGGTCTTTCTCCTATTTACCTGGATCCAGAACAAAGCAATCGGCAATTGGTCAGAAAGGGCTGACTTAATTTCATAGCTAAAATAGGAATCCTAATGATGCGATATCTGTAGTTAGCATTTTGAGTTTCAAGATCCCTAGGAATTATGCATCCGTTCGAAATTGTCGACTAAGCTAAAGCCACCGGGGAGCTTGGAACGCCAGGCTGAGAAAGTGGTCATTCCACCACTGACCCTATACCTGATCTGGATAATGCCAGCGGAGGGAACGAGAGATGAAAAAAGAGACATTTATAAGACTATTACTCATCACAATGGTGCCTTTATCCCTTAGCGGGCTAATCGCCTGCGGAGGAAACACAAATGAAAAAAAAGATAAAGATGCAGCAGCGCAAGGCTTGGCCTCCTGCCCGAATCCAATCATTATTCAGACAGACTGGTATCCCGAGTCAGAGTACGGGGCGACTTACGAACTTTTCGGAGACGGCATCTACTTGATAGATAATGAAAATCGCTCAGTTTCTGGCACCCTTCACGATGGAGAAGTTGATACCGGCATTGGACTTGAGGTAAGGACTGGCGGACCAGCTATTGGCTTCACCCCAGTAGCAAGTCACATGTATACCGATACTAGTATTACCTTGGGCTATGCAAATACAGAGGGTCAAATCACCCGGTTCGATAGTGCCCCTCTTCTGTCAGTGGTTGCGCCACTTGAAAAAAATCCACAAATGATCATGTGGGACCCGGATACCTACCCAGATATTGAGTCCATTGAAGACTTAGGAAAGAGAAAAGTCACAATCAGCGTATTTGGACCAGAAGTATTCTCAGAGGTCTTTATCGCACAAGGGATATGGTCTGCAGATCAGGTAGATCCTTCGTATGACGGATCCCCAGCTAACTTTATTGCAAATCAGGGATCGATCGCCCAGCAAGGATTTGCTTCCGCAGAGCCATACAATTACAAAAATACATACGAAGAGTGGGGCAAAGATGTTAAATATCAGCTCCTCCACGACGCTGGATTCCCTGTTTATTCTCAAACCTTAGCGATTAGATCTGACGATCAAGTCTCTCTCGATTCCTGTTTGAAAGATTTGGTTCCGATAATTCAGAGGGCTGTTGTGAGCTTTAGTTCGAACCCTGACAATACCAACGCCCTAATTGTCGATGTGGTTGAATCGTTCAATAGTTCTTGGGTTTACGGCGAAGAGATCGCTAATTATTCGGTAAACACCCAATCGGAATTAGGTCTTGTAGGAAATGGAACGAATGACATAGTTGGAGACATGGATCAAGATCGGGTCCAAGAGGTGATTGACCTTATGGAAAAAGCTGGAATCAATACAAAAAAGATAGGCCCTTCAGATATTTTTACAAACGAGTACATTGATGAGAGCATCGGGTTTAAGTAAAGGTTAGAAATTTCCAATCAACCAAAATCCAAGCATATATATAAAATCTCCCATGTAAATGTTAATTATAGAAATCTTCCTTGATGACTTCAGCTAGAGAAGAATTTCCCCTACTATCGTCAAGTGTCAAATTCTACTAATTCACATCGCAACTCGAGGGGCGCTCCACTAATCTGGATCACTCTTCTTTTGACAGCCACTGCCCTTCTGCTGACGGCGTGTGGCGGGAACAGCACCCCTGTCGAAGAAACTATTGAAGAAAAAAGCACTCCCGAGCCAGCGCCAACAAGTCCGCCGACAGCAACACCTACAGAAACCCCCGATAGTTCATCCCCCGCTCCTACACCAACCCCTGTTTTGTCTCAGTTTGAACAAGACGAGAAAGATGGAATAATTCGGTCTCCTCTAAATGGAACCGCTGTTTCTGAAGAAAGTCTCACTCGAAGAATTCTAGGTGTAAAAGTAGACAACCATCTGGAGGCCCGCCCCCAATCTGGGATCGAAAAAGCTGACCTCATTTTTGAGATATGGGTGGAAGGCCTAACTCGCTATCTTGCGTTCTTTCAGGCATCCGATGTCGAATACATAGGACCAATACGCTCGATGCGCCCAACCGATATCGCCCTTCAAAATCCTTTCGCAGCAAGTTTCGTTAATTCGGGTGGGCAAGACTGGGTGTATGAATTAGCTTGGAATTCATCAGTTCGCTACTTCTTGGAGCCAGAAGGAACATTCCGAATAAGCGACCGTTACCCCCCTCATAATCTCTATGGTGACACGGTTGCTTTACGCACACTAGACGATAGGGGCGATTACGACGAACCTCTGGAAGCTCTGTGGAATTTTGGGGAAATGCCGGAAGATGCAACACCAGCAACACAAATATCGATGACCTACCCATACGAGTTTTCTTCAAGCTGGTATTGGAACCCTGTCCTAAATCATTACGAAAAGGACACAACAGGTAACCCCCATTACTATCTAGATTCCGAAGGAAACGCCCAGCGAGTTTCTGCTGACACGCTTATAGTTTTTGAAATGGACGTGTATATGACATGTTATGGCTGCACATCTGGGCGCGTCGTACCTGTAACAGTAACAACGGGAAGCGGGCCTGCATGGATACTAGCTGAAGGGAAAGTTGTCTCAGGAACATGGTCACGAGAAACAGACACTGAATGGTTTTCCATCCAAGATGAGAATGGCAGTGACCTAAAGGTCCCCCCTGGACGCATCTGGGTCACGCTAGCTCGAAATGACCGAACAACTATTCAATAACACTCAACCATTTCTATCTAACGGAGAACTCCAGTTAATAGAACCCCCACTCGGTCTGAATGCTGCAGATAGCCTAATTTCATTGCGGACATTACCCCCGCTAGACCGGCCGATCCAGTAGGTTCAGCATTTATACCTTGTAGATTCACTAAATCGTAGGCTATGGATATTTCTTTTTCTGAAGCTAGGATACTTTCTCCTCCTGTATAAGCGAGGGCTTTTACAACGCCAATCCAGTCATAGGTGACATCATCGAGGATCCCAGTTGCGAGACTTTCTGGTTTCTCCCAAGGAGACATTAACGATGCAGCATTAGAAATTGCGTAATCGATCTTTTCTTGGGCTGCTACTTCTTGAGGAAGACCTTTCCAGGCTCTATCGAACGGCGCACACCCTTCAGCTTGGACAGCGCATACTTTAGGAACCGTCTCCAGAATTCCGAATTCTTTAGCTTCTAATAGGCCTATGGTGCAGCTTGTAAGCAGGGCTCCACCTCCGACTTGTATAAAGAGGTGATCTATAGCATTAGACGAAATCACCTCTGCTAGTTCCCACCCCAACGTTCTTCCACCGTCTAGAGCCAAAATATTTTCAGAGGCTTGGACCGTAAAAGGAAGTGAACCTTTATTGATGGCTTCTTGAAACTGATTCATACATGGATCCCCCAGCTCGCCCGGCTTCCTGTCGCATACATGTATGGTGGCATCCAGCTTCTCAAGCTGATTCACTATATTTGGACTTGCCCAAGTAGGTATATAGACATCTATCGGCCTATTGACAGCCCGGGCAACCGTTGCTGCGCCTATTGCTGCATTTCCACATGAAGATATCGCTAATCTTTGGTCTGTATGAGTGGCATTAACAGCTAAATGGAGTAGAACTCCCATTAAGTGCCTTGCTTTATGGGATCCGGCAACATTGTTGGTTTCGTCCTTCCAAAGACAGAAACTTGGAAGCATATCTGAAGCGCCTATCCATGTTCCTGTAGGAGTTATTCGGAACCCGGAACCATCTATAGTTGCAATTGCTTTATCAATTTTGGTTACTAACGAAACATAATCTTCATCGGTCCAGCCTTTGTCAATAGCATACTGCCATGACCATAGGAACTTTCTCCATTTAATATATGGGGTTGATGCAGACTCTTCAGGTGTTGGCCAAGTCGCCCCAGGAGGAGTAGGAAGCCAGGATTGACTTGAGGCATTTGTTTGTTCAAGCACCTAGACCGTCACACCTGTCTGATCATTGAACTCTTCGACCATAATGTCCCATGCCGGCGTCATAGTGTGAAGGTAGTCCCAGAATTTCTGATTCCGCCGAGCGTCAAAATCTTCTACACTAACTCCTTGTTGCTCTACCCATGTGTAATAACCTAAGTTAAAAATTCTCTCCCTACCTATTTCATCCAATTGCAATAGATGTTCGGTATTAATCTCCTTAAGAAAAGTGGATGCTATCTCGCTGGCATGACCCATATTGAAATCACTATTGAATTCACTTTGCAACAATTGTTGTTTTTCACTCTCGTAAAGCTCAGAACCATCAGTTGCAACAGTTATCACAACATCGTTTTCGCCAAGGTTGAGAGCTTTTGCAGTCTTTATTGCAGCTGTCATATTGCAGATTGAAGAGAAACCAAAATGGCAGAGATTCATAACAATTTCTGCATCTATCCCCATTTCTTCAACAAGGAATTTTTTCCCCTCATCAGTTGTAAAAACTAGATTCAACCTATCAGTTGCTTGATCACTGACTCCTACGACTATGTCCGTATTCATGACGTTATGAATTAGAGGGATATGTTTATCTCCGATTCCCTGGATATTGTGCTCCCCGTATCCGTTGTAGAGCATGGTAGGGCATTCTAATGCTTCAACGGCAACGATCTTTGCTCCGAAATCGTCCTTTAATCTATCTCCTGCTCCTAGGGTTCCTGCAGAACCAGAAGCAGATACGAATGCTTTCAATTCAAGATCAGGGTTAGCCATTCGCATTGTCTCGAAGACATGACCTAGAGCTTTCCCAGTTACCTTGTAATGTCCTATGTGATTCGCGTACTCTGAGAACTGATTAAAGATGAAGTTGGTTTCGTCCTTCTGCAGTTCATTGCACGCGTCATAAATCTCTTTGACATTGCTTTCTGATCCAGGTGTTCGTATTACGTCCTCTGGATCTAGTACCCACTTGTCTAACCAGTCGAAACGCTCTTTGCTCATGTTCTCTGGCAGCACTGCGACACCTCGACTTTGCAATAGAGTCGAGATTGCTATTCCTCCGCGAGCATAGTTTCCGGTAGATGGCCACACTGCACGATGTATATCAGGATTGAACTGTCCACTAACTACTCGTGGCAAAAAGCATGAATATGCTGCGAGTACTTTATGTGCAGTAATCATTGGAAAACGGTTACCGAACAAAAGAACAATTTGAGCATCAACACCGGTTAATTCCTTCGGAAGAAGGATATGTTCCGGCAAAGCTGTTTGGCGAGCACTCTGAAAAGAATTGTACCAATGCACACGAAAGAGATTAAGTGGGTGAGCTTCGTTTGGGTCAATTTCTTCTAATTTAGTAAGGATCTTTTCGGGAATTGAAGAAGGGTTGGAAAGTTGTTCAAAGGTAGGTAATAGAATCCCAGCCTCTCGGAATCTGCTGATGGATCTCTCATAGTTTTTCTGATCCACAACTGACTGCAAGAGTCCATATTTCGCTATATCGATATCCAAAGTCATACATTCACGGTATCGCGTTCTAGTTCTTCGGAGACCGTCCTGGCAGTGTTTCTTAAACTATCTGTTAACAACCTATGGATATTACTTACCAAAGAGCATAGACCCCATATAGAAGCTACGGTGAAGAAATATGGCTGATAGTTTGATCGATCTACTAGATGGCGAATTCTACGTAGATGACCCGTATGCGGCATATCAGTGGATGAGGTCTGAGTGCCCAGTGTATTGGGATGCAACAAACGAGCTCTGGGGAATTTCAAGATATGACGACATAGTTGAAATTGAGAAGAATAAGACGGTGTTCATTAATTCGGACAGAGACAAGGGGGGGTACCGCCCGAATATGCCCGCTGACAAGTCAATTATTGGTCTTGATGACCCAGAGCATAGTGTGCGAAGATTGCTTGTGTCTCGGCGGTTCACGCCTAGGTCAGTTAATTCTTGGACCCCACATATTGAAGGTGCAGTCCACCGGTTATTGGATAATGCTACTTCAGAAGATCGACCTGTTGATATTGTCGGGGAGCTAGCTGCCCCGCTACCAGCAATGATGATAGGTCACCTGCTTGGATTCCCGGATCGACTTTGGCCTGCACTGCAACGGTGGTCCGAAGAAACGATAGCTCTTGGGGGTGGTCCGAGATATGCCAATGAAGCTGGGGCAAATGCTGTTTTTGAATTCGTTCAAGCTTGTTCAGATTTATATGAAGAAAAACTCAAATCCCCTAGTGATGACATTATGAGTACTTGGATCGAAGCTGAAAAAAATGGTTTAAGAGATAAGACAGACTTTGGGTTGGATCAAATCATCAGCGACTGTCTTCTATTACTAGATGGTGGTGCAGAAACGACAAGGACAGTTATAGCTCGGAGTCTTTTAGAGCTGGCTAAAAATCCTGACCAATGGGATCTTTTGAAGAATGGAGCCAACCTAGATTTAGCGGTAGAAGAATTTATTCGATTTGTTACGCCTATCCATAATATGTGCCGCGTAGCTACAGAGGATTATGAAATTGGTGGAGAGGTAATTCGAAAAGGGCAGCAGATTGTTCTTATGTATTCTTCTGCAAACCGTGACACTTCTCATTTTGACGATCCGGAAAATCTAAATGTTGCTAGAGATCCCAATCATCACATTGCTTTTGGGTTCGGTACTCATTTTTGCTTGGGGGCATCATTAGCGCGATTGGAAATAAAACTTTTCTTTGAAATCTTTCTCGAACGTATAGCCAGCATTAAGTTACTCGCTGATCCTGTCGAAATGCCGAATTCATTTGTTTATGGGCTGGCTTCATGCCTTATGCAGCTCGAAAAGGAAATCTGAAATATTTCTTGTTATAACTGATCTATGATCAAACAGGCCGGGTATTTGATACTGATTGTTAGCTTCTACCTTTTAGGATCTCCCAGAATTTCCTCGCCTGTTAGGCCTACTAAGAATTCAGTGAACTGGGGACCTCTACGAAGTGAATGCCCTCCATCAACATTGATGCATTGACCGGTAATCCATCGGGAATCTGGACTGATCAAGAATTTCACCAAGGAGGCAACATCTTCAGGAGTCCCGATATCTGCCATGGGCGTATTATCTATGTAGGACTTAAAGGTTTCGCTGTCTCTAGGAACTCCCTCCATTATCTCAGTTGCAATAAAGCCTGGGCGAACTGCGTTGAAGCGGATGTTCGACTTCCCAAATTCATCTGCTGCATTCCTAATCATCGCTTCTATCCCAGCTTTTGCTGCAGGGTACGCTCCGAACCAAAGATGAGTCAGATGCCCAGCGATTGACGACATTCCTACAAATGAACCGCCTCCTGACTCTTTTAAGTAGGGAACCGAATGCTTTATGCATAGCATTGTCCCCAATACGTTGAGGTGAAGGACCCTAGTGAACTCCTCAAGACCTTGTAGGTGATATGGGGCTAGTGCTCCGCCTCCTCCTGCATTGGCAACCACTCCATTAAGTCCGTTTCCAAAATGGGAAGCTGCTGCCATAGCCTCCTCTACCTGTTTCTCTTCAGTCACGTCACAAACCCGATACTGAATCTTTTCTTCCCTACCACTGGCTTGTGCGATTTCTTCTTGTGCCTGCTGAAGTCGCCCCTCGGTTCGTCCACAGATAGTAACTGAAGCGCCATTGCGCACTAAGGAAGCAGCACATGCTTTACCTATGCCAGTACCACCTCCAGTTACTAGAACTCCACTTCCGATTAAATCATCTTTAACCATCTGGTTCCTCCTTATATCTCATTTAGGTCATACCTCAAGTCTCGTTCGTATTTCACTTACGCTCTTGACCTGGATCATCTTTCGCTAGTCTTTCTTCCATAATTGTTGCTAGCCCAGGAAAGTCTTGAATCTGGCTCAAACGTCGGTTTAAGTAAAAGAAGGATCCGAGTATTACAAGTGTCGTGAAGGGCCAATTTACAAAAAACCGGATGATTAAATACCCGTCAACCGAAGCATTGTTAAATAGCCAAATATCGAATGCAGAGCTGGAAAATTGTGCGAAAGCTATAAATACTGAAATATGGTTCATGGCCTTCACATAGACCTCTTGAGATGTAATGCTTTTTTTGAGGCCTAAAATGAGCGGCGCATATTTCGCCAGCAGATTTTTTTTCAGAAAAACGGAAATAATGAGCGCTAAGCCGACCGATGCCTTGATTCCGATTCCGATTCCGAAATACACTGCTTCGCTGTCTGTAATGATTCCAACGACTCCCCTAGCAATAATCCCGATAGTTACTATTGGCAAAAATCGGCCGATAGGGTATCCCTGTCGGTATCTTTGAAATGTAATTTTTAGCGACCAAACCGTCGCTACAACAATCGCCCATAGCAAACCAAACAAGCGATTAACGACAATGAAAGCGAACAAGGGGAACAAAGCTTCCCATATATTTCTATCTCCTGTCGGAGTGATTGGGTTATGTGGGACTTCTGATGAAGGCCCCAGTTCTTTGTCTTGAGTCACTTTCCCAGTTTGGCCTGCTTCAGACAAAAATCCTCTTTCCCCTCTGATTGTTTATTTAAGGAGTATGGTCTAAAACCTTTATATGCCTTCCAACAAAGAAAGAACGATCGCAATTACAGGAAGTGCATCTGGCATTGGGGCATCCTTAAGGAATTCTTTAGAGTCGGATGGCACTAATGTTATCGGGATCGACCTTAATGATGCGGATGTTATAGCGGACTTAAGTAACGTCGATGGCAGGAATCAAGCTATATCAGAAACGCTTGATAGAGCAGGAGGTGCTTTAGATGGCCTTGTTACTTCTGCAGGGGTGGGACCGCCCTATGACCCCGAGAAGATTATTTCTATCAACTGGTTGGGGACAGTCAAGATTATCAATGGATTGCGCGAAGCTTTAGCTGTTTCGAATTCCACTGCGAAAGTGGTAGCTGTGTCTTCAAACTCAACGACTATTACACCAAATGTTCCTGAAAGCCTTATAGAAGCATGTCTCGCTTTTGATGAAGAGAAATGTAATCAAATTCTTGGAGGCTATTCCGGCATGGCCTCAATGGCTATTGCTTATGCAGCTTCGAAGACGGCGGTTGCTCGTTTCGTCCGAAGATCTGCCCCTTCTGAAGAGTGGGCTGGGTCCAGAATTAGATTAAACGCAATAGCTCCTGGAGCGATACTTACCCCTCTTCTGCAGGGAGGCCTAGATGACGAAGAGTTTGGGGATGCCATCAAGACATTACCGATTCCTGCTGGGGGTTTCGGATCTCCTGAAACAATTGCTAAGTGGATAGAAATGATGCTCTCTGACGCAGCAGACTTTATGTGTGGCTCGGTAGTCATCGTTGATGGCGGATCAGATGCTTTACTCCGCCCTGATGATTGGCCAAAATCTTTCACGATCTAAATGATCTAATTGGGCGGGGCTAAGTCTTAGGGGTATCTTGGTATTTACTTCGAAGAACCTAGAGAAAGTTGAATTAAGGAAAGTTATGTATCCCGGCGTTCATGCAAAAAGTCATCCAAATAAGCCCGCTCTTGTAATGTCAGATACTGGTGAAAACATGACATACGAGCAGCTCCACTCTTACGCAGAAAAGATGGCAAACCTTCTACAAAATGCAGGGTTTAAGGCCGGAGATCATATTGCCTTATGTCTGGAGAATCGACTTGAATTCTTACCTATCTGTTGGGGCGCCCATTACGCCGGCCTGTACTACACAGCTATCAGTTCTCGCCTAACTGCACCGGAGATTGAATACATCATAAAGGACTGTGGGGCAAGGGCATTCATTACTTCGCCTTATAAAGGGGCTGAAGCTCTAGAGGTTGCTTCAGAAATACCTGATGTTTCTCTTCGGTTATGCGTCGGGGGGAATATTGATGGATTTGACTCTCTAGAAGACCTCTTGGACCAGCAGCCTCTTAGCCCGGTAGGTCCGAGAATTGAGGGTGCTGACATGCTCTACTCTTCTGGAACCACTGGACGCCCCAAGGGAGTGAAAGTACCTCTCCCTGGTACCTCTCTGGGAGAAACTGACGGAGTTACTGCTCTAATGGGAGCTCTATTTGGCGCAAATCAAGAAACAAATTACCTTTCTCCTGCCCCGCTCTACCATGCAGCCCCGCTTAGATTCTGCAGAGGAATTCACAAAATCGGAGGAACGGTAGTTGTAATGCCAAGATTCAGCCCCGACGAAATGTTGGAAAGCATAGAGAAGTATCAGATTTCATTCCTCCAAGTAGTCCCTACGATGTTTGTACGCCTATTGAAGCTCGACCAGAGTGTACGCGATAAAGCTGACGTCACCTCTCTTCAAGGAGTTGTTCATGCAGCAGCTCCGTGCCCGATACCTGTCAAGAAACAAATGATTGATTGGTGGGGGCCAATCATTCACGAATATTATGCAGGAACTGAGGGGAATGGTTTCTGTTATTGCAATAGCCAACAATGGCTTGAGCATGAAGGGACCGTTGGAAGTGCGATACAGGGGACTTTACACATCGTCGATGACAATGGGGAAGAATTACCGGTTGGGGAAGTCGGAACAGTTTATTTTGAAAGTGATTCCACTTTCGAGTACCACAATGATCCAGAGAAAACAAAGGGTGCGCGACTCGCAAATGGCTGGTCGACTCTTGGCGATATTGGTCGTCTTGATGAAGATGGCTATCTCTACCTCACTGACCGAAAAGCCTTCATGATTATTTCCGGTGGAGTAAACATTTACCCCCAAGAAGCTGAGAAC
>MDTD01057260.1_pt1 | contig 11469 bp, 4 predicted proteins | sample 811221 | NCBI WGS metagenome assembly MDTD01 (sample SAMN05326646, study PRJNA326480) | marine metagenome | isolation source: seawater | place: Pacific Ocean: South West | collected 2011
GCCTTCAGCATCGTCAATCTTAGACGACTCTGTCGCCGCTTCAGATCCACCACAAATTGCCCTTTCGCTCGAACTTTCAGAAGCTTGCGACTCGGAATAATCGCTCCGTCGCTGGCGACAACTCGCAAGGGCCACGAGCCCGGTGCGACCCGTACAGACTGGCCAACTGGGAATCGGGAAATCACTTCACCATTTTTGGGGCTCAAGAGTTCAACCATGCCATAGATCGGTGCATTCCCCCGAGTTAGACGCGCGATGACTCGGCCAAACTCAGGTCGCTTACCTACCTTTCGACGTGCCCCCGGCTTGAGGGTAACTTCCTCGACCTGCTCGCCACTAACGAGCCCCGCAATATCACCACTCGAAAGCCGGTAAATCACTCGATAGTCGCCCGGTGCCATACGCCAACGGTCGCCCGCAGGGTTATCAAGCACAACATCGCCATCGGAAACCCGCTCCACACGAAGTCCTGCGTACGCTTCGTCCAACCCCCAACGCAAGGTTGCCAACCGGGGTCTAATGGATTGACGTGCTTGCCCGTCAGGCTTGAGTAAGATCTCGCCGGCAGGCCAACGATGATTCACCAAATCCTCATCCAAACTCGCTTCGAGACGGTAACGTCCAGGCGGAAGCTCAAGCCACTGCCCAGCAGGCGCATAACCCCGGCTTTTGTTCTCCACATCAAAGGCTTCAAATTGTCCCTTTTGACCCCCGAGATCGACCCGTACGCGGCCGACATCCATACCGACTGTTAATTCACGAGTCTCCTCCGCTTTGACTGTGACGAAGGTATCGAAAAAACCTCGTTTTTTAGGATCGACGACCCGTAACGACCAACGTCCAGCAAGCAGAGGAACCTGGGCACCTGGAGTTGCTGTTGCGATCTCTCCCGATGGCAATTCAAAATCGAGGCGGGAGCGAAACTTACTTCCCTCCCTCTTCGTCCAAACAATGAGGTAACCGACCCGCAGATCAAGCCGCATCGACCCCTTAACCCCCCGGACGATCTTCATCACTTCACCGGTAGAACGACGACAAGTCACCTTTAAATCCAAGGGAAGGTCAGCGGCCCACGGCAACTGCTCTTTCGCTGCTTTGCCAACACCGTTGTCCAATCGAACAATGGAGCAAATCCGGTCCGATTGACCTCCGTTAACAAAAACATCCACTTTGAAGCTGGCTGGCTGCTTTGCAGGTGCTGCCAGCAACAGGAGCAAGCTGGCGGGTATGATCACTTACAGGCGCTCCGCACTGAGAATATAGCGGGCTCGAGGATGGGTATCGATCGAATAAACCCGCAGGTAGTAGGTGCCCGTCACCGGGAATCGATGAATAATTTCCTCTTGAGAGCCCACATCCTCGGAACTGGTAATCAAGGTGGTCCGATCCGTACTCCGAAGCCCTAGGTCGAGATCTCCATCCACAGCATGGAACTGAAGCAAGAGCCGTACTCTATCACCTTGATTGACGTCGAGCCGGAACCAGTCATCATCACCATCACAAGCACCACCAACAAAACTCTGATCAAACGGCAGCGGAGCCGCTGTCTCTGGGTTGTTGTTTGGCTCTGCTGGATCCGGACGACAATGGAAGGCTGGGTCCACCTGGAAGTCCAGCCGATAGAGACCCAAACCATCGTCGGCGCTGTGCACACGAGCCAGCACTTGGGTTTGTTCATCAGCTTGGAAGACGGCTTCATGCAAACCACCGAGCCCCCAGTCAGCCCCCAGAGGAGTCGTTCCGGTTCGGTCATAAAACCGCACGTCGACATTGAGTTCACTGGCTTCAAAGTTGGTGGTAGCGTAGAGTCTTTGACCCGCTGCGAGCCCAATCCGATACCAATCCACATCCCCTGCACAGAGGCTCAGACCTTGACGTGCCCCTTGGTCTGGATTGGTCTCTGTCGCTGTTTCTGCCGTATCATTTGCCTCGTTCGCATCCGGTTCACAGAGGAAGGGGCCATGAATCACGACATCGTGACTGTAGGTCATGCTTTGGCGATCAGCGGTCCGGACCTCGATGAGTAGATCTTCTGGCCCCGCAGCACGGTGGTACAAACGCTCCTCGTCACTGCCCACATTGCGACTCACCGTTAAGACTTGGTCGTCACTGTTAATCAATCGAAGATCCAGATCACCCTGCTGAGCATTGAAGCGTGCGGTGTACTCCAGCGCCTCTCCAGCAGCTAGAGAAACCGAATAGTAATCCACGTCAAACTGACAAAGGCTCAAGTTGTTTTGCGTCCCAGCTTGCAAGGGCTGAGGTTCCTCTCGCTCGTTGTTCGGCTCCAAAAGGTCATCCTCACAGGGCTGACCGGGACCCACGCGTAGCTCCAAAGCGTATGGCGTATTTCCCTGCAAGTGGGCGACCTTAATGTAGTAAAATGCGTCGCTTCCGGCGACGAAATCGAAGCCTGCAGATCCACGGGGCGGCCCCGGTACGTAGCGTAATGTTGAGATACCATCTGGAGCCACCAGATACACATCGATCCGGGCGCCATCTCGAAGATCCGTTAACTGAGCTTCCAGGCGATCCCCGCGATTGAGAAAGACGGCGAAAAAGTCATCGTCATCCGGACACAAAGCCAGGTGATCCATGCGAAGTTGGTCGGTTTCGAAGACGAGAGGTGTTGCGGAAGCAAAGCTATCGTTTTCTTCATGAATATCGTCTCGACAAGGTCCCTCAAGAGGCTCGCAAAGACCCGTAATCACGTCGCAGCGCTCGGAGAAAGAACAGTGCAAATCGCTGGTACAAGGGTCGGGGCGAGGGAGACACATCCGAGTGATCAAATCACAGTACTGGTTTTCCGAGTCGTCGCAGTCCTCATCCCGCCGACAAATGTTCTCACTTTCGCAAAACCCACTACGATGGTTGCAGCGTAACCCAGGGCCGCAATTTTCGTCACTGACACATTGAACACAGGACCCCTCGTAACAAAACTCTCCCGAGGCGCAGTCCTGGATCTGAGTTTCCTCTGTACATTCCGCCGCCCCATCTCGCTGACATCGCCCCGAAACGGGATGGCAGTTTTCGCCAGGCTCGCATGCGGTCTCTGGGAAGAGTTCGGCCAGGTCGCAACCCACGCTGGGGATGCAGTAAAAATGAACCTGATCGCAATCCTGACCCACCGGACAGTCTGCACGACGGGCACAGGGCAGTCCCTCGCCGGCATCACGGCAGAGCCCCAATGCGCAGAAGCGAGACAAACCACACTGAGCGTCCTCTTCACATTCATTTCCAAAGCCATCACGAGTTCGGCACACTTGCTCGTGACGAGAACAATACTCATACCGGGCGCATTCGCTGTCTTCGCTGCAGGGCGGAATGACTTCGCACTGACCATTTTGCGAACAACGCTCACCGTCATTACAGTCCTGATTTTGAACGCAAGGAAGCGCAACAGGACCCGCATCCACGGGAGCGGGAGGCGTTGGGCTAGGGCAGGCGAGCAGCGTCAGTAAAAGAGCGCTAGAAAGGCCGCGCATAGGGCATGCTCTCCTCGAGGGTACGGAAGTTGAGATCGGGCCAATCCATTTGAAGTGCCTTCCACATGGTTTGGTCTTCGTCGAAGTCCCAGATCGTCTCAAGTTGTAGCAAACCCATCACATAGATTCGTAAAACGGCTTCAACGGGCGCCCGTCGCTCTCGAGCATCTTCGAGGTTCGCCGCCCAATAGTGAACCCAGATCTGATAGGTGTCTTCCGCCGGTTCCCTGATGTTGATGTTCTCCGGTCCAAACCCCAACTGATCATCGATATCCAGCCTCGGGTGGTTCTCCTGGATTTGATACCAGTCGTCGGGAAAACGATTGGAAAAGTAAGCATCCCAGCGAGGGTCGAAGGCGGTAAAGTCGTCTTGGTCTGCGTCTGGAGTGGGGTTGAGTCGTATGAGATGTAAGTCTAAGTCTGCTGTAGGGTGATCCCAGGTCAATTGGATGTGCAGAGCATCTGCGGGAATCGCCCGAAAACTAACGATTGCCGGATCCACGGAACGAACACCCATCGTGTCCACGACGTGAAGTTCAACAGTGTAGTCTCCTGCCAAGTCGGCGATGATGCCGCATTCGCTTTGGTCTGCGTCTCGAAGCGTTGCCGTTGATCCATCAGGGCGGCGAATGAGACTCCAGTTATAGGTCTCAATACCCACTCCATCCACGGAACTATGGGAGGTTCGACCATCGATGACCACTTGGTCGAGGGGCTCGATATTTTCTGGATCGTTCACGAGAACCGCCTCTGGAACCGGTGGTTGATGACCGCTGCCTACAATGGGTATTTCAACCACGGGACGGTTTGGGTCATTACTGGTGATCTTCACGACGCCACTCACAGGGCCCAACTCGGGCGGTAAGAAAGCAATGCGCAGATCAGCGGTTAAGCTGGGTGCGATGGCTTGATCCACTAAGCTCCCCGCCATAATCCCAGAAAAAGGGCACGCTCCAAGGAGGTCGGGGCAAACAACCTCTACGTTGCGAACGTAAAGGTCGTGGACACCCACGTTTTGGATTTCCAAGTTGGCGAAGCCCCGGTCATCGATGGCAGTCGGTCCGAAATCCAACGATTCTGGTGCAACCTTGATCTCCGGCAATCCTTCGTCCACTCCTTCGGCAGTTAATGGAATTGCGACCGTACCAATATCATCATCCAAGGTCGTTAAGAGGATCGTACCGATCAACTCTCCCTCGACAACCGGTTCCACACTCACGTTGAAGATCGCACTGGTGGCCGGTGCCAGAAGCGAAGGGCAGGCACCTAATGAAAATGCCGGTTCTGTATCCTCAGAAAGCCGACACTCCGTGATTTCAATAGGCACCATGGTTGGATTGCCCAGCGTAATGTCTTTACTGACTCGCTGCGCAATCGGCACCGACTGAAAATCGACGGGGTTAGGTTCCACGAGCAACTCTCGCTTCACCCGAACAATTTCCTCCTCCTCACAACTGGCTGCCCCGAGGGGGAGGAGTGCTGTCATCAGCGACAAGCGATAAAGTGTGGTCATCCTCACCGAACTGTTACCTCGAACCGATAGGGCGCCCTGCGAGCCGCTGGTCCTCGTACCTGCAAGGCATAGAAACCCAAAACTTGGTCTGCTGTGAATCGAAGTTCATGGATGGATCGAGGGGGGTCATCACGGGTTTCATCGATGATCCGACCGCTCGCAACTTCACCACTGCTGTTCCCGTCCTCATCGAGACGATGCAGTGAAAGATCAGTCGCAGCATCGCCAATGACCCGAATCGTTAGCTCATCGCCCGCCGCCAGCAACAGTTGATACCAATCCGAGTCAAAGCAGAGCACCAAATCTTCCGTCAGATCAAAGTTCCCCACCTCATCTCGAATCAACTGAGCTTCTTCTAACGTGTTCCCCCCCGCTGCCTCTCGGTCATCATCGTCACACGATAGGCTGTAGACCGCTGTCAGACGATAAGACTGAATGTCCTGACCATCCCAACGGTCAACCATGAGATAATGGGCGCCACCGGCCGTCGAGGCGACGTGAATCTCTTCTTCGTCGGTATCAACGCCCACACTCGCTGCCACAGGCTCTTCGTTTGCATCGAAAAGGTAGAGGTCGATATCGCCCTCGCCACCAGCGAATGCAGCGGTGACCCTCACCTCTGTCTCTGGTTCCGGTTGAATGAGATACCAGTCCACATCGGTCTCACCACAAAAGTGGCGCTCGATCTCCTCGACACCAGGTGGCAGGAAGCTGGCTTGAGCCTGCTCGTTGTTGGGTTCGCCTTCCGCTTCGGGGTCGGGACACAACTCAGAACTCTCAACTCCAAGATTGAGAATAAAAGGCGCCCCCTCTTGCCGTTGCTCTTGGGTCGCTTGATTGTTCCAGCCGACCCAAATGTAATAGTAGGCTTGACCGCCCGCAGCATTGATCGCTCGCGCTTCCCGATGCCCCACGGGCCCTGCACCGTAATGCAATGGCGTCGCACCATCCACATCGAGAATTCTTAGATCCAGGGGAAAACGAGGACTGTTCGAAAGTCGTGCTGTCAACCGCTCACCTGGGTTTAGCATGACCTTGAAAAGATCAACATCCTCCGGACTGCACAGAGCGGAATCGTCGACCAGGGCCACGCCATTCTCGTCCATAGCAACAGCACGGGATCCATCGGGGTCTCCCGGTACATCCTCGGCATTGCCACATTGAAAAGGAGGCGCAACGCGCATCCGCATCACATAGGGGTGAGTTCCTTCTCGCACCTGAACATCAGCGCTCCAGTTCACTTTGACGTAAACATTCCGAGGACCTTCCTCCTCGTTGGTCCATTCCACAGCTTCTACGCCGGTGGGGCCTTCGCCTCGGGCTAAGGCTTCACGCCCAGTGGCCGACAAAAGAACCAAGTCGAAATTGGGCGGATCCCCTTGCTCTGCCTCGGCAACGATACTCGCTTCGATCGTATGACCTTGGGGCACACGAACGGCGTAGGTATCGATATCGTCGTCACAAATGAATCGTCGAATCTCGAGTGGACGATCGTTCAAAGAGAGACCAGTGGCATCCTGTCGACTGTTGTTTGGCTCATCGATCTCACAGGGTGGGGGCGTGCTTTGATTCACCTGCAATCGATAAGCATAGCTGTCCTGAGCATCTGCATTTGACTTGACTCGGATGTAATAGGTTCCTGTCACCAGCGCAGTTGCGGATGTCGACCCCGACCAACTTCCCTCAGCGAGACGAGTGGTCCCGAGGATCTCGAAACCCACGGCTTCAGGTGAGAAGATATCCACTTGAAAACGCCCCTCTGGGCGCACGGCGTACTGGCATATCGACTCGATACAAACCGTTCCTACTGGGTGGTTCGGGTGACTACAATCCTCATTACGGAAACACTGAGTGGTCGGCTGAGCCACCTGGGTATAGGCAACTTCAGGCAATGATAAAGTCACCTCTAAGTTTTGACCACTCTCCGCTTGGACCTTGTAAAAGTCTTGATCGCCACGACACAAGATTTGCTCAAGCGTATCGAAAAGGGGGCCTTCGCCGTATTGAGACATCGGGATGCCCGATGAACTGTTGTTGTTAGGCTCGTCGGCATCTGCCGGACAACTGGGCTCCGGCAAACGACAGCGATAACTGGTTTGATCACACGACCAACGAGGGTCGCCGCCGTGCTCTTCCTGACAATTTTCGTCGGAAGAACACAGCGGGATCACACATTCGTTGTTCGCCAACGCACAGACCCGACCCGTTGGCGAAAGGCATTGCATTTGGGGCGCATCGGGGGTGCCGACATCGAGGCAATAGGTTTCGGCAGGGCAATCGAGATCCGTGCTGCAGCTTTGCTCGGTGGAGCGCATGCAATCCACATCCCGTAGACACCCGCCCCCTCCGATACAACGACCCGTGACGACGTTGCAGTGGGTTCCCTGATGACGACGGCATGTGGAGCTTCCCTCCGAGTTGGTGACACAACGCTCTCCTTGAGGGCACTCTCCACCACCGGAGCAATCCAAAGAACTGCCTTCACCCGTGCACTGCGTGTCATCCAGGCATTGAACACAGCGGCCATCGATCTCATCATCACAGAGTTCAAATTCCCGACAATCCTGCTCCTGGGTCGCTCGAGTGCATTCCCCAGCTTCGATCTCCCGACAGGTGTTGCTTTCCATATCACAACTTTTACCCGTGGGGCATGCGAGTTCAGGAAAGAGGTTCGCATAACGACAGCCAAGATCCTCAACGCAAGTATTGGCGGTGGGATGACAGCGCTGCCCCGGCGAACAATCTCCGTCACGAGCGCAAACGGGGCGCATGCAACTGTAGGCGATGCAGCGAAGTTGGTCGGCATCACAGACCGCGCCGAAGGGTAAACATGCGCGATCATCCACGCAGTCCACTTCCAACGCGTTGGAAACACACTGGATCACTTGGACGGAGTCGCCGATTCGGCTCGGATCACGGGCGCAGTTACTATGATCAGGCTCGCCATTCTCTTGCGGTCCACAATCGTTGGCACCGGCATTGAGGCAGTTTCCACCCCAGCAGAAGGAGAGAGCTGGACAATCTCCATCGGTACGACACTCACAACCGATACCGTCACCTAAATCACAAGGGGCAACACAAATATTGCGCTCACCGTCGCAAGCCAGTGCTTCTTCACACTCATCGTCGTAACCGCACTCGCCCAGCTTACAAATTCCACTTTCCCGATCACACCAACTGCCGGAGCCGCAGAGAATAGCCCCTTCTTCTTGGCCCGCTGCACTGTTCTCAGGCACACAGCGATTTTCCAGATCGGGACCCGCGTCAAACGAGCCAACATTGGTCGTTTGCGGGCATGCAGCAAGCAAGCCAAGGAGAGATAAAATGTAGATATTTTTACTCATGAAACGTTCCTCAACCACCCGTTGGCGGGATGGGGTCGACCGGACGATTCGTCGGCTGGCAAACCAGTCGACTCCCGCGACACACGCTCTGAGCACAGGTGCCTTCCGTGCAGAGATAATCGGCAGGACATTCGATGTCTGACTCACAAATCAGTGCCGTCTCATCCGTGACACAACTCTGCCCACGGCGGCACTCGTCGTCGGTTGCACAAACGCCGCCCTTCTCCGTCGTGATAATCACAGATTCCCACCACGCACCGGTATCTTCGAGCACGGCTTCGACCTCGCACGACAGGAGTCCGTACAGATGAACTCGGACTGTGGCGATCGTCTCCCGAACGCCTCCCGTCGTCGGAGTCGCCCGGTAGTAGTTCACGCCAGCGACATAGTCCCCTAAACGAGGTTCATCGATGCTAATGTTCTCCGGACCGTAGCCATTCACGTCATCGATATCGAGACTGGCACCCCAATCGAGGCCTGGGTTTCGACAGTTGCGGTAGTAACAATCCAGTCCGTTGTCGCGGTAAACAGAGGAATCCCCCGTTCTCAAGAGGTGGATATCGACGTCGCTGGTTGGATGATCCCAAATCAACTGAATCGCTAACGCATCCTGAGGAATGGCTTCAAACTCGACGAAGCACGGCTGGGAACGAACATCAAAGCTATCCTTAACGATGAGTTGCACCGTGTAGGGTCCGGCGAGATCAAGCCCCGGCTGTTCACGACCCGAACTTTCGAACACAAACGCGGGGCGCTCGCCATTGGGGTCTGTCAGCACTGCGGTCGATCCATCAGGAGCACTGACGATGCTCCAGTGGTAACTAGCGACCTCCGCTCCCTGGACATCAGTGTAACTCGTCTCACCGGTGAGTTGCACATCGGAAAGAGGCTCGATGTCCTCCTCAGGGTCAAACTCTAAATTCCCATTCACCGCATAGATGCTGCACTCCGCCACCGGAGCTTGATGACCGACACCCCTCAGTTCAATCGCAGCACCGTCGGGATAACTGGGATCGTTGGTTTGCAATCGAAGCGTCCCCTCATAGGCGTGGAGACCTGGCGGCGCAAAGGTGACAACCAAGTTGGCTGCCGCACCTGCTTCGATGATTAAGGAGTCCGCAGTCGCCGACCCACCGATGGAGAAGACAGGAACCGGGTCGCTTTCTGCATCGGGGCGAGTCGCCGGATTGTCAGGGCTCATCTCGATACCGTCGAGGGTCAAGACCCGCTCTCCGACATTACGAATCTGCACACGACAGACGGACGTATCACCGACACCAACAGCGCCAAATTCACACACGGCGTTGACCTCCGGCGTCGCTGGCGTCCCTGGAATGGGAATGATTTGCATGTGGGGAACGCCTCGATCAACACCCGTCGCCACCAACTTGACCTCGACGATCGTGCAATCCGTTGGATCACCAACGGGTCGATCCTCTTCTGCCCCCCGAAACAAAAAGTCAGGATAGCTGCACTTGGTCTCACTCACCGCCCCGTTGGTGGCATTGGAGAACAACAAAAGCGTCCCTTCAATCTGTGTTTCCCCCACCGTCGGACGAACTTTAACGCGAATCTCCTTCGTGATCCCGGCTTCCAGAAGCATCGGCGTCGCCTCGACAGCAAAGGCAGGGTCCGAATCGCTACTCATTCGGAATTCAGCGATCTCTAGGGGCAAATTGACGGGATTGCTCACCAAAACGGTGCGTTCTGTCCATGCGGCCAGCGGGGCCTCGCCGAAGTCCAAACGGCAATCCGTCGCGTAGCCAGTGCACATTGGCTGGACTTGTTCCTCCTCGGGAACCGCCAACTTCACCTGCGCTTTGATTTCATAAACATAGACCTCTTCTTCACAACCGATGAGGGGAAGAAGGGGCAACAGCAACATCCATGAGAGGCGACGGGTCAAGGGAATCCTCCACATTCACGATATCATTAACGAAGACACGCTAGCAGAAATCACCGACGCTGACACGGTTCTCAGCCCGTAATTACGCGCGCAACCTGCTTGAGGACATCTTCGATGCGAAAAGGCTTGGACAAGACCAAGCGAGCGCCCGCCTTGTCGACAGCATCTCGGTCGATACTGTCGCCCCAACCCGTAATGAAGCCAAAGGGCAGATCGGCGTGTTCTGTTTTCAATCGCTCAGCCAAGCCCCAGCCATCCAGTTCAGGCATTCCAAGATCGCTGAGTACAAGATCCGGCCGAGTGTGAGTTAGAACCTCAAGACATTCCAAACCATGGCGTGCTTCGAGGGTTCGATAACCACCATCTTGTAAGATCTGAACCAACAAGTCTCTGACGTCATCGTTGTCCTCAGTGACCAGAATCGTCTGATTGCCAACGGCCTGAGGAGCCAGGCTCTCTTGAGCTTCAACTCGAAGGGAGACGTCCTCGGATTGTTGTGGCAGGAACAGCGTAAATTGCGTGCCCTGTCCTGGCTCACTTGCAACGGTCATCCGTCCACCACAGCGCTGGATAATACTAAATGAGACCGCTAGACCCAGTCCGGTACCTGCCTTCCCTTTGGTGGTATAAAATGGATCAAAAATTCGCTCCCGAACCGATGGAGGCATTCCAGCGCCATCATCGGCACAGACCAGATAGCTCTCGCCATCAACTTCGCCGGTATGAAGCCCTAAGGTTCCCCCTAAGGCCATGGCATCGAGGGCATTGTTGACCAAATTAGTCAAAACCTCTCGAAGTTCCCTTTCATCCGCTTGAACCAATGGTGCACCACCGAGCTGTAGATCCAAATGCACCGGTCCACCGGAACGCTCCACCCATTGAGCCGAGGTTTGAGCAATCGTATCTCGCACCACTTGATCAAGATCAGCCACTTGATCCCGAGCGTCGGGATCTGGCTGTTGCCGGCTAAACTCCTGGATCCGTCGGACCGTCGCAGCGCCGTCGAGAGCGGCCTGCTCGATCACGTCTAAAGATGCGGTCCAGTCAGGCTGATCAATCTGGCGCTTTAACAGTTGGGTGCGGCCTAGAATAGCGGCGAGGACATTATTGAAATCGTGAGCAACCCCCGCCGACAAGGCGCCGAGACCTGCTAATTTTTCGCTTTCAAATTGCTGTCGAAGGGCACGATCTCGCTCCTCGTGCAGTCGCTGTTGCTCCACC
>MDTD01088856.1_pt1 | contig 11469 bp, 12 predicted proteins | sample 811221 | NCBI WGS metagenome assembly MDTD01 (sample SAMN05326646, study PRJNA326480) | marine metagenome | isolation source: seawater | place: Pacific Ocean: South West | collected 2011
ACGAGATGTACTGGTATCATGTCAAGAAAAAACAAATTATAAGATGTAAAACTGTTGATGACTGTGTGAGAGATGTCAGCTTAGAAGGATACCCACACGATGCTGATTTTATTTTCGTACACGAAAGTAGATCAAGACACGACTACACAGGTTGCCTGATAAGCCCAGTTTCTATTTAAAGGTTGTACCACCCTACTGCACTCCTCAATCCACTCGCATAATGCCTTGTATTCATGATCCTGCCAGTTGCTCATCTTGCCAGATAATCTAAAATTAGAAAACTCATCAAACACAATCACAGTGCCCGGTTTGATCTGTTTATTGAGCGTGAACAGTACTTCACGTGTACTCGAATAGATATCTGCGTCCATGTGTAGGAAACTTATCTTGCCTGTGTTTGTTTTGCACCACTCCGGTAATGTGTCCTTGAACCAACCCTTGTGTAGTTTGATATGATCAGGAACTTCTGGTGGATCGCATGCCATACTGGCCACAACGCCGGTGCCATGATCCCAATCTTCAGGTAGACCTTCCCAACTGTCGAAAGCATGTATCACCTGGGCAGGATATTCATCTATCAACCATTTTAAACTGCGACCTTCCTTGACTCCGAACTCACACCAAAGGCCATCGAACGCAATTTCCTTAGAGCTGTCGATGAGATGCTTTTTTATACTGCGTTCATAGTTGGCGTTGTCTTCTTGTCCAACGTAGATAGGATCAAGTTGTATCCACTCTTCCAATAATCTTCTTCCAACCCCAGAAAGATCTTGTAACAATGTTGTCAATTGTGTTTTTGATTTTACTGTCTTGATTGCCTTTGCCATGTGCAAGTATTTAACGGGCCAGTATCATAATCCTTAAATACTGCTGTGAAAGACAACAACATCAATAAAATCCTTAAAGACGACGGTGTCGCTCAGATCGACATTGACGGATTTGCCAACTTGACCAATGTCAGTCTAGACAAGCTGAAGGAAAAATTTGGTAAAGCCGGTTGGGCCGCCAGGGTGGCTCACAATGACAGGTTCCAATCTGTGTTGATATGCCAAAACCCGGGTGAGGGCAACAGGAAACATTATCATCCTGACTCCGATGAGTTCTGGTACATCGTGGAGGGCGAGCTGGAATGGTGGATAGAAGGCAAAGGTGTACACAAGGTCAAGGCAGGTGACGTGGTATGCGTCAAGGCCAAGACTCCACACCAGATAAAATGTGTTGGAGACAAGCCAGGAATAAGGTTGGCCATAGTGAAGCCAGATGTTGATCATGTCTACATAGATTGATGCAATTAGATTTTGATAATAAAAATGTTTTGGTCTTTGGCGGGAGCAAAGGAATAGGCTTCGGCGTAGTAAAGGCGATGGCAGAGATGGGCGCCAGGGTCACTTATGCGGCAAGGACAGAAAAATTTTACAAACACGCCAACGTCAATTTCATCGAGACCGATGTGCGTGACCATGCACAGATACACAGGGTTTTCCAACAGGTCAATGACATAGACGTATTGGTCAACGCAACAGGAATCAATCACGCCAAGCGTGTGGAGGACATCAGCATGGAGGAATGGCAGGACGTGATCAACGTCAACCTCAACAGCTATTTCCTCACCTGCAAGTTGGCCCTGGAGAAGATGATACCCAATCGCAGTGGCAAGATAGTGAACGTTTCCAGCATAGCAGGAAAACACAGGAGCGTGATCAGTGGTTGCCATTACGTGGCCAGCAAGGCAGGCATCATGGGCCTCACAAGGCAACTGGCCTATGAGACCGCACCACACAACATCAACGTCAATGCGGTGTGCCCCAGCCAGACAGAGACAGACATGTTGGCCAAAACCATGGACGCAGAACAGTTGGCCAATTTGGTAAAACAGATCCCCATGGGCAGGATCGCCACAGTGGACGAGCAGGTTGGTCCCATACTGTTCCTCAGCAGTGCGTTGTCCGACTACATCACCGGCACCTGTTTAGATGTCAACGGTGGCCAACTGTAATTAAATACAGACAGCCATGTTCGACATCGATATTACCAAAGACATATTAAAAAAATTCAACGACGCCAAACGCATCGCACTGATAGGCACAGGTGGCAATCTTTCCATCTGCCAACACATGGCCAGTGACATCTATCGGCACACAGGCAAGTTCTGTTTCGCACCCGACAGCGTGAACCAGACAGCCCTGGGCGGAGACGGTGACTGGCGAGAGCCATGGTTGAGGTACGCACAGACCTCCAGCGATCTCATCATAGCGGTGACCAGCAGGATCGGATCGCCACTGATAAAGATACTGGAGACAATCGAGGCCGACGTGCTGGTGCTGGCACCCCACGCACACGACACACTGCCCACGATAGCGATACAGTCAAGCACATACCATGAGTTCGAGTGCAAGGCGCTGTGGAGCCTGTACATGCTGATGGAACGCAACGGCGTCCAACTACCGGAGCTGAAATGAAGACCATAGGCATCATACCTGCCAGATTGAACTCCACCAGATTGCCCAGGAAGGCACTGCTGGACATCCACGGACTGCCCATGTGCATACACGTCTACAGGCGGGCACTGATGAGCCCGGCCCTGAACAGCGTGGTGATAGCGACAGACAGCGAGGAGATCATGTCGGTGGCACAGTACCACGGAGCCAACGCACAGATGACCAGGGACGACCACAGGACGCCCACGTCACGCATGGCGGAAGTGATAGAAAAGGGCGACGCAGAGGTCATTGTGCAGATCAACGGAGACGAGCCCATGCTGAGGCCCGAACACATAGACGTAAGCGTGGAGACGTTGGTCAAGTCCGGGGCAGACGCCACTGTGCTCGCGAGGCAGTTCACCAAACGCAATTCACCCAGCGATTTCAAACTGGTGCTGAACAATCACAATGACGTGATGTATGTGTCCAGATCGGACATACCGGTGCAGGGAGACATGCTGAAGGCCTATCACGTGATGTCGTTCACAAGGTTCATGTTGCAGAAGTTCATCAAGCTGTACAAGACTCCCATGGAGAAACAAGAGGGTCATGAACTGCTGAGGCTGTTGGAGCATGGTTATCAGGTCAGGGCCGCACAGGTGGACAGCAATGCCATAAGTGTTGACGTGCCGGAGGACCTGGAGTATGTGCGTAAAGAGATTTCCAAAGACCCATTGTTTGCCAAATACAGATAGTCAGGGCGACCGTCTTACGCTAATTTACGCTTCGCTGAATTAAAATTTACGCTTACGCAACAAAAAATTTGACGCTAACGCTGGTAAAAGCTATTGAGCATCAACTGTTCCATTTCCTCACAATGAACGTCACCGTGTATGTGTACAAGGTATCTTGTCTGTGTTGATGGATTCATCACGCTGTGCATGTATCTGTTTGTGTTCAACATAACAGGACGTCCTATGTCCTTGGGTATCTCACCTGCCTCCATTAAGGAGAATCTATAGCCCTCAGGATTGTTGAGATGTATAATGGTCTGATCTTTGATTCCTGATCTGAATTTTCCATATCTGTTGTCTGTGTGTGGGTACAGGTAACCACCAGGATCCATTGTGTTGATGTATATTTCATAAACTTTTTTGTATGGCAGTAATGAAAATAGTTTTAGTACAGCGTCGTTTGTATCGCATTTAAATCCATACTCAAGTTTATTAAGTTCCTCAGTTGTGTCGTGTGTGAGGCTCAACTTCCTAAACGTTTCTTTATCTGTTGGTCCGTAAATGTCGTACACCTTTAGCCCTTTGTTGTAATCACTTGTTGTAAAATATCTTGTGTGTGGTTTAATTTGTTTAGTAAGTTCGATGAGTTGTTCACAGTAGTCGTAATTGATATCAAGTGTTAACCAGGGCAATTTTTCGATGTCAAAGTTTTTTAAATGCTTGTCATTTGTTGGCATTTCAAAAAATTTTGTAACAATTCGTGGAATATTAGTAGAGGGCATTGTTGTCTCCTTTCATTACAAAGGCTGTAATTTTTAACAAGTACCTTGTATCATAACTTGCATTTGCAGTTGAGTGAGGCACGTTCCTCCAATCAAAAGTAATTACATCACCTTTCTTCCAATTGGTCCATTGTTGACTACCAAACTGTACCATCCAGCCCGGTTGCCAATCTTGCAGTGCCACCAAAAATCTATGAAGCTTTGGCATACCTTTTGGTTGTTTTAATTTATGATTGAGGTCACTGTGTTCCCACTCTGTAAAGTTTTTCTTTATCCAACCAGCACAACTATCGTAATGCAGAGCCTTTATTTGTCCAGGCTGTTGTGCGTTGACCTCGGCATCTATGTTGTATATTTTCAAAGTTTTGATTAGGTCTCCTAATGAGCCATCGATGTCATATGCGTCATAGCCGTAATTAAAATTGTGTTGTTTCAATCTTTTTCCTTCTGTACCAAGTATCTTTTTTGAACTATTAGCGTCTACTATTTTTTTGTTTAGTTTTACATTTAGGTTGTTGATGTTGGCCACAAATCTAAAACAATCCGTTTTTTTATTTTTGCTTATAGCGGTAAAAAAATTATGATAATCAATCTTGTTTGAGTTGATTAAACTAAAATACTGCTTCATTGTTTTGCAGTTGTTATATTTTTTAATTAATATATCTGTTCCAGATTTTTTCATATTTCTTAAATTCTTTAAATTCTATCTCTTCTTTTTTGTTGATAAATGTTTTTTGGAAAATATCAACGGTCATGTCTATGTGTTCATTATCGTATAAACTAATTAGTTTTGAGAATATACCTGTCGTAGTAATTGCTGGGCAATCGACCTGCATACCAAACCTTTTTTTATTTTCTATCAAAAATTTTGCATTGCTGAATATCAAAGTCCATAAGCCGTCATCGTCTATCGTTATAAGATCCTTTGTGTTTTTATTGTGCGTTGCATTTATAAAATCTTTTTTGTAACTTTGATCTATACTACGCCCAGTTGCTTTTTTTAAGGTAAACAAAAGTTCTGCTGTAATATTATCGCTGTTTTTCAGCCCTAGCTGTTCCATTGTCTGATAATAACGTCTTGCCTGATAAAGTTGAACTTCTGGCATATCAGCTGTCGTATAAAAATATTCAATGAAAGGACTCAAATGATGCCCAACAAATTCATCAATTACATACCAATATGGCTTATCTTTGTATATCAAAACACTTGGAGCAAAGTTGCCAACTATGTCACAATGGTTCAATCCTTTCTTGTTCGGCGCCCACATACCCGGAGAAAATTTACTGTGTTGATACAAAAAGCTATGTGATTTAGGCCTGTCGTTGTATTCGGTGTAGCCATCATGAGATAAAAACATTTCTGTACTGGCATGATATTTTTTCCAGTCGTCCAATGTAAGCTGTAATTTGTAGAATTCACAATCAGGAAATAATTTAATGTATTCTGCAACTTGCTGTTCGGCCCTGTCCAGTTCTTCTTTGTCGGCGTTGTTCGTATGCCAGGTCGCAACTGTCACTATTTCATCGATAAAAATATTTTCTTTTATTGCGGTGTCTAAAATAAGTTTTGAGTCTGATCCTCCGCCATACATCAATCTCACGAAGCTATATTTTTTCCTTAATTGATGAAGACGCTTTGCATAAACACTTTCGTTCACTATCTGTGTATTATCAAAATTTTGAAAAGCCCTGTCCATAAACTCAAATTTTATTTCTTTGTTTTTTGATAAGGCTAACATTTTGCTGTAATACGTTTCTCCATCCACAGTCCAACTAGGCAGTTCATTTGTTCTATCTTTATAATATTCTAAATAGTTCATTGTAGGTAAAGTTGATACGATATCCAAAGTAAATCAATACTGTAATTGCTTATAATAAAACAAAATATCAAAGGCATCGTGTTTAGTTTTCTTAAAAAATATCCAATTGGCATGAGGGCTATCAATACAATCATGTAATAGTATTCACTATAATAAAGACTACCTATGTAAAAATTTAACACTACAAGCAATAAAAACAAGCAGGAGTATAATATTTTTTGATTGATTAGAAAAATTTTACAAAGGTATTTTGCTAGAGGCCAAGCAATAATTATACCTATGACATTTACAATTAAAAGTGCAATGGCAGATTGTTTTAGTATCGGAAGAAAGTCGTTGATGCTGAATGCAAAACTTTTTGTTTCTAGTATTGCAAGTAGTAAGGCTTCACTGCTTGATATAGGTATGCCTAAAATTATCAACGGTAGAATGGCACTAAAGGCTCCTGCATTGTTGGCAGTCTCTGAGCTTATCACACTTTTCAAACTGTCCTTGCTCACTAATTTTTCTGTGTTGTATGCCAGCTGACTACTGAAAGCGTGTGTCATTCCTGGACAAAATCCGCCTAAGAATCCTAGCACTGTACCTCTCAAACTACTGGCGGTGTGCTTGAAGAATGAAACAAAATAATCTAATCGAATTGTAAAAGGTGTGATGTTTTTGTTTGTGCTTGAAACTGTTTTTAGGAACAAAGGAAAAACAAATAAAGCAAGTATCACTGGAAATATTGGTAGTCCGTTGTATAGATTTGTGATTCCAAAAGTCAAAAATTCTCTATTAAGATCACCATGGATGCCTATCATTCCCAGGGCATACCCAAATACGATCAAGAACAGATTATTAATTTTTTTGTTGTCTTTATAAAAAAACATCATTACAAGAACTAAAAAAATTAAAATTGTTTGCACAGGTGTTCTGTATATTTTTGCAATATTTTCTATCAAAGGGCCTCCCAATAGTGTAAGTCCTACAACTATGACTGATCCCAATAACGAACCTATGGCAGTGTAGGCAATGGCATCGCTTATCCTGTCTTGGCTTTTAAGTTTTTGTCCTTCCACAACAGCAGGTAAAGAACTCGCCTCTCCAGGAACACCAAGCAATAACGCAGGCACACTGCCGACGTACTGTGTCATCGAATACAGACTAACAAAACACACAATTATATTGATTGGATCAAAAGTGAGAAAGACAGGAAACAGGATCAACACCGTGACAGTTGCTCCCACTCCTGGGAGCAATCCTGCAAATGTTCCTGCTATAATACCGAGTATTACTGCAATAGTGAAGTCCATTGGACCTACTGATTAGCTTTTATGGCCTTGGCCCAAGTGTCGATTGAACCATTGACCCAATTTACTCTTGTGGCAACTGACTCGCCCCAACCATAATAGTTTATTGGAGTTTTACCGCCCAACGCTTTTATGATGTTGCTGTCATTGTTATCAAATAATTTTTTGATATTAGCTCTAAAAGATTCGACTAGTTCGTCATTAGCGTTGAACAAACTCCAGCCTGTTGCAAAACTAGAATCAAACTTTTCATTTCCGGCGGAAAGCTCGTTTACTGTTTTTGCATATTTTATTTTTTTGGAATCAGTAAATTCCGCAAAACAGTTTGCACCGGCCTTCTCAAGTTTGAAGGTATGTCTTGTTGACAAAAACACATAATCAACTTCTCCAGACAACAGGGCTTTCCTTGTGTCACCACTGCCACCGTACTGAATTCTTTTGTGTGTTGTGCCATTTTCCAAGTTTATCTTGTCAACCATTGGTTGCCAAAATCCTCCAGGTTTGTTTGTACCTATCTTCAAGCTGTTGCCCTTTTGAAACAATGCATCCTGCGATCCTGACACTGTGCAAACATGAAAATGATCCAGGTAAGCCGCAACAAGATCTTTTGTGCTGGCTGTGATCGGACCACAATTTTTTAACAAGCCTGCCGCTGGACTTGCCTGTCCATAAGCATCTATGTTGATGAACACAGGTTGTTCGCTTGGAACTTTCTGTAGATATGCCCAAGCCTTACAAGCATTTCCAGGAGACACAAAGTCAACTTCATATCCTAATGCCTTGAAGTCTTCTGCATAAGCAGTAGCCTGCGAAAACATAGTTCCGTTATTACTTGCTGTGTTTAAAACTATTATCTTCTGTCCAGCAAAAGCATTGGTAGACAAAAAAATAAATGTTAAAAGTGTTATTAGTTTTTTCATATATGTCCTCTTTTTAAAATTATAACATTTTTGTTTTTGTAAGTCTAGATACGATTGTATCATACGGAAGGGCGTTCTGGTAAACAGTAAAGAGCAGAGCTCAAGCGTCCAAAGTATCCGGCGTCATTGCTGGCGCTGATACTAATATTTAATTGATTAGTGTAATCGATTGTATTTTTCTAGCGTAAATCCTTTGACATCATAGCACTGCAAAAATTCTGAATTGTTCGAATACCTAACTGTGCCTTGCCCCCAAATTACATCATGGTCATGATACGAAAAAGGTTTGTTTATTGTGATGTCTATGTATTGTCCGTTGCCAACTCCAAGAGTCAAAAATGTCACGTATCTTCCTTTGTCACCACGGAACACTCTGCCATTTGCAACCATGCCTGCAAATTCAATTTTGTCCAAGTAAAGTTCTTTGACATACATGCCGGGCATAAAATCTTTTGTTGACCACCAACCATACTTTCTGTATTGAAACTGTGGAGTGTCCCAACTGTCTGATTTTGATGGTGTGACCACGTGGATACCCACACGTTTTGCTTCTGTTCTGTACACCCAACGTCTGTAGGAACCATGGCAGTGTTTCAAACAGGCCTCCCAAAACTTTTTAGGATTGTGTGCTTTCTGATAGGCCAAAGCCCAGATTAGCCTGCCCAAGTTTACGGCATGAGCTCTGCACAAACCAAACCCAGACAAACTTTGTAGCATCTGTATTATTGAATCTTTTTTTGGATGATTGCCTAATCTTGTAGTAAACTCTAAAATTTTTTCTTCGTTCTTTTTGGCAAAAGCTCTACGATACATATCTGCTTCATACTTGTCAATTTTTAAAACTTCTGATATTCTATCAATGGCATCGTCTTCATATACAATGGTGTCCTCCATTTTTTCTTGCGTCCAATCTTGGAACATTGTTGCTTTTTTCCTTCCAGAAACAGCCACGGGCCTTATCAACGCAGTTGCAAAAACACAGTCTTTCATTGACTTTGGTTGTATGGCTCTGAACAATCTTCTCATGGCAGGCGACTCGGCTTGAGTCACTCCCAGCACATCTCCTCTGCACAATAAATCAGATGTTTCTTTGTCTTCCAATGGATATTCTGTCAACTTGGTTGTTGGATCAACTTCAAGCAACTGACTGAGTCCTCTGTTGGCTAAAATGTCAACTTTTAGGTGTTCTAAATCTTCAACTTCATTTTTGTCCAGCAGTATTTGATTCTCTGCCGTGAACAAACTTTGTGGTAATTGTCTTGTAAACATTAATATTCCTCCGCAATGTTTTGATATACATCTCTTTTTTCCCATCAGTTTGCGTTCGATCCTTTTGGCTTCTACAGGATCAACACCAACCGATTCATATGTGAACCTGCGAGGGAGTCTACCTTTTGCACCCAAACGTTTGGCCGCTTCACGCTTGGCCGACTTATCTTTGAATAGCACGTAATTTGAAATACGAGCCGAGCGTCCGGGCCAATGTTTGAATATTCTATTCATGACTTCTTCCTGACGATGATGGGGGAAATCAATATCGACATCAGGTAGGTCATCTCTGGTAGGATTTAAGAATCGTGCAATAGGTATGCCCCACTCCACAGGATCCACATCTGTTATGCCAAGAAGATAACAGATCAGAGACGAACCAGCAGAGCCTCGAGTCATATGGGTGATGTCTCTTGTAATTGCTAGTATGTCACATATTTGGATGAAGTAGTCTACGAAACGTAGTTTTAGGATGATACGTGTTTCATCGGCGAGCCTTTGCGTGTATTCTTCTGTGCCTGGACATTGCCTAATAAATCTATCGTATAGCCTAGTTATGTCGTTTAGTTCTTTATCTTTCATGCCTGTGTTTGCCTGTTATTGCCTTGAGCAATATTAGTTATCACTTTTAAAATTATATGGGAGTTTTTTGGTTGATTCTTAATTTACTTTTTGGAATCTTAATATCTCGCTTGTCGCATACAGCATGAATAACACAGTCATCGCAACCAGGCGAGTGTGACTTACAGACCAATTTGGCGTGTGTTATCAACCACATATGAGCACCGTATTTGAATTGGTCTGGTGTTGTTTTGTTTACTGTGAGACTCGCCTTGCCTTCGTCCAGGCTGTCGGCCCAACCCAATCTCCATAGTAGTCTAAAGACATGAGTATCTACTGCGATATTAGGTTGTCCCCAAACAAATCTCATTACAATATCTGAACTTTTTCTTCCAACACCGGGTAATGACATAAGTTCTTTTTGTGTTTGAGGTACTCTACCATTAAATTTTTCTAACAACATTTCACTTGTTGCCAAAATGTTTTTACTTTTTGCGTTGTATAATCCTGCCGGCTTGATGGCTTCTATAATATCTTCTCTTGTCAATTTAATCATCTCCTCCGGAGTGTCCGCCAATGCGAACAACTGTCTACATGCCACTGCGGTACGTTTATCTTGGCTTTGTGCGGATAGCATCACTCCTATCAAACTTGTGTAAGCCCTTGAATAAATTTTTGCTTTTGGTTTACGATTAGTATACTTTGGATACCTTGCACTTAACTTTTCGTAGAGATATTGTATTTCGTTATTGTTCTTCATCGGAGTGCAATTCATTTAACAACTGTCTTAGTTTGCCTCCTTCGACGGTGGCTTTCACTTTGCCGACCGTGTCACCTTTAGTTGGATCCGGTTCACTAGTCTTACCGGATGTGACCTTGCTTTTTTGTTTCAATGAATCGTATATTGTTGACGTTTGCTTTTTAAATTGTTGATACTCTTGATCTTCAGCTAAATCTCTTATTCTTAGTGTGTCTATGTCAAACTCCAAGTCAATTTTCATTCCTACCCCGCTAGAAGATCTTGTCTTCATTAGTTGTAGCTGATACCTACCACGCTCTTTCATTGCTCTCGAAGTGAATATACCAAACACATTGTCAGCTGTCTGCACCTTAGATAAGCCACCTGCTATGTGCGAGTGATCAAATTCTATCTCTTCGACCGACGCTCTGTTCAACTGCGATGCAGTCGCCATCAAAATATTTTTTTCTGTTGCCAAGTTTCTTAGTTCTTCAGAAACATACTTGTCTTTTATAAACAAGTCTGCTGGAGATATTCTTTTGGATTTTGGCATCATGAGATCCAAATAATCGATCAGTACACAATCAATCTTCTTTTTATTTTTAAGTTCAAGTTCTTTTATGAATGACTTAACATCTAACACAGTGCTACCGCTTGGCAAATATTTTATCTGTAAGTTACCCGACTTCTTAGCCAACATCTTAACTTTCATTTCAACGTTTTCAATTTCAGGAAATACTTTCCTTGTTGGAATGTTTGTAAACATGGCATCCATTCTCATGGCAACCAATGATTCGCTCAATTCAAAACTTATGTACACTGTGTTTAAGCCAGCGGTTGCCCAATTCACTGCAAGATTCTGCAAGAACAAACTTTTACCTGCACCTGATCCGCCTGCAAAAATGTTTAGTTCTCCTCGGTTAAATCCCCCG
>MDTD01111406.1_pt1 | contig 11469 bp, 11 predicted proteins | sample 811221 | NCBI WGS metagenome assembly MDTD01 (sample SAMN05326646, study PRJNA326480) | marine metagenome | isolation source: seawater | place: Pacific Ocean: South West | collected 2011
GGTTCTCCGCGACGGGCGCCGGAGGCCTCTCCTCCGGTCCTCATCCCGTCACGGCAAACCCGTCCGCACTCTCACTCTCAAAGGGGGCGTTGCGGGGGAATTCCCCCGCTGGAAGGGGTCAGCCGAGACCAAAGGCTTGGCCGCAGGGGAAGGCTTTCCCCTCACAAGAGTTTCATCGGAAAAGCAAATGCGTACAATCGGATATACGGGGCCGGACCAATAGATGGTACCAATGAGAGTAGGCTTTTCGGGAGGGGTGAGGTGTTCGGAGAAGATACGGAGGAACTCAAAGCAAAGAGGATTGAAAATCCTTGTGTCGGTGGTTCAAATCCGCCCCGATGCACCATTCAAATCAATGACTTAGACGTTTTCTTCTCCCTTTCCGCTGACCTATCCCCGATTTAGTCCCCTGCTGTAGCCCGCGGGAACCCACGGCGGTACAATCGGTCACATCTGGCCATGCGACTCGTTTGTGACTCGGATAGCAGTCCACAAGTACGGAGTGCGGCAGGGCACATTCTCATATTAAATGTTCCGTTATTGTTCTATAATTCGTTCATGTCGAAGAATCTAACACCTAACCAAATGCTGGGCGAAATCGGCGAGGCGGCGGCGCGCCTTCGGTTTCTGAACATCGGATTCCAGTTTGACGGTCGTTCACGCCTCGAAGCTGGCATTGATGGTATCGCCGAGGTCATGGACAACGGTCGGCCCATGGCGCGAATGATCGCTGTTCAGGTGAAGGCGACAGATTCAAGAAAATATATGGCGGAAGATGACCGGGGCTTTAGCTACCTGCTCAGAAGCAAAGACCTTGATTACTGGCGAGGATCAAACCTGCCTGTTATCGTGGTCCTCTACCGCAAGTCCGATGAGTCTTTTTACTGGAAAGAGGTGCCAAGCGGATTCACAGAGGGCGAGCGTCGCCTCCAGTTCAGCAAAGAGAGTGATATTCTCGATCGAGACGCGGTCGATCGCCTCGCATCCCTTACGGTTCCCAAGGCCGGGTTTGGATACTATGTCCCGCCACTTGGCGGTGGCGAGGAAGCGCTCGTCAATATCCTGCCGGTCATACTACCGCAGGAGATTTTTGTCGCTACAACGCCCCAAACAGGAGCGAAAGCCACCGCGATCTTGTTAGATGGTGATGAACCAGCGCGGTTCGATTGGGTCATTCGCGGAGGGTCTTTCTGGTCATTCCAAGATCCCCGTACTTCGCCTTGCCGCGAAATCGTGGACCTGGATCAGGTCGAAGCGATCGAAACCAGCCATCTGGCGTTTCACGAAGATATAGACGAGCGGAATAATTTTGCGTTCTTGCTAAAGAACGCACTGAAGCACCAAGTGCGTGAAGACCTTGGCTGGTACAAAGATAACAAGTTGCTTTATTTCCGGGCGCGGCATGCAAACCAGACCCGAACCTATCATTACGAGTCTTCAAAGAAGAAGACGAGCGCCGATGTTGTCAACGTCGTCACTAACAAGAAGGAGGAGGGGCGCGTTGAGTTCGTGCGCCATCACGCCTTCATCCCCCGATTTGAGCTGCTTGATGACCAGTGGTTTCTGGTGATCTCGCCGACGTATTTTTTCACCACAGACGGATTTACGCCGCACTCTTATCCTCATGCCCTTTTGTCTGGAAAGAAGAGGATGGACAACAGCGCCTCTTTGCGCGGGGTCGTGTCGCGAAGGTGGTGGAAATTTGAAGGTGGCGTAATCTCCGGGTGACTTCAACCCACCCAACCGGCGGCAGCAACCGCCATGGAGATCACGCCATGAACGAGATTACAGACACCACCACGCCGGCGCTACTGTTCGGCGCAACCGGCTCCGATCCGATTGAGGATCGGCTGCGGCAGAACATCCGCGCGACGATCGAGGCGCTGTTTGAGGAAGAGCTTGCCGAATTCATCGGGCGATGCCGCTATGACCGCGGCGGCGCAACGCGGAAAGGCTACCGGCACGGGCATCGCGAGCGCCAGCTCGTCGGCACTTTCGGCACGGAAACGGTGAGCGTGCCGCGGGCGCGGATCGAAGACGCGCAGGGCAAGATCACCGAATGGCGCTCCAAGGCATTGCAGCGCTATCAGCGTTTGACGAAGAAGGCCGAAGCGTTGATCGCCTCTGTCTATCTGGCTGGAACCAACACGCGCCGGGTGAAACGGGCACTTTATGGCCTGTTCGAAGGGGCCGTCGGCAAGGATGTGGTCAGCCGGGCCTGGCGCAAGGTGAAGGTCGACTGGGACGCATGGAGCGCCCGAAGCCTGGGCGACGAGGATATTGTCCGCCTGATCCTCGACGGCACCGTCATCAAGACCCGGCTCGACCGCAAGGCCACGAACATCTCGGTTCTGGCGGCCATCGGTGTGCGCCGGGACGGGCAGAAGGTGTTGCTGTCCATCAGAAACATGGGCGGCGAAAGCACGGCAGCGTGGGGGGCGTTCCTCGGTGATCTCGACGCGCGCGGCCTGAAGCGACCGGAGTTCGTCATCATCGACGGCGCCCCCGGGCTGGAAGCTGCGCTGGTCGCGCTGTGGGGCGAGGCGCTGCCGATCCAGAGATGCACGGTTCACAAGCACCGTAACCTGCTCGGCCATGCCCCGAAGACCATGCATGATGAACTGACCGAGGATTATCGCGACATGATCTACGCCGGCACCGCGGCCGAGATCGAAACCCGCCGCAAGGCGTTCCTGCGCAAATGGCGCCTCAAGTGCCGCGCTGTCGCCGACAGCCTCGAAGAAGCCGGGGATCGCCTATTCGCCTTCACCCGCCTGGACCCATCGCAATGGAAATCCGCCAGGACAACCAACGCGATCGAACGGCTGAACGAGGAATTCCGCCGCCGCATCAAGACGCAGACCGTTCTTCCCTGCGCCCAAACCGTGCCGATGCTGCTCTGGGCCTTGCTGGCCTCGGGTCAGATTCAGATGCGGAAAGTGGATGGCTGGGAAACCCTTTCTCAGCCCGTCGGTCCGATCAACCTTGACCTTGCGGCCTGATCAGGCCCAAATCCCAGAACGCTCGGAGGACGCCGCCAGGGAATTTCCACCAGATCCGAGACACGACCGATGCCGTCGGGAGGGGGCATCCACTCCATCAGTTCTCTGCGCAAATCAACAGTCAGAGTCCCAAGAGCGCGTTCAGCGGGACCATCGCCTTATGCCAGCTGTCCCTCGCCTCCAGCCGTTCGATCCAGGCGGCAACGGCGGCCGGGTCTCCAGCGAGATTGCAGCCTGCTTGCGATACATGAAGGTCGTGGCCAGGTGGAAATCCGCAAGGCTGAGATCGCCGGTGATCCAGTCCTGCCGGGCCAGACCCTCTTCCAGCACGTCGAGAAACTGATCGGTGGCCTTGCGCTCGGCTTCAACCGCCGCATGGTCGGCATCGCCCATGCCGAGTTTCTCCTTCAGGAACAGCTCGAAGGACAGTTTCTGCATGGCTGGACCCAGATGGATGGCCTGCCACCAGGCCCACTGGTTCATCAGCGCCCGTTTCCTCGGCGCAAACGGTACCAGACCCGCGTCGGGGGTCTGGCTGACCAGGTAGCTGCAGATCGCCCGCGACTCCCATAGAAAGAAATCGCCGTCCTTAAGGACAGGCACCTTGGCGTTGGGATTGCGCCGGAGGAATTCTCCGGCGCGGTTGTCGCCCCTACGAAGATCGACCTCGACGATCTCGATGTCGATGCCCAGTTCGAAGGCCACAGCGCGCACGCGCAGGGCGTTGGGCGATAAGTTGGCGTTGTAAAGCCGCATGGTTCCGTCCTCAACGCTGCGGCGGCGTCAATAGTGCCGCGCGGTTCGCTATCAGGAAGTCGCGCACCGATTGGCCAGGTTGGCCGGTCAGCGTCTTCAGGTCGTCGCTGGCCACATCGAGGAAACCCTGCGCCATTGCCTCGTCGAAGGAAACGAAGACCCGCGCCATGAATTCCGGCAGGCCGTTTCCAATCATCGCCTGCGCCAGTTCCTCGGCTGGCAGCGCGATGTACGGGATCTCCTTGCCCGCGACGTCGGACAGGATCGCTGCGACCTCAGCCTGGCTGACCGTCTGCGGCCCGGTGATATCGAGGGTCTGCTTTCCCGTCGCCGTCATTAGCGCCGCGGCTGCGGCACGGGCGCAATCCGCCCGCGTCACATATCCGGTCTTGCCCTCTGCCGCGGCGGCGAAGTGCTTGCCCATGGCGATGCTCTGCGAGCCGCCCATCAGCAGAAAGTCGGTGTACATGTTGTTGCGCAGGATCGTGTAATCCGCCCCACTGTCCGCGATCAGATTCTCGGTCCCTTCGTGGTCGCGGGCGAATCCGATCGGACTTTCCGGGACCGGGCCCGCAAACGATGTATAGACGATATGCCCAATGCCCACCGCCTTGGCCGCCGCAACCGCGTTGGAATGGGCAGCGAGACGCTTGCCCGGGTGGAGATCGTCGGTCGAAATGATGAGGAGACGCTTGCCGTCAGTAAAGGCAGCCCCAAGCGACGCTGGATCGTTGAAATCGCCCTTGCGGGTCTCGACACCCTTGTCGGCGAGGTCGGCCAGCTTTTCGGTATTGCGCGATACGGCGATGATCGGACCGGCGCCGGCCTGCAGCAGCAAGTCGACCACCTGCCGGCCAAGCTGGCCGGAGGCGCCGGTGACTATGAAGGGGCCGTTCTGAATGTCGGACATGGTTGGTCTCCTGTTCTGATTGCTGAGGAGGCTTTTGCTCTCAGCCGTGGATATGGACGGGGGCGGGGTTCGCCAGCTTGCCGCGAGCGAAGTCCCAGCTCGTGGTCAGCAGGCGCAGCATGACATCGACCTCGTTCTCGTCACGCGGGTCGAAAGCCATGACCGCGGTGGCCGGGATATAGCCCAGCCGCGCCATGGGATGCGGTTCGCCCCAACCTTTCGCGATCAGTTCCTCAACCACGGATGGGGGCAGCATCAGGTGCGACGAGCCATCGTGGGCGGGGTGCACATGGGCAAACTCGCGCCCGATCATGAAGGCCTCGCGTGGTCCGCATGCGTGGACTACCGGAAGCACCAAGGCCTCGGCGCCGGGGACCGAAATGCCCGACCAGCAGCGCTCGACGAAGGGCAGGGCGAACGCCTTTTCCTTGAACAACGCGTGAATCTTGGCCGACGAGTTCTGGGACACCTGCTCATGCGGTGCGCAATCGGTGGTTTCGGGGCGCGGTCCATGCCGTGGGGGAAGTTCGAAGCTCATGGTTGCTCCTATCCAAATCTGAAGGCGCTTTCGACCGCGCCCAATACGTGATCCTCGAGGGTCTTGCCTCCCCGATCCGCAAGCGCGGCCCCGGCCGCGACGTGCAACGGGATTAGATGTTCCTCGCGCGGATTGGCATCGCGTGCGCCGGGCGCCTGATCCCACGCGGTCAGCATGGCGTGTCGCACCTCGGGGTCTTCATGGGTCATAGCACTCGTGAGCCATCGGTCGAAATCGAGGCCGCGCACGTTGCCCTCCGCCCCGCCGCGCATGGCGCGCATCATGACGGCCATATTGTGATAGGTGTTGCCGGACCCGATGATCAGCACCCCTTCGTCGCGCAAGGGCGCCAGCGCGCGACCGGCGGCGAGATGCGCCGCGGGGTCGAGATCGGCGCGCAGGCTCAACTGGACGGTGGGGATGTCGGCCTCTGGAAAAGCCACCTTTAGCGGAACGAACACCCCATGATCGAAGCCGCGCGCTGGGTCGGCCCCGGTTTGGAACCCTGCGCCTTCCAGAAGTCCGCTCGCGCGGGCCGCCAGCTCGGGATCGCCCGGCGCGGGCCAAGTCAGCTGATATGTGTGCAGCGGAAATCCCTGATAGTCGAACAGCAGCGGCGGCGCGGGGTTGGTCTGCACGGTAAACACCCGCTCCTCCCAATGACCCGAGATCACGAGGAGCGCCTTGGGCTTTGCCGGCAGGCTCGCAGGTAAATTCTCGAGGAATCGGCGTTGCCTATCCCAGGTGTCAGGCGGGTTCCAGTCCATGAAGAAACACGGGCCGCCGCCATGGGGAACAAACATTGTCGGCTGTCTGTCCGTCATGTCGTCGTCCTTTCGAACCCCAAAGCCAAGCGTGGAAGGGCAGCGCCGTGGCAGCTCGGCATCGGATCAGTTCGCCGCTGACGGAAACGCGGGCGCGTAGGCCGACTTGACCGCCCGCACGCGATTGGCGGTCAGCCACGAGGCGATCAGAAGCACCCAGGTCGCCAGAGCCGGCGGCCAGCCCGGATCGCCCGCGCCCACATGCGCCCCGATGGCTAGCACCAGATGCCAGAACATCGCCGCATATGCCCAATCCACCAGCATCGCCGAAGGGCGCCAGAGGATCACCACCGCGCCGACGATCTTCAGAATCGCGAGCGGCCAGATGATGTAGGTGGGATAGCCCAGCACCTCGCGATACATGCCCGCGACCATGTCGTGGGACGAGATGTAGAAGGCCGCCGCACCTAGATAGACCAGCGCCACAAGGCCGGTCGCAATCCAATAGACATACTTTGCCACTTTGTCGCTCATTGCCGCTCTCCCTGTTTGCAACGGCTTGTTCAGCCGCCGTTCTCTCGTTAAGTATCTTTAGATGCCTTGCTTCATTGGAGAAAGTAGGCACGTAAAAGTAACTAACTTCCTTTGACTGTGAGGGCTATCCACGATGAAGAGCGTCCTGCCCCCTTCCTGCCCGATGGAGGCGCTGCTGCGTGTCATCACAGGCCCTTGGACGATATACATCCTCTGGGTTCTGTCCGAGCAGGGACCGCAGCGTTTCGGTGCGATCAAGCGTCTGGTGCCCGGGATTTCCACTCGCGTCCTGACCGAGCGGTTGCGGATGCTGGAACATGCCGGTGTGGTCTGGCGCGAGCAGGCTATGACCATCCCACCGGCTGTAACATACGGATTGACTGAGCGCGGCGCGGAGCTGCGTGGCGTGCTGGACACGCTTGGCACCATCGCGCGCCGCTGGGAGGTCGAGGGTGCCTTCGACGGGACCGCAAGCGCGGCAGAATGACTCCGCCCTTCCTGTTCGCGGGATAATCCCGCGCCCGAGAACAACTCAGGCGGACCCCGACCCGAAGCTATGGGATGCTGGCGTGACCGGGTCAATCATTGGTGGGTCGAACCAACACGGAAAGATCGATCCGAATTCCGGCGAGATTGGGGTCTGCCTGTACAGCGGAGTCGCGCACCGCCTCCGCATACGCCGGCGATACCTCCGCTTGAGCCGGCACCGCTTCGCTAGTACGGGTTGACTCCGGTTTCTCCGCGTAGAAAACCTGCTCTCCCTCGAACCATCCGGTGAAATACGCCTGCACAGCCGTCTGAAACCCCGAGACGTCGCCCTCCTCATGCCGCTCGCCAACGATCCGTAGTACATTCCCGAACAGCTCCGTACCGAGCCGCAGGTTTTCGCAGGAGTCGAAGAGCTCGAGCCCAATCTCCGATGGATCGGAAACGCCAAGCCCGGCGGGATACTGGGTGAGCCCCACCCTGACATTCGCCTTGCCGACCCATTGCCTGGTGGTTTCAACCGCCTCCTCGACCGATTTCGGAGCCGGGATCAGGACCATCTTGTCACGCTGGAACACGCGGATCGTGAGATGGTTCGGCGCATTCATCTCGGCCACGAATTGCTGCACAACCGCCACCTCGAGGCGTGGATCGGCGCATTGCTGAATGAGGTCGACGTCGATCATCTGAAAGCTCCCATCAGGTGTTGAATGCTATGACGAGTGGCACACCGAACAGCGATGCCCATGCCCTGGCGCTCGCTTTCTGGATGGCGACGATGCTGGTGTCGCCGGTCCACCAGCCATTGCCTGTCGCCACGATGACATTCGGCCCAAACAGCATGGACTGAAGGATCGGCCACACGATGAGCTGCTCATAGCAGATCAACGGCGCGATCGACGTGCCGGCAAATCTGCCGGTTGGATTCGCGAAGAATTGCGCCGATGCGCCGCCGGATGCCCAGGGCCGCCACATCGAGACCGGCACCGGCATCCGCTCCCTGTAGAAGATCCTTGCCCCCACACCCGTTAGCTCGATCATGACATTGTCATAGCCGTTCTCGTTGATGACGATGGCGCCGCCAACGACGACGATATCGAGGTCCGCGAGGTTCCGCGTCCAGAGGCGCTCCGTTGTGGATGTCCAGATCCCGAGCGCGCTTTCAGGCAGGACAATCCTGGTGGCACCGTCCTCCACGGCGCGTCTGACAAGCGCGATTGTGGCCATATGCTGAGCGTAATCGGCATGTTCGCCGGCGATCTGGTAATGGAACGTCGTATCAATTCCGACCCATCCCTCCGGCGGTTCAGGATCGGTCCAGGCGGCTGCGGATTGTACCCATGCCAAGCTGATTGCGACGCCGGCGAGCGGCCAGGCTCTCGTGGTCATCGCGGAAAGGCCGGCGGCGGTGGCCGCCAGTCCTGCCCAGCCCAAAGCGGGGAAGAGCACTCCGGCTGCGGTGATCGGACTGGCCCACCCGACGATGCCGAATGGAGGCACGCTCATCAGCGCGCACGCTGCCAGATATCGCAGCGGCCGATGCCACCCGGGCTTCGGCGACCAAAGGACAGTATGCACCAACACGAACGTCAGCGACGCCGCGATCCAAAGACCGAGCCCGACCCAGATATCGCTCGCGTAGAAAATCGATACGCCGATGGGAAGACCGCGGGAAGCCGCCATGAAATACGCCATCGAGACGACGCCTGCGACCGACCGGGTGGGAGCGAACGCCCAGAGTGCTGGAAAGAGGCACGCGAGCGGGAGGAGAAGCACTTCGCCGCTCCATCCGAATCCACCGACCGCGGCGGCAGCGGCGAGGAACGCTGCCGCAGTGAACATGCTATGGCGTGAAGGTGAAAACCGGTTTCGCCAACCCGAGAACGCCGGCGGCCGGTATCGGCCCAAAGTAGCGCGAGTCATAAGAACCTCTGAATGTCGAAAAAAGAAACAGCGTGTCGGGGGGCACAACACCGCCAGTATCGGGCGTCAGCTCCCTGCCCGAGCCGTCACGCGGCTGAACCGCGGATTGCGGCAGTGCGAGACCGTCGATCGCAACGGATGTGCCGATTTCAACCGACTGTCCGGGCAGCGCCACGACGGTTTTGATCAGCGGGCTGAGCCAACCGGGGCACAGGCCGCGCCGCACATATCCGCGCTCACGGGCCTGACGAAACGTCTCGGTCAGCGGCGGGCAAATGAATATCCGATCCCCTACCCGGACATCGCGATTCAGTGTCTCGATCCGCCAGAGACCGAGCGGATAGCTCGGGGTCAGATTGATCCGAAAGCTGGCACCATATCCCAAGCCGAACAGCGCGAGAGAGATGCAAGCGAGAGCGGCAACCATGACGATCCGGCGCCGTCGGCTCACTGTTTCAGCCCCTGGCTCTTGGTCTGCGCTTGCCGCATCGCCTCGGAGTGTTTCAGGGCCTGCTGGGTGCGCTCGTGCGCGGCAAGTTGCTGGCCGGCCCGCATGGTCGGCCAGGCGGTGCTGAGCTTTTCCCGTTCGCCCGGCGACATGCCCTGGGCCGCCTTGTCGAAGTTCGACCCCGACGGGTTCTTGGCGGCATTGCCGAGCAACGTCCGCTCCCCGAACCGCTCCGAGACCGCCTTGTTGAAGGTGTCGAGTTCGGCTTTCACCATGCGGTCGGCCAGCGCGAAGCCGAGCGCGGCCGGCAGATCGTTGCGGTCAATGGCGTCCCGCACCTTTTCCATTGCCCGCGTCGCCGCGGGCGACAGAGACGGAATGTCGATCGAGGTCCGCTTGCGGTGACCTTCCTCTTCCAGCCTGTACCTGGCCGTCGCCCTCTCCCTCATGTCGAGATAGCGTTCGAGGTCCTTGCGAAGTGCCGGCACATTGACCTCCGCCACACTACGATCTTCCCGATCCGCGCGGTTCGCCAGTAACCCTTCCCGACCCTTGAGCGCACCGAAGCTCGCCGCATTCCGTTCGATCTCGCCAAGACGCTGACGGGCAACGTTCGGGTCTTCGACAACCGCCTCAATGCGCATGGCCTTGAAGGCGCTTTCGGGATCCGCATAGACGAGACGAATGCGGTCTGAGAAGTTGTCCCACTGCTTTTGCAGGGCCGGGTCGGATTGCAGCTTTTCGTCCGCAGCGTCGGTGACCGACATCGTGAAACTGGAAATGCCCTTGACCATCGGCTCGGCCTTTCTCACTGAGTTCGGGGATTGCTGAAGCGGTTGATCGGCGAACCCGAGCCGCGCACCAGCGGCGCGAAGCCGAAGGCCGAGAGCGACGAGTTTCTGCTTCTGCCGGATGGTCCATTGAACCCGGTCGCGCATCAGCGTCCGTGCAACCCGGACGAGATGCAGACCACGGTTGTTGGCGAAGCGGAGTGCCTGCGCGTAGAAGCGGCCGCCCGCATAATCGAGCGTGACTTCCTTGGCGTTCTTTCGGGAGAGGAGCTTCTCGAGCCCGCCGGCGAGGTGGAAGGACCGACTGCCGTAATAGAGCGCCATGTCTTCCCTATGCCGGGTCATCGCGACATAGGTCAGATGCCGGTCGAGCGAGAGGGAGGCGAGGACCTTCACCCGGTCGACCGTCGCGCCCTGCGACTTGTGGATGGTCGTGGCGTAGCCGTGATCGAGGTTTCGATAGAAGCGCTGATCGACAGTGACGTGATGCGCCGCCTCCCCGTCTCCGATCGTCGCTACGATGCGGCCCGGCGCGGCCTCGACGACTTTTGCGATCATACCGTTCTTGACGCCAAGCGAGCCTTCGTTCTTGAGGAAAACAATCTGGTCGCCGGCGGCAAACCGCCTAGGTCCATCCTCGGTCCTGAAGGCGTGGCCAGTTTCAATCAAGCCCCGCTCGACGAGCTTTTCGCGTGCCATCGTGTTGAGCTGGCGGACATCGCGGCGCAAATGCGCGAGAATCAGTGTCGACTTCTCCGGATCGTAGTCCCGGTTCCAGTCGGCAATCAGCGTTTCGATCGCATCGGCCTTCAACGGTTGCGAAATCAGCTTGCCCTTCGCCCGATAGGACGAGAGTGCTTCTTTTACCCGACCCCGCGCCAGATCGAGGGATGCCGCCCGCATCCATGGTTCATTCTGGCGGTAGATGGTTTCGAGTTCGGCGTAGCCGGTGCGTTCAACTATCGCGCGGAAGGCAGCGCCTGCCTCGATCGGCTGAAGCTGCTCGGCGTCACCGACCAGGATGAGTTTCGCGCCGGAGCTGCAGACCGCTTCAACGAAGGTCGCCATCTGCAGGGACGAGACCATGCCCGCCTCGTCGAGAACGAAGACGGTCTTGTCATCGAGACGCTGGCGGCCCTGTTGCCAGCCAAGCTCCCAGGAGGCGAGCGTGCGGGAGGGAATGCCGGCTTCCTTCTCCAGACCCTCGGCCGCCTTGCCCGCAAGCGCGCCACCGACGACGGTGTAGCCGGCCAGCTCCCACGCTTCGCGCGCGGCCTTCATCATCGTGGTCTTGCCGGCCCCTGCCCGGCCGACGAC
>MDTD01004862.1_pt1 | contig 11468 bp, 10 predicted proteins | sample 811221 | NCBI WGS metagenome assembly MDTD01 (sample SAMN05326646, study PRJNA326480) | marine metagenome | isolation source: seawater | place: Pacific Ocean: South West | collected 2011
AAGGTCTTGAGGCGGTAAGAAAAAGACCTGGAATGTACATAGGAGATACTGATGATGGTTCTGGTTTGCATCATATGGTTTATGAGGTTGTTGATAATTCGATAGACGAATCATTAGCAGGTTTTTGTGATTCAATAAACGTTTATTTAAATAAAGATGATTCAATAACAGTTACTGATAACGGTAGAGGAATACCGGTTAGTATCCATAAGGATGAAGGAGTTTCAGCAGCTGAAGTTATAATGACTCAGTTACATGCTGGTGGAAAATTTGATCAAAATTCATATAAAGTTTCCGGTGGGCTTCATGGTGTTGGTGTATCGGTTGTTAATGCTTTATCTGAGTGGCTAGATTTATCAATAGAAAGAGACGGAAAAAAATACTTTATGAGATTTGAAAACGGTACTCCAGTTTCTCCACTTAAAGAAATAAATTCTACATCTAACACTGGAACAGAGATTACTTTTCTCCCCTCCAAAAAAACATTTAGTAATATAAAATTTGAATTTAAAAGATTAGAGACGAGATTAAGAGAACTTGCTTTTTTAAATTCTGGAGTTCAAATAAAAATAACTGACAGAAGGTTAGATGAAAAAGTTGAGTCAATCCTTTCCTCCAGAGGTGGATTAAAAGCTTATGTAAATTTTTTAGATAAATCTAAAGAGTCTATAATTAGTAATGTGGTTTCTTTTAAAGGTTCTAATGACGGGATCAACATTGAAATGGCATTGCAATGGAACAAGAGTTATCATGAAAATTGCTTGGTTTTTACAAATAATATTCCACAAAAGGATGGAGGCACTCATTTGGCGGGTTTTAGATCAGCTCTAACCAGAACAATAAATAATGCATCAAACACTCTGGGTCTGCAAAAAAAGGATAAGATAAACCTCTCTGGAGAGGATGCAAGAGAAGGATTAACATGTGTATTATCAGTTAAAGTTCCTGATCCAAAATTTTCTTCACAAACTAAAGATAAATTAGTTTCATCTGAAGTTAGACCTATTGTCGAATCAATTGTTTCTGAAAATCTTGGAAATTGGTTTGAGGAAAATCCAAAAGATTCTAAATTAGTAATTTCAAAGATTCTTGAAGCAGCGGCTGCACGAGAGGCTGCCAGAAAAGCAAGAGAAGTTTCAAGAAAAAATTCTGCATTAGAAATTAGTTCTCTACCTGGAAAACTTGCAGATTGCCAAGATAAATTACCTGAGAATTGTGAACTATTTATTGTTGAGGGTGACTCTGCTGGTGGTTCTGCAAAACAGGCAAGAGATAGAAAAAATCAAGCAGTTCTTCCTTTAAAAGGAAAAATTTTAAATACAGAAAAATCAAGAAGAGACAAGATTTTAAGTTCTGCTGAAATCGCAACACTTATTCAAGCTTTGGGTGCAGGTTATTTTACGGATTTTAATATTGAAAATTTAAGGTATCACAAAATTATAATAATGACAGATGCTGATGTTGATGGTTCACATATTAGAACCCTTCTCCTTACTTTTTTTTACAGACATATGGCTGAATTAGTTATCAATGGATTTGTTTATATTGCCCAACCCCCACTATATAGAATTCAGAAAGGTAAAACTAATCTGTACCTTAAAGATGACAAAGAATTAGAAGATTATTTCATAGATGAATTAGTCAATGTTTCAGTTTTAAAAAAATCGGATAGTTCAGGTATCAAAGGAGCTGAATTAAGAAAATTAATGGAAACAACAATTAATTTTAATAAGATCCTTGAGATCTTGAGTAAAGGAAATCAAAATTATTACCATCTTTTAGAGCAATCTGCAATTTCTGGAATTCTTGAAATCTCCAATTTTCATGATGAAAAAAAATCACAAAGCTCTATAGAATATGTTTTAAAAAGATTGAATTCTTTTGGTGATGAATGGGAAGCTAAAGTCGAAAAAGGTAATGGGCTGGTTTTTACAAAAAATGAGAATAAAGTACATGAAAGATTCTTAATTTCATTTGAGCAGATCATGAGTAATGAAATTAAGAACTTAAATCAATATTGTGGTTTTATGCAAGAATATTTCTTAGGACAGTTAACACTTAATATCAAAGAAAATGATTTTAACGTAAGTACCCCTAAAGAGTTAATTTTAAAAGGACTAAATTTTGTGAAAAAAGGTGTATCTTTTCAGAGGTATAAGGGTTTAGGAGAAATGAATCCTGACCAGCTCTGGGAAACAACTTTGGATCCTGAATATAGATCAATTTTAAAGGTCAGAATTGAAGATGCACAAAAAGCAGATACTATTTTTGAAGAATTAATGGGAGACGATGTAGAGAAAAGAAAAATCTTTATTCAATCTAATGCTAAAAAGGTTTCTAATCTAGACGTCTAGAATATTATATTGATGCTAGGAGAACTATTATTATGAGGGCTGTTAAATGGTCTTTTGTAATTTTTATTTGGCTAGTTCTTTTTACAAGCGTAGCAGTAATCTGGTCATTACTAAATCTTCCTGAAACTGAATCAATTCAGATTTCAAGACAACCAAGTATTACATTCTTGGATAAACAAGGTAGAATTATTGCTTCATATGGTGATATATACGGGCAATCAATCAATTACAAACAATTACCTAAAAATTTAATAGATGCAGTAATAGTAACAGAAGATAAGAGATTCTTTAGTCATCCTGGTGTCGATATTAAAGGAGTTTTAAGAGCTATTGTCGTAAATGTTAAAGCTGGAAAAATTCTTCAAGGAGGAAGTACTATCACTCAACAATTAGCAAAAAATCTTTTTTTAACACCAGAAAGGTCTTTTACAAGAAAATTTCATGAATTAATTTTAAGTTTATGGCTTGAAATGAGGTTTTCAAAAAAACAAATTCTTAGTATTTATTTAAATAGAGTTTATTTAGGCTCAGGCACTTATGGTGTTCAGGCAGCATCAGAAAAATATTTTAATAAAAAAGTTGAAGAACTCAATCTTTATGAATGCGCTCTTATTGCAAGTTTACTCAAAGCTCCATCAAGATACAACCCAATTGCTAATGAAGAATTATCAAAGGTTAGAACCACCAAAGTTCTAAATAATATGGCAAAGAGTGGATTAATAACCGTAGAAAAAATTTTAGAAACTAAGAAAACTAATCAAAAATATAATAAGTTTACCTCAGCCCCTAAAAGTACAAGATATTTTATTGATTGGTTGTTACCTAGGGTCAAATCTTATTTGGGAGAAGTTAAAGAAGATTTAATTGTAAGAACAACCTTGGATGTTCAATTACAAAAAATTGCAGAGGATTCAGTAAGTAAAATTACTTTAGAATACCCATCTGCTGGTCAATCAGCAATAGTAGCAATGAATTTAGATGGGGGTATTTTGTCAATGATAGGAGGTAGGGATTATGGAGATTCTCAATTTAATAGAGTAACTCAAGCCCAAAGACAACCTGGATCAGCCTTTAAAGTTTTTGTATATCTTGCCGGTTTAAAGGGTGGCTTTTCACCAGATGATTTTATGATAGATTCTAAAATTGATATAAATGGATGGTCACCACAAAATTATAAAAAAGAATATGTTGGTGAAGTTTCTCTCAATGACGCATTTGCAAAATCAATTAATACCATAGCTGTTAAATTATCTGAGGAAGTAGGTAGAAAAAATGTTATAAAAGTTGCAAAATCTCTAGGTATATCCAGTCCATTAATGGATTCTCCCTCAATAGCACTTGGCGCTTCAGAAGTAAATTTATTAGAATTAACTGCCGCATATAATGTTGTAGCAAATAGAGGTAATGGAGTTTTTGTTCATGGTATAAGATCAATAGAGAATACATCAGGTGAAGTTCTTTTTATGAGAAAAGGCAAAGGCCCGGGGCAAGTAATTGAACCAGAAGTAACTAACACTATGATTAGTATGTTAGAATCAACAATAAGATCCGGAACTGGAAAAAATGCAAATATTAATAGACCAGCAGCTGGAAAAACTGGAACAAGTCAATCACTCAGAGATGCCTGGTTTGTTGGATTCACATCTGATATCGTTACTGGTGTATGGTTTGGAAATGATGATGATTCACCCATGAAAGATATTACAGGAGGAACGGCTCCAGCCAATTTATGGAAGCATTTTATGATTGAAGCTCACGGTAATAAACCATCTAGAAATTTACAAAAAACATTTGTTGCTTCTGACGCAAAAAAAAGTCAGAGATCAAAAATCGACGAAATCATAAAAAAAAGTCGTGAATTTGAGAAGAAAAGAAATGTCTTCGAAAAGATTTTAGAAAATTTTTTTTAAGTTTAAATATATTTAAATATTTTTGACTCTAATTCGTTTGGCCTAAAATGAGTAATGTATTCATCATTCTCATTTACCAAAAAAAACAAAACTGTGTGATCAACAAGATAGTTAGTATCCTTAGTATTTTTTTTGTTAAGTTTTACATAAATTCTAAATTTTTTTTTTATTTTGTTTATTTGCTCATTCGAGCCAGTTAATCCAATGATATTAGGATTAAAATTATCTAAATAGTCTTTTAATACTTCAGTAGTGTCTCGATCAGGATCAATAGACACAAAAATACTTTGTAAGGTTTTATTTAAGATTGGATTTTTATCAAGTAAATTAGAGAGTTTTAACAGATCAAATGGGCATACATCGGGACAGGACGTATAACCAAAATATAGAAGTTTTTTTTTTTTAAAATACTTTGATTTAAAGATTTCACCATTTTGATCTATTAAAGAAAAATCTCCACCAATCATAATTGACGTTTTAGTATTTTGTTTTAGGTGATTAATTACAAACAGACCAAGCAAGATTGTCGATAATAACATAATTGTTAGATAAAAATTTTTTTTAAATATTGGTTTAAATTTCGGCATTTTCATCAATAATTAGATAAGAGTTATTTTTTTTAAACATAAATTCACTTAACATATCATTAGTGTCTAAATTAATATTTAATAATTTATTTTCAGAAATTAAATTAAATTTATAATTTTTATGAAAATATGAATTTTCCTTTATAATTTTATAGAAATCTAATAATTGTTTTTTGCTATCTAACTTTATAATCATTTTACCCAGACTACCCTTAATTAGTATTTTCTTTAAGTCTTTATTCCTTAGTTTATAGGAAAACAGAACTGTAGAATTTTTTTTTCTATTAGTTAAAAATAATTTTTTTTGATTCAAAATATCTACTATATCAATTGTGTTTAAAAGTGTATCCGTCTTAATACTATGATTTTGAAAAAAACTTTTTTCCTCAAAAAAACTATCAAAGAAATTATTATTTAATTTAAAATATAAAATTTCATTAAATTGAGAAAAAAGAGACAGTATATCTTTTAAGATTAATTTTTTATTTTTTTGTAATAAAATTAGTTTTTTTGAATTTTCCGAAATAAAATCTATGGTTTGCTTTTTTAAATTTTTTGACGAAACTACACAATCAACTTTTCTAATCTTATCAATGAATTCAAGAGTAAAGTCAAGAATATCATCTTTTGAAGAATTAAAAATATAGATTTTTTTATTTTTATTTAATTTCATAATTTGATAAACATTTGAAATGATTAAATCATTTTTAAAATTTTTTTCACTTTTTCTTTTTATAATTTTTTTACCCTTAAAATTAATTTCTCTAGACGACAGTGATATTTTTTTAGATTCAGTTTTCCTTTCAGCAGTTAAAAAATCAAATTATGACAAAGTAATGAATATGTTAGAAGAAGGGTTATCTTCAAATGTAAAAAAGATTTCTATTAATGCGCTTGATTCAGAAAAAATGGTTCCATTAGCATATGCTCTAAAAAATGATGATTTAAAAATGTTTAAATTGTTATTAAAAAATGGTGCAGATCCTAATGTTATGATACTTAACAAGACATCACTATTGACTTATTATGTAACAAATAAAAAATCAAGACTGATTATTGAGATCATTGATTCAGGATGTCATATAAACTCTCAGGACAAATTAGGACGAACAGCTTTGATGATGGCAATTGAATCTTCAAATTTTGAGGCAGTAAAGACTTTAAGTAAGATAAGAATTGACATGGAATTAACAGACTTTAGTGGCAAAACGATTTTGGATTATGCTAAAAAGGCCAGAGATAAAAGAATACTTAATTTAATTAATCAATTAGTTAGCCCCTAAAAGCTTATTTTGAACTAATTCTAAAATTTCTTTATTATCTGATAAAGGCTTTAATATTTTAATTTTCTTAAATTTTTTTTTAAATTTATTACACACTTTTTTGTATAAAAAACCATCAAAGAGATAAATTGGATGTAAAATTAAATTAAAATTATTTTTAGTTAATTTTCCATTTAACTCACTTAATACTTTTTCTTCTTCTCCAAACTGACAAAATATAGTGTATGAAAGTTTAATTTTTCTTGAAATAAGATTAGTATATTTCTCTAATTCATTTCTTACTCTTAAAGTCTTACTTACAGAACATGATGTAATAAGGTAATTATTGAAATCCTTTTTGATATAAGATTGAATCATATTTTCGTAGATACTTGTAATTTCTTTTTTTAAAGAAAGTTTTTTTAACAAAATAATCTTATTTTCACTTAAACTATTAAAAGTCTTAATTTTTTTTTTTACATCTTCTTCGAAATGTTCACCATTAAAAAGTAATAGTGGAAAAAATAAAATCTTTTTGTATTGTTTTATTATCTCAGATAAACAACTTTCGATAGATGGCTCATCTATTTCAATGAAGCAATGAAAGTAATCAAATTTATTAAGGTTTTTTTTTATTTTATTCTTAAACCTTAAGAAACTTTTTTTATATTCTTTGTTTCTTGACCCATGCCCACAAAAAATCACAGCTGTTGGCTGTTTCCTATTGAACATTATTTTTTATTTTTTTTATCAATTCTACAAGATTTTGTGTTTCCTGACTTAATAAGTCACTTTTGATCATTTCACTAGCGGTAAAATTCTTATTATGAATTGAAAAATTTAGGTCATCTCTGGGTTGTAGATAAGATCCCTCAAGTGATCCACCAATAAAAAGTCCAGAATTATCAGAAAAGGAATATATATCAGCTAATCTAACTGTACTTTCTGCAGAATATCCTACGCCTTCAGATATGACCGCTGCGTCAACGTCAACTCCAAATTTAACTCTTTCTTTAAGTACTGACTTTAAGCCTCTGTTTGTCATTATTGTCATAACAACTCTTCCCTTTTTAACACCAATTTGAAACCCAACACTTAATCCACCAATTGAAAAAAAAAAAGGACCTGAAAATTTATCCTCAGACTTTCTTATCAAAAGTAAGCCATTACCGCCTTTCGCTCCAAAAAGTAAACCACCTTCATATACATTGGGAAATATTAAAATACCCCTACAATTGGATATATAATCTCTAAAATTTGAAATATCTTCATTTTTTAAAAGAGTTTTTATGGTTAATTCTGAAGACTGGATTATTTGGATAGAGGAAAGTTTATCTTCTTCATCTGCGATGGAAAAATTAAAAGTAATCAAGAAAAAAAACAATCCACACAATATTGAAAATAAATTATTTCTCATTTAATTTGGCTTATATGTTTAAAAAAATTATTATACTTATCTTTGTAATAAATAACAAAGAATATGAATATTAAAATTTTATTTTTTTTATTAGTTTTTCTTTCCAATTCTTTATGGGCTGGTAAATTAAAGATTAACGTTAAAAATATTCACGAGAAAGTTGGTTCGATCCATTTTGCGTTGTATAATAAACCTGATTTTTTTCCAGAGAAAAAAGGAAAGATATTAGGATTAGTTAAAGATGCAGAAGAGATTTTTAAAGAAGGACTTTTAATTGAAGATCTTAAAGAATCAAATTATGCCGTAGCTATTTTTCATGATGAAAATTCTAATGATGAGTTTGATACATTTTGGTCAATACCCCAAGAAAAATACGGTTTTAGTAATGATGCTGAAGTTTTTCTTGGCCCTCCCAACTTTGAAGATGCATCTTTCTTTGTTGGAATAGATGATTTTGTAGAAATTGATATTGAATTAAGATGATAAAAAGAATTTTAGTTACTGGTGGGGCTGGTTTTATAGGGTCATATCTTTGTGAAAAACTTATAGAGCAAGGACACTCTGTTATTTGTTGTGATAATTTCTATACAGGAAACAAAAATAATCTAGAAAAAATATTAGACAATAAGAACTTTGAACTAATTAGACATGATGTTACCTTTCCTCTTTTTTTAGAAGTAGATTTAATCTATAATTTTGCTTGCCCAGCATCTCCTATTCATTATCAAAATGATCCAGTTCAAACTGTTAAAACTTGCGTTCATGGCGCTATAAATATGCTTGGACTAGCAAAAAGAACGGGAGCAAGAATACTGCAGGCTTCTACCTCTGAAATTTATGGTGATCCTGAAATGCATCCACAAAGTGAGAATTATAAGGGTTCTGTGAGTATAGATGGGCCAAGGGCATGTTATGATGAAGGGAAAAGATGCGCTGAAACAATTTTTTGGGATTATAGAAGACAACATAATGTTGATGTAAAAGTTATCAGGATATTTAACACTTACGGACCTAGGATGCAGCCTAATGACGGAAGAGTAGTATCAAATTTTATTATTCAAGCTCTAAAAAATCAGGATATAACTGTTTATGGCGATGGTTCTCAAACAAGATCTTTTTGCTATATTGATGACCTAGTTACAGGAATTTTTTTAATGATGGAAAAAAATAATTTTTCAGGGCCAGTAAATCTTGGAAATCCATCAGAAATCACAATTAAAGATCTTGCAGAAGAAATAATTAGCATAACTGGATGTTCTTCAAAAGTAATATACAAAGATTTGCCGCAAGATGATCCTAAGCAGAGATGTCCAGATATAAAAGTTGCAAAACAGGAACTAAATTGGCAACCAAAATATAAGAGAAAAAAAGGATTGATGAAGACAATTGAGTATTTTGAAAATTTACTTAAAAGAAATTAATTATGAAATCGAGAAAAAAATTAAAAGATCTGAGGATTTTGTGCGTAGGTGATATTATTTTAGATACTTACTCAAAAGGTGAGATAACAAGAATATCCCCCGAGGCACCAATACCTATTCTTAAATTAGATGAAGAAACAAATGTAATTGGTGGTTGCGGAAATGTTGCGAGAAACATTTGTGATGCTGGTAGTAACTGTCATTTGATATCAGTTATAGGTTCAGATGAAGAAGCTAAAATACTAAAGAACTTATTAAAAGAATTCAAAAAATTATCTTTTGATTTGATAGTAGAGAGTTCACGTTGTACGACCAAAAAAAAAAGATATGTTTCAGGAAATCAACAAATCCTAAGAGTTGATAAAGAAAATATTACTCAAATTAGTAGAATAACTAATCAAAAAATTCTAGAAAAGTTTAACCAACAAATTAAAAAGTGTGAGGTAGTTGTTATCTCTGACTATAATAAAGGAGTTTTAAATAAAAATTTAATCTCAAATATTATAAAAATTTCAAAGCAAAACAATAAAATTATAATTATAGATCCTAAAAGAAAAGATTTTTCCATATATTCAAATGCAGATATAATAACTCCTAATTTCAAAGAACTTTTACAAGCAACAAATTTTCCTGAAGATTCTGAAAATTCAGATGAGCTTGTTGAAAAATTATCTAAAACAATTTCAAAAAAACATTCTTTTTCTAATGTAATAACTACAAGAAGTTCGAAAGGAATGACAGTGATGAGTAAAAATAAATCTGTAAATTTGTTCTCAGAGGCCAAGGAAGTATTTGATGTTTCTGGAGCCGGTGACACAGTGGTTGCATATTTATCTGTGGAGCTTTCCAAAGGAAAGAATATTATTGAAGCATCAAAAATTGCAAATTCAGCTGCAGGTGTTGCTGTTGCAAAGTTTGGGACTGCTAGTGTGAAAAGACAAGAAATAAAAAAAAACTTCGAAGTAGTAGATAAAGTTTTATCACTTTTAGAAGCCAAACAACTTTTAAAAGATTTTGATAATAAAATAATAGGTTTTACTAATGGATGCTTTGATTTAGTCCATAGAGGACATATAGAATTTCTTAAACAAGCCAGATCACAATGCGATATTTTAATTCTTGGATTAAATAGTGATTCATCCGTACAAAAACTTAAGGGAAAAAATAGGCCGATAGTTCCTCAAAACGAAAGAGCTATAATTTTAGAGAATCTAAATTTTGTTGATTTGATAATAATTTTTTATGAACTAACACCAATTAAACTAATTGAGGTTCTAGAACCTGATATTATTTTTAAAGGGAAAGACTATAAAATTAGGGATGTTGTTGGTTCAGAATCAATAAAAAAATGGAATGGAAAGGTTAAGCTAGTTCCATTAACAAAGGGAAATTCAACTAGCAATATTATTAAAAGGATAACAGATGGATCTTAGTGCAGTACTCTTTGATGCAGATGGAACAATAGCAGAAACCGAAGATTTTCATAGAATTTCATTCAATGAATCATTTAAAGAATTCGGATTAAATTGGTACTGGGACGATGCAATTTATAAAGAATTAATTAATGTTGGTGGAGGAAAGGAGAGGATAATCTATCATATAAACAGAGCTTGGCCAGAAATGTTGGAATATAAAAACTTAAATAAATATATCACGTCTATCCTTCAAACAAAAAATGATATCTTTTCAGATTATATGAAAGAATCAAAAATTAAACCAAGGCCAGGAATTCTAAGGCTTTTAAAAGAATTAAAGGAAAAAAATATAAGAACTGGTTTGGTTTCTTCTGCCTCACAAAAAAACCTAACAGATTTATTTATTAATGGTCTAAATGTTAATCCAGAAGATTTATTTGATGTAATTGCTCATGGTGAGACTACTGCAAATAAAAAACCATCACCAGAAATATATGAATGGGTATTGGAAAATCTAAAATTACCAAGTTCGGCTTGTTTGGCAATAGAAGATTCTCCTCGTGGATTAGAATCTGCATCAAAAGCAAAAATAAAAGTATTGATCACCCCGTCAAAATTAATGATTGATGAAAATTTTGATGATGCAATAACAGTTTTGTCAGATTTAGGAGATGAAAACAAACCTTTTGAGTTAATCAGTGGAAATTCTTTTGGGTTCAAAAAAGTAGACTATGAATTCCTGAATAAAGTTCATGGTTTACAACAAAATATAAAGTATTAACATTATAATAAGCTGAGAAACAAATATAAAAACACTAAAAGTATGAAGTCTTTTAAAGTTTTTTTCATTATTTTTTTTATCAGCAGCTTTGTTAATTAACTTCATAAGAAACTGTCTTGAGTAAACAAAACCAAAAAAAACAATAAACATTAAAAATGCAAAGAAATTATTAAAACTTAATAAACATAAAAATATTAAAAAGCTAATAATCCCCCCCCAAAGATATAATTTAGGGAAAATTGAGCGAATAAATTTTCTTGCATTCTTTTCTTCCAAAGTCTTGAATGTATTAGGAGCTACAATTGCAGCAAAAAAAATAAG
>MDTD01112344.1_pt1 | contig 11468 bp, 14 predicted proteins | sample 811221 | NCBI WGS metagenome assembly MDTD01 (sample SAMN05326646, study PRJNA326480) | marine metagenome | isolation source: seawater | place: Pacific Ocean: South West | collected 2011
ACACTTAAAGGTTTTATAGACTCCATGTATGAAAAATTTAAAAATGAAAAAAGAATTTAAAGTAATTGCAGATTTATTACCCAAAAACATAAGAGTTCTTGACGTAGGGTGTGGTGATGGTTCACTAATGAATCTTTTAAAAAAAGAAAAAAATATAGAAGTACGTGGATTAGAACTTAATCAAGACAATGTTCAAGAATGTATTCGTAAAGGATTGCCAGTAATACAAGGTAATGCGGAAACAGAGCTGCATCAATTTCCAGATCAATCTTTTGACTTTGTAATTCTTAGTCAGACTTTACAAGCTTTTTATGAACCAGAGAAAGTTTTACAGGACCTAATAAGAATTGGAAAATCAGTAATAGTTTCTATTCCAAATTTTGGTTATTGGAAAGTGAGAACTAAACTTCTATTTTTTGGAGTAATGCCAGTAACAAAAACATTACCAAACACATGGTATAACACTCCTAATTTACACATGTGCACTATTAAAGATCTTTTTAATTTTTGCGATGAAAAAAATATTAATATAAAAAAAGTTGTTGGTGTTAATGAAAATAAAACTTCATTAATAAGAAAAAATAATTTAGAAATCAAAAATCTTTTTTCAAAAGTAGGTATTTTTTTAATAGGATAAGATGAAAATAGAGATTATTCCATGCTTAAGTGACAATTATAGTTACTTAATACACGACAAAGAAACCAATATTGTATCTATTATTGACCCTTCAGAATTTAATGCATGTGATAAAATAATTCAAAAATATAAAAAATTAGATTTTATTTTGAATACTCATCATCATGCGGATCATGTAGATGGCAATTTAAAACTAAAAAAAAAATATAACTCTAAAATTTTAGGTTTTGAATTAGATAAAGATCGAATTCCAGGCATAGATGTTTTGCTAAAAGAAAACCAAAAACACAAAATTGGAAATTTAGAATTTAAAATAATTTTTGTACCTGGCCATACTAAAGGTCACATTGCTTTCTTTTTTAACAAGGAGAAAATTATTTTTACTGGTGATACTTTATTTTCATTAGGATGTGGTAGAGTATTTGAAGGTACTAAAAAAGAAATGTATAGATCTTTAAAAAAAATTAAAGATCTTCCACCAGAAACAAAAGTTTACTGTGGTCATGAATATACAAAGTCAAATTTAAAATTTTGTTTAACATATGACACGAACAATGTTTTCCTAAAAAAAAAGATGAGAGAAATTGAAAAAAAATTAAATAAAAGACTACCAACCATACCTACTTTTATTGAAGACGAAATCAAAACAAATATTTTTTTGAGGTGTGATGATCCAGCTATTAAGAGTGCTTTAAAATTAAGTTCTTCCTCAGAAGATGAAGTTTTTTCAAAATTACGAGATTTAAAGGACTCTTTTTAGTCTCAATGATCTTGACTTACTAGCGCGTAAGGCTATATTGCGTGAAAAAATAAGAGTAAAAAATTTTATGTCATTTGCAATAATTGAAACAGGTGGAAAACAATACAAAGTATCTGCAAGTAAGATTTTGGAAGTAGAAAAACTGAACGCTAAGGTAGGTGAAACTATTAAATTTAAAAATGTTTTATTATTAAGCGACAGTAAGAATACGGAGATCGGAAATCCTAGCATAGAGGGTGCGACTGTAGAAGCTAAATTATTAGACAATGTAAAAGATAGAACAATTTTAGTTTTTCATAAAAGAAGACGAAAACATTCAAGAAAAAAGAATGGTCATAGACAGCGTCACTCAAAGATACAGATTACCAAAATTTTGTCTAAGGGAGGTAAGGTTTTAGACGAAGCTAAAATCGCTGAAAAAAAGATATCTGTTAAAAAAAAAGAAAATAAAATTTTAAAAAAAGTGGAAAAAAAGTAGGAAATTAAATGGCAACGAAAAAAGCAGGTGGATCATCGAAGAACGGTCGAGATAGTAAAGGCAGGCGTCTTGGAGTTAAAAGATACGGTGATCAATTAGTTATACCTGGAAACATAATTGTTAGGCAAAGAGGTACCAAAATCCATCCTGGAGATAACGTAGGTATGGGTAAAGATCATTCTATCTTTTCTTTAATTAAGGGCAAAGTTAAATTTAAAAAATCTAAATTAAACAGAACTTTTGTTTCTGTAATTCCCAATTAAATCTATATAAATAAGTAAAGTTATTTATATTGTACCTATAATGAAATTTTTAGATCAAGCAAAAATATATATTAAAGCCGGTAACGGAGGTTCAGGTTCAGCAAGTTTTCGCAGAGAAAAGTTCATTGAGTTTGGTGGACCTGATGGCGGAGATGGTGGACGTGGCGGATCTATCATAGTTGAGTCGGATAGAAACCTTAATACTTTAATTGATTTTAGATATGCCCAACACTTCAAAGCTCAACATGGTAAATCAGGCAGTAAGAGGAACAGGACTGGCGCTAATGGCAAAGATCTAATTTTAAAAGTTCCTGTAGGAACTCAAATTTACGAGGAAGACAATAATACTTTAATCTATGACTTCACAAAGAATAAGGAAAAATATCTTATCGCATCTGGCGGAAAAGGAGGTTTAGGAAACGTAAGGTTTAAAAGCTCAACAAACAGAGCTCCAAAAAAAAAGACTACAGGTAAACTTGGTGAAGAATTTTGGATATGGCTTCAATTGAAGGTAATTGCAGACATTGGTATTATTGGAAAACCTAATGCTGGTAAGTCAAGTTTATTAGCTGCACTTACGAGAGCTAAGCCTAAGATAGCTGACTATCCTTTTACAACTATAAGCCCTAATTTAGGAGTTACTTATTATGACAGAAAAGAGGTAACTTTAGCTGACATACCTGGTTTAGTAGAGGGCGCTCATAAAGGAACTGGACTTGGTGATAAGTTTTTACGTCATATAGAGAGATGCAAAGTTTTATTACATTTGATCGATTTAAGTGAGGAAAATCTCGTACAAACTTATAAACAAATAATAAAAGAACTTTCTTCTTATGATAAAAGACTAATTGAAAAAAAGGAAATAATTTTTTTTAATAAATCTGATTTATTTGATAATGATGATATTAGATTGAAGTTAAATCAATTTAAAAAAAAAATCAAAGGAAATTATGAAATCATCTCAGTATTTTCAAATAAAGATTTAGAGAAAATAAAAAAAATTTTAATAAAATATGCTAATTAATAATTCAAAAAAGATAATAATAAAACTTGGTTCTTCAACAGTGGTTGATAGTAGAGGAAAATTCAAAAAGAAGTGGGTATCTTCCTTAATTAAGGATATTAAAAATCATAGATTTGGAAAAAACTTTGTCATTGTTTCATCTGGAGCTATAGCCTTAGGGCAAAAATATTTAAAAATAAAAAAAAAGAAAATAAAATTAGAAATGAGTCAGGCAATTGCTGCTGTTGGTCAAATTCATTTAGCCGGAGAATTTCAAAAATTATTTGACAAATATAAGATAAAATCAGGTCAAATATTAATCAGTCCAGATGATACTGAACAAAGGAAAAGAGCGTTAAATATTAGAAATACTTTTGATAATCTTTTTAAACTGAATGCCATACCAATCGTGAACGAGAACGATACAACTGCTACATCCGAAATTAAATATGGAGATAATGATAGATTAGCTGCTAGAGTAGCACAAATAATAGGTGCCGATACTTTAATAATTTTATCAGACGTTGACGGTCTATATAACAAATCTAAGAAAATTGTAAAAACTGTAAATAAAATTGATGAAAAAATTTATTCATTGGTAGATAAGAAAAGAAATAATTACGGATCTGGTGGTATATCGACAAAATTAGATGCTGCAAAAATTTGTATGAATTCTGGTTGTCATATGTTTTTAGCTAATGGTAAAAAAGAGCATCCTCTAAGTAAAATGTTTAAAAAAAAGATGTTTACTCATTTTATTCCAAAAATATCAAGTTTAGATGCAAGAAAAAAATGGATTATAAGTTCTTTAAGTTCATCAGGGATAATTTTTATAGATAAAGGCGCTGCAAGTGCACTTCAAAATGGTAAAAGTTTGCTTGCTGCAGGTATAACAAGAGTAAAAGGAACTTTTGATAAAGGTGAAAACGTTTTAATAATCGATAATAAAGGAAATCAATTGGCTAGAGGTTTATCGTCATTTAAATCTTCTGAAATCGATAAAATTAAAGGTAAACAAAGCAAAGAAATAGAGAAAATTCTTGGATATTTAGGAAAATCAGAGATTATCCATAAAGATGATATGGTAAAATTATAAATGCAGTATTTATATAAAATAGGTAAAAATGCTAGGAGAGCTTTTGAAGATTTAAAGTCTGTTAATCACAATAAAATAAGAAATGTGTTAGAGGATTACAATATAGCTATTTTCAAAAATAAAAATCTCATTATTAGAGAAAATCTTAAAGATGTGAAGAATGTAAAACGAAAGCAACTAGTAGATAGACTTATTCTTAATGGTAAAAGAATTGAAGGCATTAGAAATTCAATTAATGAGATAGCAAAATTTAAAGATCCAATTGGAAGAGTCTTGGAACAGTGGCAAAGACCTAATAAGTTAAAAATAAAAAAAATCTCTACTCCTATAGGAGTTATTGGTGTTATTTACGAAAGTAGACCAAATGTAACTGCGGATGTTGCTGCCTTAAGTTTAAAATCTAGAAATTGTTCAATTCTAAGGGGTGGCTCAGAGGCGCTTAACTCAAATAAATTATTAGCTAATATCTTTAGAGAACAACTAAAAAAAAACAATATTAACAAAAATTGTATTCAATTTATTGATAAAACAGATAGAAAAATTGTAGACAATTTATTATCAAAAATGAGTAGCTACATTGATGTGATTGTTCCAAGAGGCGGAAAAAATTTAGTTGCTAAAGTTCAAAAATTTTCAAACGTTCATGTAATTGGTCATTTGGAGGGGTTGTGTCACATATATTTAGATAATAGCGCTAACTTAAGCACAGCCAAAAAAATCATAATAAATGCAAAAATGAGAAGAACTGGAATATGTGGGGCTGTTGAAACACTTTTAATTGAGGAAAATGCTCTAAAATCTCATGCAGTGGAAATAATTAAAGCCTTAGAAAAAACTGGCTGTGAAGTAAGAGTTGATAATAAAATAAATAGATTATTTAAGAATAAACTAAAACTTGCGAAAGAAATAGATTGGAGAACAGAATATCTAGATGCAATAATATCAATAAAATGTGTAAAGAATATTAATGAGGGTGTTAACCATATTTTGAAATATGGAACCATGCATACCGACAGCATAATTACAAATAACTTTAAAAAGGCCAAAATTTTTTTAGAGGGAGTCAATAGTTCTATCGCAATGCATAATGTTTCTACGCAATTTGCTGATGGAGGGGAATTTGGATTTGGTGGTGAAATTGGAATATCTACTAATAAACTTCCTCCAAGAGGTCCTGTAGGAATAAATCAACTAACTTCTTACAAATATGTTGTTTCAGGGAAAGGGGTTATAAGACCATAATCAATGGTTAAGCCTAAAAATGACATTGGTATTTTAGGTGGAAGCTTTGACCCTATACATATGGGGCATTATCATATTTCAAAAATTGCAATAAAAAAACTTAAACTAAAAAAATTTTATTGGATAGTGACAAAAAAAAATCCATTTAAGAAAAAAACATTTTTTTCGTTAAAACAAAGATTAAACAAAGCAAAAAAAATTGCAAGTAACTCAAAAAAAATTAAAGTTTTATATTTGGATAAAATTGTTAGTTCTTCAAGAACCATTGATGTGATAAAGTACATTTTAAAAAAGAAAAAACCAAAAAATCTATATTTTGCAATGGGTTCAGATATTTTATTAGAGTTTCATAAATGGAAAAGCTGGAAAAAAATTACAAAATTAACAAAATTAGTTGTTTTTTCTCGTAGGGGATATGATAAAAAAGGCAAAGATTCAATTACAGTGAAATATATAAAAAAAAGAAACATTATATTTATTAAAAATAGGCCAATACAAATTTCATCGACATTTTTAAAAAAAAATATAAATATGATTAATTAATGAAAATTATTAAAATTAAAAATACAATTGAAAAAATTTTAGATGATAATAAAGCAAGAAATATTACCTCGATTGATTTAAAAAATAAGTCTTACATAGCAGATTACATGATTATAGCATCTGGAACCTCCTCTAGACATCTTCAATCCTTGTCGGAAATTTTGGTAACTGAATTAAAAAAACTTGGATTGGATAATTGTAAAATTGAGGGTAAGGATAGTAAAGATTGGAAACTAGTAGATACTCAAGATATTATAGTTCATATATTTCACCCAGAAAAAAGAGAGTTTTACGATTTAGAAAACATGTGGGCTGAAGAAATTCCTATGGAAAAAGCAATAATATGAAAAATAAATTACTTTACTTTTTGTTTATATCTTCACTTTTATGCTCAACTTTACAGGCTAAAAATGACTTATACGAAAAAATCGATTTGTTTGGAGAAGTATTAGAAAACATTAAAAAAGAGTACGTTGATGAAGTTGATCAAACCAAAATGATGGATTCTGCGATAAATGGAGTACTTCAATCCCTTGATCCATACTCGGCTTATATGAGCCCGGAACTTTTTAAAGAGATGCAGACTGATACAAGAGGAGAGTTTGGTGGTTTAGGGATTGAAATTGGAATGGAGTCTGGAGTAATTAAAGTTATTTCACCTATTGATGATACTCCTGCAGCTAGAGCAGGAATTAAAGCTGGTGATTACATTGTTAAAATTGGTGACGAGCAAGTTCAGGGTAAGTCATTAATTGAAGCAGTAAAATTAATGAGAGGACCTGTCGGAACATCTATTGACTTAACTGTAATGAGAAAAAATATTAAAAAACCTTTGGAATTCAAAATAGTCAGACAAATCATAGAGGTTCAGTCGGTAAGTTCAAGAGCTGTTGGAAAAGATAAAAACTTAGGTTACATAAGATTAAAATCATTTAATGAGAACAGTGATAAACAATTTTTAAAATCAGTAAAAAATCTTGAAAAGAAATTTAACGTAAAAGGTTATGTCCTTGATTTAAGAAATAATCCGGGAGGTCTTCTTACACAAGCTATTAATATAACAGATTTTTTTCTAGATGACGGTGAAATAGTCTCAACTAAAGGAAGGAAAATTTCTGAAACTAGAAAATTTTTTGCAAGAAGAGGTGATGCTACTAAAGGTAAACCAATTATAGTCTTGATTAATAACGGTTCTGCTTCCGCTTCTGAAATCTTTGCTGGCGCGTTAAAAGATCATAAAAGAGCAATTATAGTTGGAGAAAATTCTTTTGGTAAAGGTTCAGTACAATCAATTATTCCTTTGGGTAATGGTGGGGGCATGCGTCTTACAATTTCAAAATATTATCTACCATCAGGTAAATCAATCTCAGAAGTTGGTGTGACGCCCGATATCTTGGTGGAAGAAGAAGGTGATAATTTTCAAATTAATTCTGATAAAGATAATCAATTAAATTACGCGATAAAACTTTTCAACTCTTAATTATGCTTAAGAAAAAACTTCCTATGCGTTCCGGTGTAGGGGTAATAATCTTGAATAATCAAAATAAAGTTTTTGTAGGTAAAAGAAAGGACAATCCTGTAGATAAATGGCAAATGCCTCAAGGTGGCATTGACAAAGGTGAGGATTATACATCCGCAATGAGACGGGAGCTTTATGAGGAAACAGGTATTAAAAATATAGAAATTTTAAGAGAAATTAAAGGTCATTATGAATATGAATTACCTGAAAATTTATTAGGTATTATTTGGAAAGGTAAATACAGAGGGCAAAGACAAAAGTGGTTTATAGTAAAATTTTTAGGCAATGAGGAAGAAATTAATTTAAAAATTGGCAATCCTGAATTTATAGAATGGAAATGGATTTTACCTAGCCAGCTTCCTAAAGTTATTGTGGATTTTAAAAAAGAAATGTATTTAGATCTTCTAAAAGAAATTAATAATTTTATTAATTAATATTTTTTAAGGTTTCTAATTTATATGACAACAGATATTTATCTTTGTCTGTAATAGTCTCATTTTTAATTTTTTCCTCCACCTCACTTATTAAAGCACCTAGCTCCCCTTTTTTTAAATCCGATAACTCTTTAGCAGTCGAGGTTAATATTAAAAGATTGTTATTTGTGAACTCTACTGTTCCATCTTCTACAAAAAATTCTTTATCTTTTTCACTTGAGATTTTGATTAGCCCAGGTCTTAAAAACGTTATAATTGGTATATGATCTTTTAAAATTCCCATTTCACCTTCAAATGAAGGTAGTACAACCTCGCTTGCTTCAACTTTTAATATCGATTGAGTAGGAGATATTATTTCCACTACGAAATTGTCTGTTTTCATTTATTTTCTTTTGCTAATTTTCCTGCTTTTTCCACAACTTCCTCGATTCCTCCTACCATATAAAAAGCTGCTTCTGGTAAATGATCGTAGTCGCCTTTACAAATTGCATCAAAACCCTTAATTGTGTCGCTAAGATCCACAAGCTTTCCTGGAGAACCTGTAAATACTTCAGCAACAAAGAATGGTTGAGATAAAAATCTTTGAATCTTTCTAGCTCTTGCTACGGTTAATTTGTCTTCCTCAGAAAGTTCATCCATCCCAAGTATAGCAATAATATCTTGTAATGACTTGTATGCTTGTAGAATTTTTTGAACATCCCTGGCTACTCTATAATGTTCTTCTCCAACTATTCTTGGGTCTAGTATTCTTGATGTTGAGTCTAAAGGGTCTACAGCAGGATAAATTCCTATTTCTGCAATTTGCCTAGACAAAACTGTTGTTGCGTCTAAGTGTGAGAAAGAAGTTGCTGGGGCAGGGTCAGTTAAATCGTCAGCTGGAACGTAGATCGCTTGCACAGATGTTATTGAACCTCTATCCGTAGAAGTAATTCTCTCTTGAAGATTTCCCATATCTGTTGCAAGGGTTGGTTGATATCCAACTGCTGAAGGTATTCTTCCCAACAATGCTGAAACCTCTGAACCAGCCTGAGTGAATCGAAAGATATTATCAACAAAGAATAGCACATCTTGACCTTCTTTATCTCTAAAATATTCTGCAACAGTTAATCCTGTTAATGCTACTCTTGCTCTGGCACCTGGAGGTTCGTTCATTTGTCCATAAACTAGCGCAGCTTTAGATCCTTTACCCTCAGTTTTTATAACCCCAGACTCTATCATCTCGTGGTAAAGATCATTTCCCTCTCTAGTTCGTTCTCCTACACCAGCGAACACTGAGAAACCTCCGTGTGCTTTAGCAATATTATTTATTAATTCCATGATTGTAACTGTTTTTCCAACGCCTGCGCCTCCAAATAATCCAATTTTTCCACCTTTAGCGTATGGTGCTAATAAGTCTATTACTTTAATTCCAGTTACTAACTGTTCTGTTTCAGTTGCTTGATCTGTAAATTTTGGAGCAGCCCTGTGTATAGGCCATTTCTCTTTCGTTTTGACATCTCCTTTTTCATCAATTGACTCTCCTACTACATTTATAATCCTACCTAAGGTTTCAGGCCCAACAGGTACACTAATTGGTGAACCTGTGTTAATTACTTCATCGCCTCTTTTTAATCCTTCGGTCGCATCCATTGCTATAGTTCTTACATCATTTTCACCTAAGTGTTGTGCAACTTCTAATACCAACTTGTTTCCAGAGTTATTCGCCTCCAATGCGGTGTAAATTTCGGGCAAATCTGTCTCAAAATTAACATCTACAACGGCACCAATTATTTGAGTAATTTTTCCTTTTTTATTCATAATTATAAACTTTCTGCACCAGATATTATTTCTATTAATTCTTTTGTAATTGACGCTTGCCTGCTTCTATTATAATTAATTGTAAGCTTATCAACTAAATCTCCAGCATTTCTTGTCGCATTATCCATCGCTGTCATTCTAGAACCTTGTTCACTGGCAGCATTCTCTAGAAAAGCCCTAAATATTTGAGTTGATAAATTTTTTGGCAGTAGCTCCTCTAAAATTTCGTCTTCCTCTGGTTCAAATTCATAAGAGGTTAAATTATCTTCTTTTGTGGTCGTTTTTTCATTTTCTACAGGGATAATTTGTTGTGCTTGAGGGATTTGTGTTATTACATTCTTAAAATTGTTATAAAACAAAATACATTTATCAAACTCTTTTTTATCAAATAAATTTATTATTTCTTTTCCGATTAATTCAGCTTCATCAAATGAAATTTGTTTTTTCTCTTTAAAGCTAAATTTTTTAATAATATACTTACTGTATTCTCTCTTAATTTGATCAAGTCCTTTTGTACCGACTGTTATTATCTTTAAATTTTTTCCGTCATTGAGTATCTTTTTAAAATTTGTTTTTGCTAGCTTACAAATATTTGAATTGAAGCCTCCACACAATCCTCTATCCGCAGTTAAGACTACACATAAAAATGTCTTATCGCTTCCAGTACCAACAAGTAATTTTGGAGCATTCTCAGGATTATTAAGTGATTTTGTTAAATTAAGAATAATATTTTGCATTTTTAGACTATAAGGTCTTCCTTTTTCTGCATTTTCTTGAGCTTTTCTTAATTTTGCAGCTGCTACCATTTTCATTGCTTTTGTAATTTTTTGAGTAGATTTTACACTTTTTATTCTTTTTTTAAGATCATCTAAGCTTGGCATTATTTATGTTCCTTTTTTTTATAACTCTCTATTAATTGAACTAAAAGTTTTTCAGTGTTTTCCTCGAGTTTACCAGATGATTGTATAGACTCTATAATTTCAGGTTTGTCAGATTTAATTTTGTCAATTATATCTTTCTCAAATTTTTTTATTTTACTTAAGTCTAAATCATCTAAGTAACCTTTTACTCCAGCATAAACAGATATAACTTGTTCTGCTACAGTCATTGGTGAGTATTGGTCTTGTTTTAAAAGTTCTGTTAATTTTGATCCCCGATTCAATAGTTGTTGTGTAGAGGTATCTAAGTCAGAGCCAAATTGTGCAAAAGCAGCCATTTCTCTGTATTGTGCTAACTCTAATTTTATCGACCCTGCCACTTTCTTCATTGCTTTGGTTTGAGCTGCAGAACCAACTCTAGAAACTGATAAGCCCACGTTAACTGCAGGTCTTATTCCTTGATTGAATAGCTCAGTCTCTAGGAATATTTGCCCATCTGTAATGGAAATTACATTTGTTGGTATGTAAGCCGAGACGTCGCCAGCCTGAGTCTCAATAATGGGTAGAGCAGTTAAAGATCCGCCTCCACTTTTATCATTAAGTTTTGCGGCACGTTCTAAAAGTCTACTATGTAAATAAAATACATCGCCCGGATACGCTTCTCGTCCAGGAGGTCTTCTTAATAGTAATGACATTTGTCTATAAGCTACAGCTTGTTTTGATAGATCGTCATAAACTATCAGGGCGTGCATACCGTTATCTCTAAAATACTCGCCTATAGTACATCCAGTATAAGGAGCTAAAAATTGTAAAGGAGC
>MDTD01038401.1_pt1 | contig 11467 bp, 6 predicted proteins | sample 811221 | NCBI WGS metagenome assembly MDTD01 (sample SAMN05326646, study PRJNA326480) | marine metagenome | isolation source: seawater | place: Pacific Ocean: South West | collected 2011
ATATCCAAAACCTGTTACTACAAATTCATAATTGCCATCATTGTTAAAATCTGAGACTGCAACTCCATAACTCAGCCGCGGCACATTGTTATCGATGAGATAACCTTTGTCTTCAAAAAAACCGTTTCCTGCCTTTGCAGGCTGAATAAAAGATGTAGCAATAGTCATCATAACAGTAGACAACAACTCTTTTGCTCTTGTCGAGCTTGTCGGCGTAACCATCGATATCCGGCAGTTCAACATTGACCGCTCCGGGAACATGCGACTTTTTGAATGCGTTAGGATTACGCATGTCGATGATCTGCACATCGGCTTTGTCATCAACAAACTTCTTCAGTGCGTGGGGGCTACACTCATACTTTATGAACGCATCAAAGTAAGCTTCAGCGGATATTTCTTTAGCAGCAACTGTGGTACTCATGTTGACAGTCTCCAGATATATTAAACAGACTGACGATTCTACCACTTAATTGGATGTATCATTGGTGAAATTCGACGCTTCTCTCTGGCGATCGGATTTAACGGCTCTATTTAGCGATTCTCTTTCTCGGCTCTCTTTCTCGACTCTCAAATACAGCGACAATATAGCGATTCAAAAGAACAATTTTAATGGCAACAGACAATAAGCGAATTCTACTAACCGGCGGCTCGGGCGACCTGGGCAGATACCTCTGTCGGTCACTGATTGGCATGGGTCACACGCCGGTGGTTCTTGACCTCAGGAGCCCCGGAGAGGCAAACGCCACCTGCGGAGACAACGCGCCCGAAGCACCGGAAGAGACTGTGTTCATCAAGGGCTCCATAACAGACCGGGAGCAGTTGAAAGAATCCCTCAAAGACGTAGATGTGGTGGTTCATATAGCGGCGTGGCATGGTATCCATGAGCATCGCGAGGAAAAGAACGCCTGGCAGTTCTGGGATTTGAATGTCACAGGCACTTTCAATGTTTTTCAGAGCGCCCTAGAGGCAGGAATAAAAGACATAGTCTTCATATCCAGCACCAGTATTGACGAGCGTTTCGGCCTCTATGGTCACACCAAAGTGCTCGGCGAAGAGATTGCCACCACCTACGTCAATCGCCACAAAATGAACGTCATCACCCTGAGACCCAGAGCCTTTATCCCCCCTTACAACACCGATGTCTACGCCGAATTCATCGAATGGGCCAGGTGGTTCGCAAAAGGAGCGGTGCATATTTCAGACGTTGCCCAATCGGTGATAAAGAGCATCGAGCTTTTGATATCAGGCGAACACGAACTAGCAGGGAGCCCTCTGTTTCTCACTGTGGATGGTGCCTATCAGTATACGGAAGAAGATCTCGCCACCTGGGATGCGGATGGACCAGGTTCATCTTTCAAGAAGCACTACGGGCAGTTCTATGATCTGGCGGTGAATGCTGGTCTCGACCCCACCTTAAAACCTAAAGTTCTGGATATTGCGGAGACACAAAAGGTTCTGAATTATCGCCCTTTATACAGTATGAAGACGCTTCTGCTAGAGCTCAAAATGTACGGAGTTGAAGGACCATATGCCCGGTCCGAAAATAAACAGGCATGATTTTGGCGAGCCATAAATTTGGGCGAGCCTTTAATCTCGGCTAGCCTTAAATTTCGGCCGGTCTTAAATCTCGGTCAGGACTAATTCCCGTCTCTCTAAAAAACGCCTGAAGTATCAACTCAGAAGAACTTGCAGCTAACATCCAAGTTTTGGGATGTTATTCCAGAATTTGAACGATAACATACCAAAAGTGGCATGTTATCGCCGATGGTCCAAATCGAAAGATATTGCGCGCCTAAAATTCTCCGCTTGCATGCAGGCAAGCCCTAATTCGTTAAAACTTCAGTGCCTGCAAGCTTCAACGCTGAAAGTTTTAGCACCGATAGCTCTATTGCTGAAAGCCCTTCATGACGCTGTTATAATGACTCCTGGCTGCTTTGTTTGCACTTTTAGCAGCAGCATTTGCATTTTTGCTTGCATTCTTGGCAGCAGTATTAGCACTCTTGGCGGCAGCGTTAGCGCTCTTTTGAGCACTATCAAATTTAGCTTTAGCTTTATTGGCCTGCCTCTTGGCCCCCTCGGAATTGGGATACGGAATGGGCACAGGTCCAGCCGGGCTAGGAGTTTTACAGACGTCGATCAAATCAGAATGCATTTTCTTAGGCGCCGACTTCTCTAACTGCTTTTGAGCTTTCTTCGCCGAAGAACTAGCTTGCTTATTTGCTTTAGAAACTTGTTTGCTAGCCTGTTTGCTGGCTTTACGTCCTGCTTTCTGAGCGTCTTTGAACGCTTTGTTAGGATCGGGCCAGGCATGGGCCAGGGGCGCCGATGTAATGGTTAAGATTCCTGCTATCAGGCTAAGGTGTAGTAATTTCTCTTGAGTCTTCATCTCGCTCCCCCTCAAAAATTGTCCGATTCTCCGCTCGTTCTACCCACTAACTTGAGTCGATGGAAAAATTAGGACCCCAGGGCAAAAAAAATTCCAAAATACTTCAATAGCAATGATTCCGGAAACACTAAATCCGTGAGCAATAAACCCGAGCGTCATCTTGACATCAAGATTCACTAATTCTAGAAGACTATTGCAAGCACTACTAAAAGTCCTATGAATACTGAATTCAAGCCGAATGAAACTTCAATTTCCCGGCTCAAAAAAGTGATCGCTTTAATTCATGAAAACGACAGTACGACTATTATTGACCATTCTATAGAAATAGGAGAACAGGACCAGTGCAGACGCGACACCAACGCGGACACAGGTCCAACGCAGATGCAGGTCCAATGCGGACGCAGGTCCAACGCGGACACAGGACTTTTAAGGACTGATTAGGACTGATTAGGACTGAAAACACCATCCAGGAGAAAGCTTTGAGCAATTCCACAGACCCCCTGGCAGAACAAATAGAAAACCCTACCCCAGCTCCTATGGCAGAGCATATTTCTGATCCTTTGCCAGAGCATAGATCTGATCCTGTGCCAGAACATACAACTGATCCTTTAGCAGAGCATATGACTGATTTTATGCAAGAGAAATCGACCAATCCTCCGGCAAAGCCCCGGGTCCTTGTTTTCATAGTCCAGTATCCAAACTTTTCCGAAACCTACATGCAGGAAGAGATTCGCCAGCTCAAAGCGAAGTATGACGTCCACATAATCACTTATAGAGAATCGCCTCACCCCAGAAAAGAGCCTTTCGACTACACGCTTATAGACTACGACCTGCCCTGTTTCGTCTACTATCCCCATGATCAGGTCGACTGGTCCTTTTCCAGACCTGAGTCCATCGCCTTCCTGGAGAAAGCCGGAAAAGTTATAGAAGAGTTCAAGCCCGACATACTGCATGCTCACTATTTTGGTCTGGCTGCCCCGCTGGAAAAACTGGCGGAGAAGTACAAGCTGCCCTTCAGCATCAGAACCCATTCCATGGACATTCTCGAAGAGCCTTCGGTAAAACTGGAGCGGCTCTGCTCCCTGGCAAATAGCGCCTGGTCCGCCGGAGTTCTGGTGATGCCTTATTTCAGGCAGCGCCTGCTAGATCATGGTCTAGCCGAGACAAAGATCGCCGACTGCTGGCCCCTGATTAACTTTGACCGATTTTATAAACCGGAGAGAAGAGCGAAAACCGGAAAGATTCTATGCGCGGGTCCTTCCACTCCCAAGAAAGCCCACAGCCACTTTGTGGACCTTGCCTTGATGATGAAGGAAGCCGGTTCTAACCTGGAATTCGACCTTTACACAGATGGCTATACCATTCAAAACACCATCGACTACAACGAGTCTAAGGGAAATCCTGTAAACATCACCTATGCAGACCCGGACGAGATGCCGGATGTCTACACTCAGTACGACTGGATGATCTATCCCGCCGATCCAGAGATAAACAAGGTCGGATTCCCGGTAGGCATGGTCGAAGCTCAAGCAAGCGGTTTGGGAATTCTCTGGCAGGAGCTTCCTAAAAGGAGAGACGAACAGCTTAGAAATCTCGATGGCTCAGGCATACTCTATCGTAGCCTCGATGAAATCCCCGCTATCATCGCCCGCCCCTATCCAGAAGAGATGCGCGAAAAAGGCTTCGAACGAGCCAGGCGTTGTGACGCCAAACGACAGAATCATATCCTCACCGATTTATGGGATTCTTTCTTCCAAAAGCGCGACCAGATACTCAACCCCCAGGAGCTTGTCTCCATAGTCATCCCCTACTATGAAAAAGCGGAGTTCATAGGCGACACCGTGGACAGTGCTCTAAATCAGAGCTATGGGAATATCGAAGTAATTCTGGTGGATGATGCTTCCAGAGACAATCCGGCAGAAAGCGTCCTGGACGACGCTCAGCTATCAAAAATAAAAGTCATAAAGCATGACACCAATCTCGGTGTTTCAGCGGCTCGCAACACAGCCATCGGTAGTGCTCGGGGTAAATACATAGTGCCTCTCGATGCCGACGATTTATTGGACAAAGACTATGTGCTCAAATGCGTACAGACAGCGGTGGCTGGCGATTTTGATGCAGTCTACACCCAGATGCAGTGGTTCGGAGATTCCGGCTATTTGATGACACCAAAAGCCAATCTCATAAATTTATTGAGCCACAAGGAAGGCTTCCCAACGTTCCTATACAAGAAGGAAGTTTTCGATAAAGTCGGCGGCTACCATGAGGACATGCTGGTGGGCTCTGACCATCAGTTTATCTTGAGCACGGCAGCAGCCGGATTCTCCATGGCACGCATAGGCGGTGCCCTCTGGTTCTACCGTAAATCCAATGAAGGTCTCGCCTCCATAGACGTGGAGAAGAGAATGTCCAATCTCATCACCCATAATCGCGATCTCTATGAAAAACATTGGCCGGAAGTCATCGCCAGAATAGATAGCTACTATCTAAATATCCTGGATGAATACCTGAGGACGTCGGCAGCAAACGAGAAGACGACGGCAGCTAGCGCGGAGACAGCGGAGCAGTATCGAGTCATCTTCAACGAATACAAAAAGGTCTTACCCGCCTACGAGCATCTGGTCGGCGAAACAGAGATACAAAAAGAAAGGATTGAGCGTCTGAAAGAAAGATTGCATAAATCCCTCAGCGCCTCGGATATGGTGTCGATACCTTCCATCCTCAAGTCCGATGTCCGAGCCATCAAAAACAAGCTGAACAAAGCAGGAAAACTCAACCGCGATACCCTCGACAAGGTATCTGCAAGCGGCATATTCGACGCTAACTATTATTCGCGTCAATGCAAACAGGAAGGAATCGTTTTCGGCGATGCCCTGGAGCATTTTGTCGAGGAAGGTTGGAAGATCCCCATCGATCCTTCTCCTCTATTTGATATCGAGTTCTACAAAAAACAGCTCGCCCAGCATCATATAAGTTGCGTCGGCAATCCACTAGTTCACTTCATCGAACATGGTGCAAAATTAGGCATTGCCACAAGCGAATTTTTCGACACCGGATGGTACACAAGCAATTATGCCGACGTCAAAGATTCTGGTATCAATCCGCTCAAACACTTCATCAGCTTCGGCTCTCTGGAAGGCAGATATAGCATGGATCCCCTTTCAGAGCATGCCGGCATCTCTCTGGAACAATCGGGTTCAGCCAGACCATCAAAAGAGCTATCCCCGAGCAAAGTCGAGGGCATTTACGATGAGGTGGAAGGAAGCTACGATCTGATTCTCGGTCTTCACGAAGCAAGCTGGACCGGAGCACCACTTTTAGGTCAAGCCCTTGCTCGCAGTTTCCGGAAACGCGGACTGAATCCTCTCATATTGGTGCGCGGTGACGGTCCTCTATTGGAAGAGCTCAACCAGGAATTCGACATTCTCGACCTCTCCAATCGAGGCAATCCACAGAAGAAGCTCGATGAGCGTCTCAAAGAGCTGTTAGATTCTGGTCGCCTCCGTTCGAAAACAGTGATTTTAAACTCCGCCGAACTATTTCCTCTGCTTCAAGTGTTCAGAGAAAACGGCATCAAAGTGGTGACACTAATCCATGAGTTCCTCAGTTCCTATGGACTGAATATTCGAGAAAGCCTGAGACAGAAAACCGACCTTGCCATCTTCTCTTGCGAGGCTGTCAAAGAAGAAGCTATGGAGACCACTCCCGGCGCCTGGTCGAGAACCTCGGTTATTCCACAAGGACTTCTAGATCCCCGGTTCGGAAAAGGGCTGGATAGAAATGAAGCGAGAAAAGTAATTGCCTCCGCCACCGGTGCCGTAGACAACGACTTTATTGTTCTGGCCTGTGGCACCGCCGAGACTCGCAAAGGCATTGATATATTTGTCCAGGTGGCAATTAATGTGCTTTCGCGCTATGAGAAGAAAGCTCAATTCATCTGGATTGGAAGCGCTCATAATACCGGTCCCGATGCCCTGACCTGGGCAAGGAAAGACGTATCACGCGCTGGAGTGACCAGAAAGGTTCACTTCCTGGAGTCCATGAAAGAGATTGAGCCATTTTTTGTCGGGGCGGATCTCTTCCTGCTTCCATCCAGGCAGGACCCACTACCCTGCGTGGTGCACCAGGCTATGAACTGCTCCACTCCGGTGGTGGCATTCCAAAGAAGTGGTGGCGCAGAAGAAGTCCTGGAAAACGGCGGCGGCATGCTGGCACCATTCCTGGATGTAACCGCCATGACCGAAGCGATTGTCAAAATGATTGAGGATCCGACCGAGAGAGCCCGACAGGGAGAGCTTGCCGCACGCATAGTGGCAGAGCAATATAACTTCGAGGACTATGCGGACCACATTTTGGAACAGGCTAAAATCACCCCGAAGACAAATAGCACGTCTGAAGCCACTAATGCACCGGAGCCAGAAAGCCAACAGAAGGGAAGCTCGGCTGCTGAGCGGCAAACGAAAGAGAAAGTAACCTCCGCCTGACCGGTCATTATGGCTGAAATTCTCAAGCTAAAATGTTCAAGCTAAAATGCTCAATCTACAAAGCCCAATCTAAAAAGCCCAAGCTCAAAAGCCCAAGCTAAAAGCTCAAGGGCACCAAACCGCCTTATTTTCTGCGTACCCACAACTCACGGAATCCTCTCAGACTGAACGGTCCTTTGAATTTCAAATCTTGATCCGCAAGGCAGAGATCAGGGAAGCGAGCGAAAAGCTTTCTCAACGCCGTTCTTCCTTCGGTCCTGGCTAACTCCGCTCCCAGGCAATAGTGAATGCCGGCGCCGAAAGTGAGATGTTTAATCTGCTCCCGCTCTATGTCGAAAGTGGCGGGATCTTCATTGATAGAAGGATCTCGATTGCAGGCGGCAGTCATCACGGTAAGCACATCGCCAGCCTTAATCTCCTTGCCTCCAAGGGTAGAATCTTCCAGAGCCAGCCTTCGAACAATCTGCACCGGGGGATCGAATCGCAAAATCTCCTCCACCGCGTTCGGTATCAATTCCGCATCAGCCTTAATCTTATTCAGTTCACTCTCATGAACTAGAAGGTTATAGACCCCGTTGCCGATCAAATTGACGGTGGTCTCATGTCCGGCAATCAAAATCAAAACAGTGTTTGCGATAAGCTCTTCGTTGGATAGTTTCTCATAGTCTTCCGCCTGGGCCCGAACCAAATTCGAGATCAGGTCATCTTTCGGATTATGTCTCTTCTCCTCGGCGATGATTTTTAGATAAAGCCTGAGACTATGAATCGACATGAAAGACTTAGCCATTTTCATGGGGCGCACCGAGCCACTAAATGAGGTGGTGATATCAGTGGACCATTTTTTAAACTGAGCTCTGTTTTCGGCAGGCACGCCGAGCAACTCGGCGATCACAATAACCGGTAGAGGAAATGCAAACTCAGAAATCAAGTCGACGTTCTCACCACGGTCCAGGCGCCCGGACATTTTTTCTATGAGTTCATCGGCAATGGACTCGATATGACCTTCTATGGAATGAATCACCCCGGGGGTAAAGGCGCTATTCACAAGAGACCGCAGTCTAGTATGGTCCGGCGGGTCTTGAATGAGCATGCTGCTGCCCTGCTTGCGTCTCAGCGCTCGCATCGCTCCGCGAATAATGAGATTGGGTGGCTTCCAGGCGGTCAATAACTTCTTGCCGAACTTCTTGCTTCTCAAAATCGAATTGGCGTCATCATAGCCGAGAACAAGCCACTGGTTACCTTTCGGGCTGAAGACCACCCCACCAAGCTGACGCATCTGCTCCATGGCTGGATAAGGATTAGCGAGCAACTCAGGCGTGTCGTCCATTATAGGATCAAAGATAATGCTGTCGGTGGTTTCCAGTCTTTTTGTGCTGACTCTCACTAGCTCACCCCTCATTTAAAAAGCGACTCTCAATCAGGCTTTTGCGCACTTCCTTGCTCGCCCGCCGCCCTGGTCCACAGACTATCTGAAAACCAGAGAAAGCTTAGCATAGAAGCCCCGACCCCACAGTGCCCAGGGGTTACTCCCTGGGGCACAGGGGAATAATAGTAATGATCAGGAAGGCTTGCCAAGAGGACGTATTTTTGTTATATTCGAGCGACTTCGTTACTTTCGCTTACTATTCACATTGACATATGGAATCCGCTGCACTAACCGGGGCTGAAAAGCCCAAGGAAAACAGTAATGCGCATCTTTACGAAGATGCTCAGCCCTCTGGGGGTTCGGACAAGCTCGACTCTCCTTCCGACAAAGTGGAATCCGGCTCGGATCAGCTCAGCATGGCTAATCCGGAGATTCGCGACCTCCTCAATGCATCCCAAACTGACAAAGCCGCCCCAAAACCCGATGTGATGGACGGCGACCTGATGAAGTTGGACATGGATGGCTTATATCCGGATCTCGTTCAACAATCTACTAAGCCTGCAAAGCCGGATGCTATTCCAACCGGTACCGACTCCACCGCCAGCCCCTCCAACACAAAAGAGGGAACTGCAGGTGAAAAAGATCATGAGAGCTACAAAGGGCGCGAGGAATATATCAAACAGAAGCAGGAAAAGGGTTTACTGCCGCCCCAGCTGGATCATGGACCGCCACCGAAAAATGGCGGGCCTGACGGGCAGCTATACAGAGGATTCAAGCTCGAAACGCCTCCTGATAGCGATTCTGACAGAGACGCCAGACCCAGGGGCGAAAAGGACCGCGGTATAAGTGAAAACCCTGACGGAGATGCAAACAGGGACGCTGTTCCCAGAGGTGAGTTCGAGAGCTTCGTCTCCCCCGGACCACCCGGAGGCGAAAAAGACGATTTCAAGAACGACGGCAAAGGCGACCGCAAAAAGCCCGGAAAAGATGAAAGCGATTTCGACCGGCAACGGGGCTCCGGAGACGAAAGACGAACCGGAGAAGATTCAGGCGGAGGCGGACGCATCTCAGATGTCCCCCAGACCGAACATGACATGGCGACCAATTTGCATGATCTGGCAGCGGTGGAACAGTCCAACCATACTGTAAAAGCCGAAGAGACCATCGACGGCATCGCCGGAAGCGCTCTGGGAGAAAACGCAAGCAGAGAACAGCTGGACACTTACGCCAGAGCAATCAGAGAGCTAAACGGTATAGAGCCTGGTCAGGAACCAGGGGAAGGCACCGAGCTAAAGATCCCGGGAGTGGATGGAAGCGATAATTTCACCTATACAGACAATGAAGGCACCGCCACTAAATGGGATCCCAGGACCGGTATCAAAGAGACCTTAACCGCCGATGGTGAAAGAACGGTAGAAGGAGACTTTGGCAAAACTGTCTACAGCACAGACGGAACCGTATCCACTGAACTCGCCGACGGCTCAAAAAACGAGACCAGACCAGACGGCAGCTGGATGAAACTTTCAAAAGACGGGGTCTATGAAAGCGGCACCAGATATCCATTGACCAGCTTCATATCCGGGACGGATGGTGATGGCAACAAAGTTGAGACCCATACCGGTGACCGTGAAATCGATAATTTCACTTTGAAGCAAGAGGCTGAAGGTAACTTTGAACTCACCGAAAAAGATGGTGACACGGCAGGATTCCCCGAAGGAGAATCTCCCGAGCGAGACAAACTTTTAGAAACAGTAGCCGAGCGCATAGAAGATCCGGCAGAACGCTCAAGATTTATCGCCGACATGATCCGCTTTGAAAACAGAGCAGCCGAAGACGGTCTTGCTCCTGAAGCCGTTGGAGATACATATAAGGAGATTGGCAGGTTATTAGATGGCGACACAGAAGGCAAAATCTCGCCGGAACAGAGAGTAACCGTAGCCGAGCAGGTTATGTCCCAGGCAGCCGATCCTACCATGATAGATCAGGGCTACCACAACACCTGCAACATAACTACCGTGGAAAGCCGCATGTACTCTAGAGATCCGGCGGCGGCAGCTCGCTTCGTCACCGACGCGGCCATGACCGGTGAAGCAACTCTTGCCGACGGAAGAAAGGTGACGATTCCTGAAAGCGCTCTTACTCCCGACTTTGAATCGGGCGGACATCCGGTGCCCGACGGAAAACGCAGCTTAGCATCCCAGATATTCCAGGTGGGTGCGATTAACGCGCATTATCAAGCCACCGGCGAAGACAGGCTTTATGAACAAACCACGCCACCACTTTCGGAGCGCAGGGGTGATACCGGCGAGCGCTTATATGACACCAGTAAGAACCCACCGGTTGAATTGCAACAGTCTCCTGGTCTCTCTGATGGCGATATAGCGGATACCTATGCTCTGCTAACAGGAGATGGGCGCAACTCTGTGATTCACCATGAGCATAGAGCCGACGCTCCCAGGGTAGATGAGGTGTCCAGTTCAGAAGATCTGACCGCAGCCTTGACCGCTGCCAAAGAGGAAGGTCGTATGCCGATCACTCTGGTCGTCCATACCAGAAATGAGCCTTTCTACACCGACTCCGGTGCCGGTACCGCCGGTGGTTCCGGTGGCTGGCATGTGGTCAACATCACAGACTTCGATCCTGAGACCGGCAAAGCGATGGTGGACAACCAGTGGGGCACCGAAGACGACCACCTTGACCAGGGTGTAGATGTCGACGATCTGTACATGGCCACCATGGATCCTACTTCCCAGGAAGCGGAGCTGGCCAGAGCCGAAAGAACGGTCGATACGGAATTTCCTGGTCTGGAAGGGGTCGATAGAAATTTCAAGCTCATGGAGCATCTATCAGGCGGCAATCTCACCACCATGCTGAAAAGCACAATGAAAGATCTGAGCGCAGATTACGTGACCAATGGCACAAGTCCGGACTTCGACCAGGAGCAGCACCAGGAGAGATTGGAAGCGATTGGAAATATTTATGACGGATTGCCGACGAAGTATCAAGGAAACGTTCTTGTTGATGCCTCATTCCATGAAGGAAGCTTCCCTCCCGAGAAATTTGATTCTGCTTTCGCTGAATTTGCCGGTGATGTTGGATTGACTAGAGAAACGACCCAGGAATTTATCGATGCCTTTAGAGCCGGAGATAACGACAGCCAGATGAGGATTCTGGACAATATGAGCAACAGTCAGCTAAATGGCATAATGATGCTGGTTTCCATGGATCCCG
>MDTD01148508.1_pt1 | contig 11465 bp, 15 predicted proteins | sample 811221 | NCBI WGS metagenome assembly MDTD01 (sample SAMN05326646, study PRJNA326480) | marine metagenome | isolation source: seawater | place: Pacific Ocean: South West | collected 2011
TGAACGACAAATTCAGCGGCGATTCTTATGACCACGCCTGGGTTGAGAAGGGAAACCTGGTGTTTGATGACCAGACAAAGATAACTAAGCCTGACGGAATTCCAAAGGACGCTTACTACGACCTGTATCAGCCCGAAGTATCAGAAGAGTATACTGCTGCTGAAACAATAATGAAATGCGTCGAGTCAGGACATGCTGGTCCCTGGAATGATCAGCTTTCTGAAGGAAGTCGTATCGTCCCTACAAGCATGTCCATGTCTGAATGGGAATCATACAAAAAAAAGAATAAGACGACTGCAAAAGCTTATGACCAAAAGACAAAAACAAAGTGGAAGATCACCCACGGCCCCGGTCATAAAGACGCCGGTAAGACCATAAAAGGAAACACCGGATTAACTTATAAGAAAGCGAAGTCCATTCAGAACGCTTTCGGAGGATGGTGATGAATGTGCTATCTATTGATATTGACTATGCCTACAGTCCAACCATTTCGGTTTACGATGATTATGTAGAGGGAAGCCGGGTTTCCCTGGCAGAGCAACTGGAGATCTTCAAAAAGAACAACTTACCCCTGCCCGCAGCGAATCAATCGAAGTTGGATTTTTTGAAGCAGGTTATTGTTGAGAAGACGACTTCAGCAACTCCGGTCGTAATTGCAGAACACCACCATCAGATTTTGCCATTCCTTCCTGCGACTAAACCGTATCAGCTTTTTAACTTTGACCACCACCACGATGTTTACTATCCAGGGTGGCACTCTTTAGATGAATTAGACGAAGGAAACTGGGTTTATTTTTTGAGGAATAGTCCTATGATTAAGTACATCTGGATCAGGAACGAAGACTCTGAAAATCTTCCGCCCGAACTCCAGTTGAATTTCGAACTACAAGAGATTTACGAGCCGATCATGGAAGAGTTTCCAAAATTCGATTTAGTCTTCGCGTGCTCTTCGGAGCATTGGACCGGTACGACTGGTCGAAAACACTTGTTCGAGGTTCTCGGGGCAGAAAGATGAGTTTTGTATACAATGGATTACACTTGATGATTGATGCTGTGGTTGAAGAACCAAAAGGTCTGACAGTACCAGAGCGCGGTGTGGAGATGCTAGAAGCGATTATCGAAAAGATCGACATGACAATGATACTTCCCCCGGTGACAGTAAAGTTTCCTCACGCTACATGTGAGATGAAGCGAGTACTCGAGGGATTAGAAGCAGAAGGACTGGGAGAATCTACGACTGCGAAAGATTTGAGAGAGAAACTCCAAGAACGAAAGAACGAATCTTACGGTTACTCCTCTTTTGCGATGATAGCTGAATCCCACCTTAGCGTTCACACATTTCCAGAGTTGAAATACTTCTCATTTGATTGTTATTCTTGCAAATGGTTCGATGTCGATGCTGTCGTCGCTACGATGAAAGAGCATTTCAAAATTAAAGATATAACCATTCAGGTTGCTGATAGGAGAATTCCAGCTGATGCTTGTAAAGTATGACCTTGATGACAAAGGGACGGGTCACGTCTTTGAGAGAAAGCTACTGATCGCTAGCGAGAGATCTGCGTATCAAAAAATAGAAATTTCGGATCTTGACATTTTGGGGCGTGTGCTAGTTCTAGATGACATAATCCAGCTTTCAGAATTGGATTGTGACCGTTATCATGAGACCTTTGCTCACGTTCCGATGGCATGCGCTCTCCAGCCAAAGCGAGCCTTGATACTTGGAGGAGGCGACGGTATTCTTGCCAAAGAGCTTTTGAAGTATCCTGACCTTGAAGTGGACATGGTAGACATTGATGAGAGTGTTTGCAAGCTTTCGGAGTTGTTCTTGGATGAGCTAAATGGTGGAGCGCTATCAGATGAAAGGCTAAACCTCTTCCATCAAGATGCCTTAGAATACTGTACCAATCTTGCTGAGCTGAACCCAGGCCGTAAGTATGATGTCATCTATGCTGACATTACAGATCCTCACCCAGACTCTCCATCAAAGTCTCTGCTTTCTTCTCACGCGATTTTTGTATACAAAAGTGTTTTGGTTCCTGGTGGGATTCTTGTAGCTCAAACAGATAATGTACAGATAGCACCTCACCATAGAGTGAACATATCCGAAGAGTTCAGTAAGAGCTTTTCCAACGTTGGTGATTTTTCAATAGTCGCCTTGACACTGTCTTCTCTATTTTCATTTGTGTGGGCTTCTGATGAGGTGGTCGTCCGGCCTAAGGCTCCGCCTGTAGAGACTAACTGGTTAACTTTAGAAAGGAGCAACTTCTGTTTCGAGTTGCTCGATTTAGCATTGGGAGAAAAATGATTTATCAAAGCTTACCTTACATACCCGTTTTCGTCAAGAAGAGTTTCTTGATGGGTCCAGATAATTTCAAGTACGGCGAGGACGAGACCATCGCAGGGGTTCTTGTTGGAGTAAAAGCTGTTTTCCGTTCGCCACCCTTGTTCGAAGTGTACTTGCCAGAATACGGTGCGTGCTATGATAAAACCCTGCAATGCGCGATATTCAATAAAGAAGTGCCGCCAAAAGAAAACATTGAGTTACCAGACGTTGCGTGGTGGGACTGTATAAGCGAAGACATACAGATTTATGAAAAGACTTTATTCCGTAATGGCTTAGTAAGAATGCAGAACAAGCGTAAGCGGTGGTTCGAGGGTACGTACCTTTTCACAATAGATTTCTGTACCAACCATCCCGGACGAGGTATAGACCTGAGTGAAGCTGTAGTTTGGAGCGAGCACAAACAAAAGAACTTTTTCTTTGATGATGAGACGGGCGCCTTGATTTGCGGCCCCAACAACAAGATGCGATACATTTGTGAGAGTTTGTGTCCAGCAGAATTTAAGAGACCGTTCTTTAAAGTATTCGAAAACAGAAACTGGTCTCATGAGGAAGAGGAAGTCTTTTTCGGTGGCGCTGGTAAAGATTATGACTATCAAGGTGTCGAAAAGAAGAAAGATAAATGAGGGTCTTCTTCGACCACATCGCTGGAAACACCACATGTCGAGAACTGGTGTACAGCCCAGCAACAGCTATTTTCACTGCAAAAGAATACACTTATGCGCTGCAGAATGGGTGGCACATAGCTGAAAGCTGGGGTGTCGAGGATTTCGATTGGTATAACGAAATAACTTCGCAAGGATTAAGGGTGTGGTATCAGGCCAGGTCTACGAGAATTGAAGTTAGCAAATTCGAAGAGCGTGCAAGACACAGAAAAAAGATAAAGCGTGCAAAGATCTCATGTGAAGTGATGAGTGATGTGTCTCAACTCCAAGAAGAACTTTGGAGAGTCTATAACTCATATCTCGCTGCAAAGAATTTTGAAAACTTCTATGCTGACAAAGAGGACCTGCTTTCTGAAATTTACGGTCCAAGGAGTTATCTTGTTTACAGGGATGATTCAGGTAGAATTATCGGCTTTGGTATCGTGGAGGTAGTGAGCCAGCAAGCAGGTGTTGCGCCGCAGTTTGCTTGGGACTATGCTGACCCATCTATTGGTCTTGGAAGCCTGAATAAGCTGTTCCAGTTTCGGCTGTTGAAAGACCTCGGTATTACTCACCTCTACCTTGGGACATCTTACGAGAAACCATCTCGTGGCAAAGCAAAGTGGCCAGGTTTTGAGTGGTGGACTGGCCGTAGCTGGTCAAACGATACTGATTTTTATTTTCAGCTGCTAGAGAGAGAATCTGCAATGAAAACGCTGGATGATTTATACGAAACCCAAAAATACTATTACTCACGCTTATCGTGACAATTAGAGTTGGAAAAGGATAATTAACCCTATGTTGAACGAGTGTGTGGCAGCTTTTGGTAATTACGGTGGTAGACGTATGCTGGTGAAGAACCGGGATAAGTCATACAAGCCATCTCTTGACTTTTATCACGAGCTCAGAGATGGCACTGAGATGCTCTATTACATCGACGAGGCCGTTAACCACCTTGAGGGAATGAACGAACACGGCGTAGGAGTAGTGTACACAACTTCTAATTTTCAAGAAGACAACGCTGACATGATGTCAGATAATGTTTACACGATATTACAGGCTCTGGCAAGCGAATCCGCAGAGGGTGCCATTCGACCCTTGCTCGAGCAGCGTGGCGGAGTCCATGGGCTGGTCTTCCTGAGCGGGCCTGACGGCACCTACCTTATAGAGCACGATGTGAACTCCGACAACTCAAAGGTTGGAAGAGTGAATACTCAGGATGGGTGGAATGTTGTAACAAACTCTCCAACAATGCTTCAAGGCGGGATCGACCCTCAAGCTGGTGAGGATTACATTTCATGCCAGATTAGAAAAGCAGTTGCAGAAGCAGCTCTGTCTGGTATCGACAACGTAGACGAGGCTCTTACAGCGTTAGCTTACAAATACTTTGATGACCAGAGCCACCACAATCCGATGAGGGACTCTGAGTTTGAGACCACATGCGCCCAGATAGGAATGGACTTAGAGGACAAAGTTTGCTATTTTACACCCGTTCCGAACGCTCTTGCTTCCAAGTCCTTCACGAGTAATTTGCCTGATGATTATGAGCCAAAGATCGAATACATCGAAAGAAAGCTTGAAGAGCCGACGATGGCTCCTTTTCGTTTGTTTACTACAAATCTTGACGAAGGAGTGTCGCGTTTCAACCTTGTGAACTACTTGCTTGACGACGGACCAGAGACCGACTTAGAAGAGCTCGAAGATCAGATAAAAGATAAAGTTGCCGGAGCGTCTAGACTAGAGCTGGCGCAGCAAGCGTCCGATGAACTGTGGGAAAAAGAAAGAATACTCGTTAGTTTAGTTCGTAAGATGGAAAGAGATCCTGTGTTCTTCACTGCTGGTCACACATCTTCTCAGGTGCAGAGTGAGGTCGAACTGCTTCAGAAAATGATTGAAAAGATCGGCGAAGATTACAAGCATCTTCTTGACATCATGCACATAGAGAAGTACGGCGCGCCGATGCCTGGGCTTGACGAAGCAAAAAAAAAGAAAAAAAGTAGAAGCCCCCGAAAGAAAGGCCAGCATCAGGGGAGTTCCAAGCACGACGACTTGTTCACTGACGAAGACCCAAGCGGGACGATAAAAGGTCTCGGGTTCAAAGATGCAGAAACGGCTGAAAAGGGTGTGGCAAAAGTAAACTCAGCAGACCGCAGTCACGCCCACAAGGTACAAGCTACTTTGGTTATGAAGCAGCGCGGTAAAGAAGTTATCAAGCTCACTAAGGACCCGGAAAAGAAAAAGGACCTGAGAGCAGCAAACAAGATCTGGTCAGCGCATCTTGAAAAGCTCAAGAAGAAGACAAAGAAAATGAAAGAAAATGCTGAGCTAAGAGAGTATGTGAGAAGCATAATATCTCGTGATTAGCTAGTACAGTTTGCGAAAATCTTCTACAATATAATGTCTGTAGAGGTTAAAAATGCAAGAGTTTCCAGAAAATTTTGATCAGCGAGTAGCTAGCCGTTGTCACTCTCTCCCAGAGTCAGATCGAATGTTTTTCATTCATGTCCCCAAGACTGCTGGTACCGCTGTCAAGTGGCGTCTTGAAAAGCTTGGGATGGAGACCTATCACCTGGGCGACCCTCACCCCTTTTGTTTTCTGAGCATTGATAGCGTGACAACTCCTGTCGCTGGACGGATCGATAGGTACGACATTAATCTTCAAGTCCAGCAGACTTATCCCATGTATCCTGAAAGATGGAGCAGAATGCTGAAGTTCTCGCTCACCCGAAATCCGTTTTCTTGGCTAGTGAGCTGGTATCTGCACGGAACACCAGAGACAGAAGATGGTTGGGGTAACGTGAATTACATTTATGGGGTGAGAAGCTTTCCAGAGTTTGTAGAGAAGTTTTGCAGCCCTAAGATACTTTGGAACCACGCTTTGAATACAAAACATTGGAAAAAATGCATGTACGCTCAATGGTTTGATAAAGACGGCCAGTCGGTTGTAGATTTTGCCGTCCGCTCAGAAAGCTTGAACGCCGGTATGGATAAACTTCTACAAGCTGCTGGCTATTCTGGTCTTGAAGCTCCTCCGAAAGATAAAGAGAACCGCAGCCATCGTAGAAATAAGCCGTATCAAGAGTACTATGACTCAACATCTCGCGAAATTGCAGAGCGGTATTTCTCTAGAGAGTGCCAGATCTTTGGTTATGATTTTGAGGGATCCACAGATGAAAGGGTAATTTATGATGTACAGAGCATGGGGCTGGCATATAACATGCACAATGACCTATTTAGGTATCGAGGCATGCTATTGAATCGAGGGTGATTATGCAACTCAATATAAAAGGCAGTAAGATCAACGTCGAAAGAGCTGACGACCACGCAGCAAGACAACTTGGTTTGATGTACAGGAATTTCTTACCGCAAGATTCTGGGATGCTTTTTTCTTTCCCAAATTCTGAGGAACGCAGTTTTTGGATGAAGAACACTTACATCCCTCTTTCTATTGCTTACATCGACGGCGAAGGTCGGATTATCAACATAGAAGATATGGAGCCTCTAGATATGACCGGAATCAGGTCAGCTGGCCCTGCTAAGTTTGCGCTAGAAGCAAACAAGGGCTGGTTTCAAGAGAGAGGAATCAATGCTGGTGACATCGTACAAGGTCTACTCTCAGGAGGGCTACACGAGGCTTCAAGTCTCAATCTTTCTGATTCGAACTTCCATTATGCTGATGTGTCGAGCCCTGTTATTTCGCAGGTTTTAACAGATATTGGGGATGAGATTTCAGAACAAGAGTTCGAGCCGATGGGGTATGCCTGGCCGTATCCGATAACACCCGATACATGGGCTGAATATTGGGAAGATGACGGAGCTGCCTTCTTTGAGGTTGTCTTAAAGACCTCGTTCGCAGACTTTCCACCCGATCATCCTGGCTGGAATATCGACGCTGATGCCGGGTTCGGCAGCAGTTCGGAAGCTTTAATAAACGTAGATGCTCAATTCTCTCCCAACATTCAGCTTACTCCCAAAGTGAAAGACGCTCTTTTTCGCGAGCTCAGCAACATAATCCCGCACGAGATCCACCACCTAACTCAGCGTGGCCAACCATTTGAAAGACCAAACTGTCCAGCTCTACCACCACGGGAAGGCGATAGCTATTATGATTACTTCACTTCAGCTTGTGAGGTACCAGCTTTCTTGGTTGGTTTCCGGAGTGAAGCCGCTGCTTCTGGAATGGCTATCGAGAGATTGATAGATCGTTATTTGAACAACTACGTGCAGATTGGTAAAATTTCTCCAGATGAAAGCTCCAAAGTAAAAGACAAGTGGACATCTCATTCTGCGTGGGATGAAATCATCGATGAATCTTTAGTGCGGCTTTATGTCCGGAGGGCGCTGAACGAAGTGACAAGCTTACCAAAAGAATATTTTACTGAAATTGACAATGCTGTCACTTCTTCAAAGTTTTGGGAGCAACCAAATTCGCAGGACGATATTGATCTCATTCAAAGTCGTGTTGGAAATTCTCTTGGGACCCCCGCAGCCGGAGCTCTCGCAGCTGCAGTTCAGGAAGCTTTTGACAAATTAGGACTCGACATAGACGTTGTGATTAGCTCTATGGAAACAGATGACATCGATGGCTTCACCCTCCACCCCGAGCATCCAGCTTATCCTAACAGGTGGTTAGTAGACGCTCGGTGGTATGTTTCAAAGCAAAACCCAGGGCGTAATACTGTAGACATGGAATTGATGACAGCCGAACAAGATATACCAGAGCTAGACCCATCGGCGCTAGTTCGGCACATTACACAAACAGTCCGTCATGAATTGGTACATCATAAGCAAATGAAAAAGCAGGCAAAAAACAAGGGCCTTGACGATGCGGCTGCTTTCGAAGAAATGCTACAAGACCCCTCACAGGTTCCAAAGTCTGGAAAGATAGAAGACTATCTTCGGTCTCATATCGAGATTGACGCTCATGCACATGACGGTGCGGAAGAGCTACTAGCAGTTTATGGAAAAGAAAAGTCATTAGACATGCTCCGCCACGGCTTTGACCTCAAAGATAAAAAAATGCCGAACGCGGTGCTTCATTATTTCGAACAGCTGCCAGAGGATGATCCGACTCTAGACAAATTTCGATCGAAGCTCTTTTCACAGATACAAAGTATGACCTCGTGATTACAGGACTGCCCGTATTTCTGCGACGTCGCTCTTACTAATTTCATGAGAATACACCAACGTTTCTAAGAGCTGCGGCTGGCCTCTATAACTTTCTGCCGCGATGGCAAAGATAATGGTTCTTAGCTTTCCAGAATTGTCAAAGCCTCCAGAACCTGAGTAGCCAAACCAGACGAAGCCTTGCAGCAGTGTCGCACGATAAGAGCCTTCATGACCTGACACCCTGGCTTTTGTGGTCAACAGTCTGTAATCAGCTGGATAACCTGTGTATGTGACTTCATCACCAACGTCCAGCTCTCCAGTTCGCGGCAAGCTTGCAGCAGTTCTAGAGGTAAGCCTTGGGATCTTTAAAACAGCCATGTCTTTTGTCTGCGATTTCCAGATAACTTGTCCGACAACTTTTTCGGTAGGAGTCGAAACGTAATAAACTTCAGAGCTGTCTACCACATGTCTTGCAGTTATGACGAGGTAGTGGTTGTCAACCTCGATGTATGTTCCGGATCCATGGCCGCCCATCATTCCTTCAATCTTGACAGCACTGTCGCGGCTAACGCGCTGTGAATTAGAGAACAGCACTGTCTCGGTACCGTCGATGAGGGTTGCTGTGCTAGTAGTGGCTGAAGTCACCGACTTATTTGGCTGCGGATGAGCCGTTACAGATGAAGTCGTGAGTGTCAACAATGCAAACAAGATCAATAAAAAAGCTTTTTTCATGAGATAGTCCTCCATGTATTAACTATCGAGAAAGCCAGCTATATTTAATGTTGGTCCTTTGAACCAGCGGCTCATAACCGTTGTTTTATCTTATAAGGAGCCTGACGTTTTAGAGTGGGGAGTTCCGTGAAGAATTTTTTTCCTATTTTTGTAGAAAATTCTAGAGTACCTGTTGTACTTTCGTACTTAGCTCCCATTAACATCTGGGCAATAAGCCTTGGTTTGTTTGTTTTCTGCCGCGGCGAAATGAGCGAAGAAACAAAGAACCACGAGACGATCCATTACCGCCAATGGGTCGAGCTTTTGTTCGTCGGCTTCTTGATATTGTACCCTCTCTTTTGGATTGCAGGGTTGATTAAATATCGAAATGGCGCCCATGCTTATAGAATGATTCCGTTTGAGCGAGAAGCTTACGAGAACGATCAGAACTTAAACTATCTTGATAATCGCAAACTATACTCATGGGTGAAATATGTCTGGAGAAGAGAGGGACCGTAGCCTCGATGCAAAAAAAGGCGACTTGGTCATTTGCCTGGATACAGGCAGCATCGGTGTTGTTCTCAAGGTACGAGAAGGTAATTGGCTTATAAGCTTTCCTCACGGAAACTATCTTCTGAATTGGGATGAGTTTGATGTACTTAAGTCAGGCTAGCTTTACAATGTATTTCTTGGCGATATGATTAACGGATCATCTAGAGGTACAAATGCAAAACATCAAAGTTGGTACACCAGTCTACAACTATCTACAAATGAATCGTGTTGGCGTGGTGAGGAAAATAACGACCGAAATTGCGAATCAAGTATGGATGACAGAGGGCTCTCCTTCAGGAAGGCAATACGCGGTTGTAGAATATCCAGACGGAAAGATCGAAAAGCATCTTCTTGCAGACTTAATGCGAGCTGACTTAGACTAGCTGTGTAAAACTGCTGAGAATTCCCTAAATTTATTTAATGTGGAGTGATTTATGGAGCCTTGGGAAAGTAGAAGGTGCTACGAGAAGAAAGGCATGGCTGAGAAAGCGATTGAAGCAGCTGTCATAATATACGCGGGGTTTGCTATTTGCGTTCTAGCTGCTTTCGCGGAAGGTGTTACCATTCCTCTTGCTAAAAGAGCCAAGAATCGTGTGAAGAGATGGCGCCGTGAAAGTTAGGGAAGCACAACCCGGCCAAATTCTATATGCAAGGGGAAAGATTCCGAAGTCTTACACAAAGAACTTGGGGGAAGAAGAGCTTCACACGGCTCAAGAAGCCGGCTTTGTCCCCGCGTTTATGATGCCAAATTGGTTGGGAAAAGTCGCTCCCGGTCCGGGGTCGTATTTGTGCACAAAGCTTACTGCCATGTTGTATATCGGTAAGGTCAAGACCTCATCACCGATTGGCGGCCTGAAGACTCATCACGTTTTTCTCTACGATGGAAAGAAATACGCCTTGCAAGGATATGATTTTCGTGATCTGGAAAGCACAAATTCTTTGTAAAAGTCCATCCCGACAGTTAAAATAATAAAGTGATTTGGGGATATAGCTCAATCAGGTCAGAGCATCGCTCTCATAAAGCGCAGGTTCTCGGTTCAAATCCGAGTGTCCCTACCATTCCAATAGCGTGAACCAAATGATTCGTCTTAATGAAAATGTACCGAAGAAGATAGCGATCTGCGTGTCTGGCGGTGCGGATTCAATGGCGGCGCTCGATTTCTTGTCAAAGAAGAGAGAGGTCGTGGCTGTGCATTTCAATCATGGGACATTCTTCGCCGATGAAGCCCAGCATTTAGTTAAGGACTATTGTCTCAACAACGACATCCCACTACTGTGCGGTGACATTCATCCCTATACTTCTCCCGGGAAGAGGTCTCTAGAGGATTATTGGCGCGAGCATCGGTACGATTTCTTTGAAAAGATCGCGCTCACACCCCTTTATAAGAACATTCCTTTTGTTACTTGTCATCATTTAGATGATGTGGTGGAAACCTGGCTGTTCACCTCAATGCACGGGCAAGGTAGATTGATCCCCTCAAAGAGGGGTAGGTACCTGAGACCACTTCTGGGCACCCGGAAAGCTGTGCTTGAAGACTGGTGCCACCGTCATGAGGTGCCGTACATCGAAGACCCGAGTAACCAAGACACTTCTTTCATGAGAAATTACATTCGTCATGAATTACTGCCGAAAGCTTTGAAAGTCAATCCGGGCATTTACAAAGTTATGCGAAAGAAGATTATTAACGAGCCAGTAATTCTGGACTAAAGGAAGATAAAATGTCAACGATTGTTGGGTGGTCGCTATTCATTGGAATCAGCGCTTTCCTCGGTTGGGCTATGTGGACCGACTGACGCAGAGTAGAGTATTTCTTCAACACATCCTTCGCTGATGTGGATTATTTGCTCTTTTTCATTCATGACAACATAGTCAAAAGAGATCCAGCCACCAGGTCCAAAGTTCTCAGCTTTGTTTATCTCAAGGACAACGGCGTATATGCCTGAGCCCCTGTATTTCGACTTAAGCTTGAGAATGTCACCGACCTGTAATGTTGAATCCATCATATTCTTAACTATTGCCCCTTAGCTCAGTTGGTTAGAGCAGCTGACTGTTAATCAGCGGGTCCGCGGTTCAAGTCCGCGAGGGGCAGCCATGGGTCGTTAGCTCA
>MDTD01025875.1_pt1 | contig 11464 bp, 12 predicted proteins | sample 811221 | NCBI WGS metagenome assembly MDTD01 (sample SAMN05326646, study PRJNA326480) | marine metagenome | isolation source: seawater | place: Pacific Ocean: South West | collected 2011
AAATGAACACAGTACTTTTATTGATAATTTTGATCCCAATTCTAGAAATTTATTTATTTATTAAAATTGGAAGCGAAATTGGAGCTTTTACTACAATTTCTCTTATTTTTTTTACGGCTATAATTGGGATCTTTTATGCAAGATACGAGGGATTGAATACCCTTAGATCTGGTGTCTCTCAACTCTATAAAAATCAAATGCCGCTATTTGAAATGATGTCAGGAGCTGCCCTAGCAGTTGCGGCTTTGTTGCTAATTTTACCTGGGTTTGCCACAGATATTTTAGGTTTTTTAATTATATTTCCTCTTACAAGAAAATTTATTTTCCACTTCGTTGCTAAAAGAAAAAAAAACGAGATACATAATAAAGATGATTTGATTGAAGGAGAATATGAGGATAAGGATAATGAAAATGACAAAAGATTATAAAATACTTACCTCATATGTAAAAAATATTTCGTCAAAAATTAACGATACGGAAAGTTTTATATATCTTAAAGATAATATTCCGAAATATTCTTTAGGGATTGATATAAATTCAATTCCATTAAAAAATAAAATGGCTGAGGTAAACATAAAGTTAACTTTCAGCAATCAAAGTGAAAAAATTCAAAAGGCATATTTTGAAATGATACATGCCACAGTTGTGAGGGTCGAAGAGTCTGCTGTAAATGCAGATAATTTAAAAAAAATTTTTTTGAGAGACGTTCCTAGTGAAATGTATCCCGAGATAGAAAAGAAATTCTTTGAAATAGTAAAGTCAATAGGATATCCGGATATCAAATTGGAAAAAGAAATAAATTTTAAAGAATTATTTGAAAAAAATCAAAAGTAATTTTTTTTGAGAGACTTTTTTAAAAAACTTTGATGTTCTTTTAACTCATTTGTGGTGGGTTGAATTATACACTTACTAAATTCAATTTTGAAGTTTTCATTTCTTGCTGCGTCGTCTTTTTTTTCTTGAAAATTTAGTTTAGGTTCCTTTTGATCAATTAAGTTTACATAAACTTTTGATAACAACTCGCAGTCAATTAAGGCTGTATGCAACTTTCTTTTGGAGTTGTCTATTCGAAATTTTTTACATAAAGCATCGAGACTAATCTGGGAACCAGGAAATTTCTCTCTCGCTAAATCCAAAGTATCAATCACTTGTTCTTTTGGAATTGGTTTTTTTCTTAATAATCTTAATTCATTGTTTAAATGAGATAAATCAAATTGTGCGTTGTGTATTATCAATTTTTTATCACCAATAAATTTTATAAAATCGTCTGCAATTTCATGAAATCTTTTTTTATCAGAAAGAAATTCGTCTGAGTAACCATGAACCTTAAAAGCTTCTTCTGAAACTTTCCTCTGAGGATTTAAATAACAATGAAAACGATTCGAAGTTACAATCTGATCCTCGAGTTCAATGCATCCTATCTCAACTATTCTGTGACCATTTTCAACTGAAAGACCGGTAGTTTCAGTATCAAGTACAATTTCTTTCATTTACGTATTCTTTTTAAAATTAATTTTACATTTTTCTTAGCAGTGTTACTATTAAAATTATTCTTCAAAACGTATGTTGATTTCTTTTTCTTCAAAATTGTTGGGAGTTGATTTCTTCTAAGTATATTTATCAACTTTTGATTGATATTTTTTCTTTTATTTAGTTTTTGTTTTATTTTTTTCTTATTGGCTTCAACAAAAATTATAATATCTTTTTTCTTGTTTAATTTGTTTTCTAAAAATAAAGGTACATCCAAGATAACAAATTTTTGTTTATTGTTCACTTTTAAGAAATTTTTCATTTTTTTCCTAACTATTGGATGAATTATTTTACTTAAAACTCTTAAATTTTTATGTTTGTGTAAAATTATCTCGAAAAGTTCTTTTTTTTTCAAAGGAAAACTTCCCACTCTATTTGGAAATCTTTTTTTAATTTTTTTGAACAAAAATTTATCTTTTTTGTAGAGATTTGAAACTACAATATCAGCATTGAAAATTGGATATTTAAATAATTTTGAAAAAAAAGTTTTACCAGACCCTATGTCTCCAACCAAAGCAATTCTTCTCATTTTAAAATCTCTATTGTTTCATCATCAATTTTTGGTAAGACTTTATTCCATAAAGCAAAAGATTGGTGGGCTTGATATATAAACATCATCCTCCCATTTTCTGTTTTATTACCGTTTAGTTTTGCATCTTTTAGAAAAATAGTTTCACTTGGGTTATAAATTACATCATAAAAAAATTTGTTATTTCCAAATTTGTTTAACCCTAAATCAAAATTTTCATTATTCAAACCTACGCTTGTTGCATTAATAACTATGTCAAATTCAGGGATATCGCCCCACTTTTTAACAATTATATTATTAAAAGTTTCTTTAATCTTTTCTGCTTTTTCCAATGTTCTATTTGTTAAATAAATATTTTCACATTCCATGTTTTTTAAAGCACAGATAATGGAGGGGCTAACACCACCTGCTCCGATTATAAGGGCTTTTTTTCTTTTAACATCATAGTTGATGTACCTTAAAGCTAGCTCAAATCCGACGATATCTGTATTGTGGCCTATTATTTTTTCCCCTTCTATACAAATAGTATTTACAGAATTAGTTTTTTTTGCTTCAGAACTTAGTTCATCTAAAAAAGGAATTATAGTATTCTTAAATGGAACTGTCACATTGACACCATTAATTTCTTTTTTTCTCAAACTTTCTATCAATTTAGGAATTTCTTTTTCATTAAGAAGTTTTTTTTCGTAAATTGCTTTGATTTTATTTTTTTTGAACCAAAAATTATGAAGTTTTGGAGATAAAGAATGATCGATGGGATTTCCTATAACACAAAATTTTTTCATTTAATGTTTTCCAAATATTTTTTAATATTTTTAATTGGAAGACCCATTATTGTATCAACGTTTCCTTTAATTTCATCGAATAATTTTTTTCCTTCTCCTTCAATTTGATAAACATTGTAAGAATATAAATTTTTATCAGAGATTTTGCTTAAATAATCTTTTAGTTCTTTTTGGGTAAAATTTTTCATTTTCATCTCTGCCTTTTCTGTATAATTCCATATCATTTTTCCATCTAATGATATACAAACGGAACTTATTAGAAAGTGAGATCTTCCATTTAGTAAAGTTAAAATATCCATTGCCTCTTTTCTGTTGGATGGTTTTGAAATTAATTTACCATTTAAGTCGATTACACTGTCTGCGCCCAAAACTATTTCTCCTATTCTTTTTTGACTTACCTTGTTAGCTTTTAATTCAGCTAAATTTTTAGATATAAGCTCTGGATTAATTCCTTGAGCTAGCAAAGACTTTTTTACCTCACCTTCATCTAGATTAGACGGTACAATAGTACATCTTATTTTATTTTCATCTAAGATTTTCTTTCTTACCTCGCTTTTGGATGCCAAAATTATTGGTTTCATTTTTGATTAAAAATATCGTGTATCTTTAGAACTGAAGCTGCTGTTTCTTCTACAGATTTTCTTGTTACATCAATACTCGGCCATTTATATTTCTGGAAAAGTTTACGGGCATCATCCATTTCTTTTTGTACTATATCCAAACTTGTGTACTCTGTATTTTCATTATCTTTAATAGATTGTATTCTATTTTTTCGTAAATCCACAAGTCTGTCAGGCTCTGCTGTTAATCCGACTACACATTTCTTTTGGGGATTTCTTTTTAGTATATCGGGAACTGAATTTTCGTTGACTAAAGGAATATTAGATATTTTCATTCCTTTATTTGCAAGATAAATTGAGGTCGGTGTTTTGCTTGTTCTGCTTACCCCTAAAAGAATGATATCAGATTTTTCAATATCATCTACGGAATTTCCATCATCATGATTCATTGTAAATTGAATTGCCTCTATTTTTTTATAATATTCGTCATCCATAATATGTTGCCTACTTGGAACATTGAGGGCTTTTTGATCTAAAAGTTTTGAGAAACTTATAATTAGATCCCCAAGAATTCCGAAACAGGGAATGTTTTTAATATTACATTCATCAGACAGATGTTTTGCTAACTTATTATCGACTATTGTATATAAAACTATAGCATTATTATTTTTCTCTGAAACTTCAAGAATTTTTGAAATTTGATTTTCTGTTCGTGTAAAAGAATAGTAATGAGTTTTATAATTAAAGTTTTTAAATTGTGCTTTAATTGCTAAAAATATTCTTTCTAACGTTTCTCCAGTTGAGTCGGAGATTAAATATATGTCGTATGTATTAATCATGTATAAAAAAGTAAAACTATGTGTATAAGTTGCTTCATAAATTTAAAAAAACTTAATTTAGAGATTTTAATGTATTAGTGCTCATTTATATACATTTTAAACCATGTTAATAAATATTATACTTTTTAGATAAAAAAATGGTATTTAATTAAAAGTCTAAGAATTCTTAGGTATATTTAGTAAAACTTATGTGAAAAAACTGTTATAAACTTGTTAAAAAACATTAATCATCATTATTAACAACACATACTACAAATAATATAAATAATAATTAATTATATGAATACTCCAATACAAGACTGTATCAATAACAAGTTTCATAGAACACCTATATGGCTAATGAGACAGGCTGGAAGATATTTACCAGAATTCAGATCGATAAGAAAAAGAAATCCTGATTTTATTAAGTTATGCCTGGATACTAAATTGTCATCAGAAATAACTATTCAACCAATTTCCAGATTTGATTTCGATGCAGCAATTGTATTCTCTGATATTCTTCTTGTTCCCCATGCGCTTGGTCAACAAGTAAGTTTTAAAAAAGATTTTGGTCCTGATTTACAAAAAATAAATCTAAAAACATTAAATAAAGTCAAAAAAGAAGACTTTCTCAAAAAGTTAGACCCTGTTTATAAAACAATTAAAGAAACAAATACTAAATTGTCAGTAAATAATAAAGATACAATAGGCTTTGTAGGAGCCCCATGGACTTTACTGTTGTATATGCTTAATAGAAAGTCTCCCAAAGGAAAAAACTTTAATATTTTTCAAAAAGACAAATACATCCATGAAATTATGGTGAAATTAGATAAATTTTTAAAAATACATATAGAGGCTCAAATTAAAAGTGGTGCATCCATAATTCAAATTTTTGATAGTTGGGCAGGGCTTCTCCCAGAAAAAGATTTAGATTATTTTGTTTATAATCCGATCAAAAGCTTAGTTGATTTTATTAGACAAAAAAAAACAATCTCGATTTGTTTTCCAAGAAATATAAACAATTTCAAAAAATTTGTAGATAATGTAAACCCAGATGTGATTAGTATTGATTATAATATAGATCCCTCAAAAATAAGAGATTCGATCGATATTACTGTTCAAGGTGGCCTCGATCCAAAAATTTTACTACAAAGCAAAGATATTGTGAAAAACGAAGTGACAAAATACTTAAAAACTTTTGATAAAAAAAGATATATATTCAATTTAGGACATGGGATTTTACCAGATACAAATCCAGATATGGTTAAATATTTGGTAGAAATAGTTAGGAGTTTTAATGGATAGCAAACATCCTAAAATAAATTTTGGAAAAACCGGTGTTTTATTAATTAATCTTGGAACACCCGATTCAACAAGTTGGTGGGATATTAGAAAATACCTTAAAGAATTTTTGTCAGACAGAAGGGTTATTGAAGTAAACCCGTTCTTATGGCAAATAATATTAAACTTGTTTATTCTAACATTTAGACCTTCAAAAACAGCTAAAGCTTATAAAGAGATATGGATGAGGGATGTAAACATGTCTCCACTAAGATATTACACTCAGATGCAATCAAAAAAAGTAAATGAAAAAATATCTAGTGAAAATTTAATTATAGATTATGCAATGAGATATGGGAGTCCAAGTATAAAACAAAAAATGCACAAACTACAAGAGCAAGGTTGTGAAAAACTTATTGTGATACCTTTATATCCTCAGTACGCAGCCGCAACTACAGCAACCGTCTGTGATGAAGTTTACCGAACTTTAATGAAAATGAGATGGCAGCCCAGCTTACAAATTATTCCTCACTATGAGTCAGAACCATTGTATATTGAAGCATTAGTGAATAGCATAAAGAAGAAATTATCTGAAATTGAATGGACACCAAATTTAATTTTAGCATCTTATCATGGAATTCCAAAAGAATATTTTGACAAAGGGGATCCCTATCAATGCTATTGTCAGAAAACTTCAAGATTAATCAAAGAAAGTTTTAATAAAATACCAATACTCACAACATTTCAATCAAGGTTTGGCCCTCAAGAATGGCTACAACCTTATACTGACAAAACTTTTGAGAATTTACCCAAAGAGGGTAAAAAAAAATTACTAGTCATTTGTCCAGGATTTTCATCTGACTGTGTGGAAACTTTAGAAGAAATATCTATTCAAGGCAAAGAGAGTTTTTTAGGTGCCGGTGGTGAAAAATTTGATGTTGTTCCTTGCCTTAATGATAACGACGACCATATAAAACTTTTAACACATTTAATTCAAAAGTATTATGTCTAAAAATGCAATTCTGATTTATAGCTCAGTTGATGGGCAGACAATTAAAATTGCAGAATATGTGAAGGAAAAATGCCAAAAAAAAATATCTTTTGATTTAAAATCTATCCACGAGGCAAAAAATATTAGTTTAAATGCATACGAAGTTATAATCATTGGCGCAAGTATAAGATATGGTAAACATAATCTAGAAGTAACCAAATTAGTCAAAGAAAATTTAGAGCTGTTAAACAATAAAAAAACAGCTTTTTTTTCTGTTAATGCAGTTGCAAGAAAACCAGGAAAGGATGTTTCACTTCATAATCCTTATGTAATTAAATTTCTTAAAAAAACTAATTGGAAACCAAAAATATCAGCAGTTTTTGCTGGTAAAATTGATTACCCAAAGTATAAATTTTTTGAAAAAGTTATAATACGTTTTATAATGTTAATAACAAAAGGCCCTACAGATACCTCTAAATCGTATGAATTTACTAACTGGTTAAAAGTTGATGAATTTGCAGCTGAATTGAATGAAAAATTTTGAGGTTTTCACTTGAATATTTTTATATAATGTCTATATTTGACTCATCCTATCTAACAATCCACAATAATGAAAATTCAAGAACTTAAAAAAAATAGCCCAGCACAATTAATTGAACAGGCAGAAAAACTAGGTATTGAAAATGCAAGCACATTAAGGAAGCAAGAAATTCTATTTGCAATCCTGAAAAAACTTGCTGAAAAAGGTGAAGAGATTACCGGAATGGGTGTACTTCAACTTCTCCAGGATGGATTTGGATTTCTAAGGGCGCTAGAGTCAAATTATTTACCTGGAGCAGACGATATTTACGTTAGCCCAAATCAAATAAGAAAATTTGGTTTAAGAACAGGCGACACCGTCGAGGGTCCTGTTAGAGCACCGAAAGAGGGAGAAAGATATTTTGCTTTACTTCAAGTAAGTAAGATAAATCTTGAAGATCCTGAAAAATCTAGACACAAAATAGCTTTTGATAATTTAACTCCGTTATATCCTAACAAACAAATAGTTATGGAAGTTGAAACAAATACAATAGAGAAAAAGCCAAATTTAACCCCAAGATTAATCGACCTTGTAAGCCCGATAGGTAAGGGTCAAAGATCTCTAATTATATCTCCACCTAAAGCGGGCAAGACAATGATATTACAAAGTATAGCTAACTCGATTACCGCTAACCATCCAGAATGTTACTTGATGGTTTTGCTAATTGACGAAAGACCAGAGGAAGTAACAGATATGCAACGTACCGTTAAAGGAGAGGTAATCAGTTCAACTTTTGATGAACCTGCGCAAAGACACGTAGCAGTAGCAGAAATGGTAATAGAGAAAGCCAAGAGGATGACTGAACACAAAAAAGATGTTGTTATTCTCTTAGACTCTATAACAAGACTAGGAAGAGCTTATAACGCTGTAGTGCCTAGTTCAGGAAAAGTTTTGACTGGCGGTGTCGATGCTAATGCTCTTCAAAGACCAAAAAGGTTTTTTGGTGCAGCCAGAAATATTGAAGAGGGAGGGTCTTTAACGATAATCGCAACAGCACTGATAGACACTGGTAGCAGAATGGATGAAGTTATATTTGAGGAGTTTAAGGGGACAGGCAATAGTGAAACTATCCTTGACAGAAAAATATCTGAAAAAAGAATATTTCCTGCAATTGATATCACTAAGTCTGGAACAAGAAGAGAAGAACTTCTTTTTGATAAAAATGATTTACAAAAAATGAATGTATTAAGACGTATAATTGCTCCAATGGGGTCTATGGATGCTATAGAATTTATTAACTCTAAGTTAAAAAATACCAAAAGCAACACAGAGTTCTTTAACTCTATGAACAAACCTTCTTAATAAAAGTCTATCTTATTATTCGTTTAAATTAGTTATTTATTTGATAATATTTATTTATGTCAAATGTTAACTTATCAAAATTAAAAAAACTTTTTGAAGAAAAAAGATATTCAGAGATTGTTCTTGATATTGAAGCATTGACAACTGAAAACGATAGAAACCCCGCTTTACACAACTTGCTGGGAATTTGTAGAGCATCCCAGAAGGGTAAATCTGATAGGGATATTAAATATGCTTTGAACGATTTTGAAACCGCCTTTTACAAAGACAAATTTGGCGAAATATCCTTGGAGTCATTATGCAATCATATAAAACTTTGTGTAGAAATGGGTCGAAAAGACTCTGTACTATTAAATAATATGCTAACTTCTGAAAAGATGTATCTAAAAGCAGAAAAAAAATTTTCTGAAAATGATAGGTTCCTATCTCATGGAATAGATTTATATCAATATCTTCTAAAGCATGAAGAGAAAATTTCAGTATTAGAAAAAATACAAAAATTCAAGGGTTTAAACAAGGCTTTGGGCTCTTCATATATTACTTCTCAGATGTATTTGAGTAATTGGAAACAAAAAAATTTTAGAGAGTTTCAGAAAAAGTTTTCAAATATATTTGATGTTCTTAAATCTAGGAAAGATATCAAAATTGATATGACAAAAAAAAAAATAAAGATTGGCTTTTTGTCTCCAGACTTCAAGCAATCGCACTCCATTACTTATTTTATTCAAAATCTTATTAAAGACCTAAAAGAAACGAAATATGAAACTTATGGACTTTCTTTGTTAAAGATCGATCAACACGATGAAACCACTAAAAAATTCAAAAATCTTTTTGATAATTGGAATAATTTGGATGATAAATCAGATCAAAAAATTGTTGAAACCATACAAGATTTAAATATTGATATCCTAATTGATCTTGTTGGGTTGTGGTCAGATAATAGAGTAAATATTTTCAATACAAGAATATGCCCTCTTCAAATAAGTTGGCTAGGGTTTAATAATTCAACAGGGCTTAAAGAGATAGATTTTATTTTAGCTGATACCAATACAGTACAAAACGAGGAGAGTGAATATGTTACAAAAATTTATAAATTTCCAAAAATTTGGAACTCACATTGTGGTTTTGAATATGCAAGAGTTTATAATGAACTACCAATTAAAAAAAATAATTGTTTTACATTTGGGTCATTGAATAATTTTATGAAAATAAATGATGAAGTTATTAATACATGGATTAAAATTCTAAAAAAGGTTAATAATTCAAGGTTAATTTTAAAATCATCTTTATATCTTTGTGAAGATGAAATTAAAAAAAGGTTTGAAAAAGAAGGTTTGGCCAATTCTATTGAAATACTTAAAAAAACGAAGAGGAGTGATTTTTTAACTCATTTAAATCTTTATGATAGAATTGATTTATGTCTAGACACTTTCCCATTTACTGGAGTAACAACGACATTTGAGGCACTTTGGAAAAATGTTCCTGTAATAACAAAGTCAGGTTATAATTTTAATTCAAGATGTGGTGAGAGTATTTTAAAAAATGCCAACCTTGACAAATTTGTAGCTTCCAATAACAATGAATATATTGAAAAAGCGGTTTTTTTTGCATCAAATATTAATGAACTAGAAAAAAAAAGAAAAATGCTTTTTAATGAAGTAGAAAAAAGTCCTTTATTTAACACAAAAGAATTTACAAAATTTTTTTGTGAGGCACTTAACAACATGTTAGAAGAAGTCAACAAAGGTTATAAATAACCTAATTCAACCATTTCTTTGTAAAAAACTTTTTCTATCTTTTTAATAATTTCATTGGGCACTTCGTCTTTCCACGTGCCAATTTTTCCTTTTCTAAAAAAAAGTTCACCCTTTCCTTTTTCTTCAAAACCTTCAGATTTTTCTAACTTTTGTAATTCTTTGAACTGAGTTTGCTTTAAAGCTTTTTTAAGTTTGTCGCTGTTTAAATTGATATTGTCAATTTCGCTTAAATAATTTACCACCTTTTTAAAAGTTTCGAGTTCATGCAAAATCATATCTTCGTATTTGATAATTAATTTTTTACAAGATTTATAATTTTTCCAAGATTTATAATGATCTGACCATGCGCCTATTAGCGATTTTTTATAATTTTTATCGCCCGAAGATGGATATTCAAAATTATAGGAGGAAGATAAATGTTCAAATGTTTGTTCATAATTTAATCCTATATGATGTGAAAGAGAAACCAAAACATCCCTCGGATCTCTTACAATATAGATTACTCCTTTAGTATTTTTGGATGTAGTAAATTTATATGAACCAACTGTGCACATCGCATTATGTGTTTTAACATAGTTTGTTCTATTATTTAAATTTATATAGTCTTGCATAGTTTCCCAATTTTTAACAATTTCTTCGAATTTTAAGTAGTCCACTTTAAGATGATCTAACATTTTTTGATCAGGAAATCCTTGAGACTTAAAACTGTCAAGAATCGAACCACCTAAACTAAATTTTTCGTTTGATTTGAGGAAGTAACTTTTTAAAAACATCCTTAACCACGTATTTCCACTCTTTGGGTAAGATGCTAGCCATACGATCATATAATATTTAATGATATCCTTATATATTATTCAATATATAATAAATTAATGACTATTTGTGCTTTATCAACTGGAATGGGGGCGTCTGGGGTTGCTATAATTCGTATTTCAGGTCCAGAGACCAGTTTTTTGATTAAAGCTCTAACAAATAAGGCACTTCCAAAGCCTAGAGTGGCCACTCTTCTCGAATTAAACAATATCAACAATTCTAGAACAATCGATCAAGGAATAGTTTTATGGTTTCCTGGTCCAAAAAGCTATACAGGTGAAGATATGGCTGAATTACATGTTCATGGAAGCAAGGCAGTAGTGAAAGAACTTCAAGAAACACTCCTAAGGACTAAAAAATGCAGAATGGCAGAACCAGGTGAGTTTACAAAGCTTGCATTTTTAAATGGGAAGATAAATCTACTTCAAGCTGAGGCCATAGGAGATTTAATAGCAGCAGAAACTGAAATTCAAATGGAACAAGCTCAAAATATTATAAAAGGTAAATCTTTTTTAAAA
>MDTD01074075.1_pt1 | contig 11464 bp, 12 predicted proteins | sample 811221 | NCBI WGS metagenome assembly MDTD01 (sample SAMN05326646, study PRJNA326480) | marine metagenome | isolation source: seawater | place: Pacific Ocean: South West | collected 2011
CCCGTGAGGAGGCGATTTAGGTGATCTGAATTCAGTGATAATAGAGTCGATGTCGGGTTTGTTGAAGCTCCATTGCGCTTTATCTTGGCAACTAAATGCGATCAAAGACACACTCTCATATTGAGTTTTTGTCGCCATTAAGGTGTGTTGAAACTGATTGTGATTAACTGGAATTAAAATTGCCGCTAAAAGCGTACATTGTGGTACTGCTTGTCTGGAAGTTACTTCAAGCTTACAAAAGGATCTCGGGAGTCGTTTCTGTCAATGAGTTCCCGCAAATCCATCGCTTACGGTCGACACTCGTAAAAGACAGGAGATTTCAGAATGAGGCTGGCCGTTAATGGGCGTAACGAGAACTAAATTGACGCCGAAGGTGGTTAGCACATTGCTCCGACGATGCTCTTACCCCGCTCGTCAGTAATTCAAGTCAGCGATCTTCTTTATGTGGGCATATATTAGCGCCAGGGCTGTTCATGGGCAGTGCCAGGCTGATTAAATTACTTTGCGGAAAGATCTTTGAAGTTCCATCCGGAGATCAGAGTTACTTCCAGGCGGCCTTCGGTTACTCCTGGGCCCTGTGATGTCTCAATGTATCTCACATCGCATCAGCCTATTTGGATTAAGCGAAACGGCTGGCGTTTTTTGTAGGTCAGAGAGCGCCATATCCACTCGGCAGGACCGAAGCGAAAATAGGTTAACCACAACGTGCTCGCGATTAGCTGAAAGATCCAGATTCCTGCAACGAAATAGTATATTTCGATCCTCTGTAATGTCCCGGCCAACCCAAGCCCCCAACCCATGAAACAAAAATTACATATCAATGAGTGCGATAGGTAATTTGTGAGAGCCATCCGCCCAACATTCGCCAATAGTCGCTGTATTCGCTCAAAAGAGCCGAGCTTGCATACCAGCATGACAAGACCAATATACCCAACCGCGAGCGAAAGGCGTCCTAGGTCATAAGTAGGACGATTCATTGCGGCCCACTCGAAATTGAATCCCGAACTTACAAATGTAAGCGTCTCCCAAGTATTTAAAGGTAGTCCAATGCTCAATCCAACTATTGCCATCGCCCCATAAGTGCGCGTGCTTCTCGAGCCATCCAAAGTCCCCCATTTATAGAGAGCCATACCTAACAGCATCATAGCCAAAGCATCCCAGAAAGCGTTTCCGATGAAACCGACAGACTGTAGCATTAAATTAATCGGGGCTATTCCGAGGAAATTGTCCTTGTAGCCAGACCTCATAAGCCTGAGATGTTGTTGTGCAGTTTCAACGCCGACATATTGCTGATCAAGAAAGCTTTGCCAATCTAACAGAACTTGATTTTGTTCAGGGGTAAGCGTAGTGCCCGCTGACAAAGATTCGATGGCCCTCGCTGCCCCACCAAGGTCAGCCGATTGCATGTGGTTTGAAGTATGGAACAAACAAAGGAGCAGAAGAATACCTCCGCTCATTCCAGCCAACTTCTTCGCTGAAAGCCCGCGAAGCCAATACAGAGAAAGGCCAGTCATGCCATAGGCGTATAGAATGTCCCCCAGCCACAGTAAGACATAGGAATTGAGAAAGCCGAAGGCGACAAGTAAAAGGTATCGCCGATAAAACAAACCTTTGATTATTCTTGCTTCAATGTTTGGCTTGTTGATGAAGATCAGCAGACCTGCACCGAATAGCATCGAGAATATTGTACGCATGCTGCCCTCAATAAAAATGTCCATCAAAATGAACACCGCAAGATTAATTCCGGTATCAGCATTGTCAATGTGAGGCAAATAGTACGCGGCAAAGGGATTAGCGAAAGCTATGATGTTCATTAGCAAAATCCCAAGTAAGGCAACACCCCGAAGTGTATCGATTGACTGGATCCGAGTTTTGGGTGAGGTTGGAGTCATTTTTTTTGCTCAACTAACTTTTCCAAATAGAGACCGGGACACGCAGGCGCAGCTCCCTCTTACAATCAAAACGTTTAAGACCGCTTGGATTTTCGCTCCGCCTCAAATATCGGAATTCAATAGTGACATGTCCCAAGTGGATGGAAAACTGAGTGCGTTCAATACCCCAACCAGCTAGAGGTGAATGATCACTAATTTCAAGGTTGAATAGGAGGCGCGTGATTCTTTCTTGATTAATTCTAGCCTTTGGATGGACATCAGTAAGACCCCGATTGCAAATTGCAGAATGAGAAACAATCATTAGAGCACCTCTAGTCAGCGACAACAGAAAAATTAATCCTTTGACATCCATCATTTTAGCCAAGCCTGAGAGCGCGAACTGAAATTTGCAGGATAAAACATCGATTCCAATCGCTCAGATTAGGTTGGGTAAGATCTAAAGGAATGGTCGCGCGATAGTGGAACTGGGCCAGCCAAAATCCTTGCTGAGGACAGGAAGTTAGTGAGGAACGCGGACTGATAATTTGGTTTGAAGCTCAGCACTGCGATTAGAGTTTGAACAAATTGACGCGAGTTCGCCCAATGTTCCTCGGTGGCCTCACGCTTTCTGGCGGAGGGAGAGAGATTCGAACTCTCGGAGGGCTTTCACCCTCGCTGGTTTTCAAGACCAGTGCATTCAACCGCTCTGCCATCCCTCCGCGCCGCCACAATACTACACTACGATTAATTTCAGGGAAATGCTGATCGTCGATTGGTTCTTGATGCCCACTTCGCATCAGAGTCATGGAAAGCCGTTGATTTCGTGGATCTTGGCGTTATGATTAGGTTCATTGTCGAAATTAACCTGCGCCTATCGCAGGCTTGGAGCTTGAATTAGCGGAAATTTGCCCTATGTTCTAATATGACTCATCGGTTTTGCTGGCAAGGGAGGCGTGAGCGGCCTATTATTGTGAGTTTCTGGCATCCTCGGTGCGCGGCGAGACAGATACAGGACGACGTGAGACGATCGTTAAATACGTAAATCCTTAATGATGGAGAAAATGATGAACGAAGTCGACTTGACTATTGCTCAGGGCCAACAATCAGCTCTGCCCGTCAATAAAGTTCTCAAGAACACTTATTTATTGCTTTCGATGACGCTGGCTTTCAGCGCATTCACTGCGACATTGAGCGTTAATGCCCCGGTTCTCAGCCCGTGGGTCTTTCTGATAGGTGCGTATGGCTTTCTGTTCGCTACGCACGCGCTTTCCCGAAGTCCCTGGGGCTTGCTGACTACTTTTGGATTTACCGGGTTTATCGGATACGGAATTGGCCCTCTTATTGGATATTTAATGTCGAGCCAAGGTGGGAGCGAGATAGTGACGACAGCTCTGGGCGGAACAGCGTTCATCTTTTTTAGTTTGAGCGGTTGGGTTCTGGCTTCCAGAAAGGACTTTTCATTCCTTCGCGGCTTTATTGCAGCAGGCTGTTTGGTTCTGCTTGCTGCGATAATTATTGGGCTATTCTGGCAAATGCCGGCATTGCAACTGGCTATGTCCGTAGGCTTTATGTTTTTTTCCAGTGCGGTAATCCTTTACCAAACTAGTGAAATCATTCACGGTGGCGAGCGAAACTACATCCTCGCGACCATTACCTTATATGTCTCTCTATACAATATATTTATGAGCCTGCTGCATCTTCTGATGGCATTTTCCGGGGATGATTAATAGCATTCGCCTGTCTACTCCGGTTGCGAAGCCCCAGTTTGTCTGGGGCTTTTTCTTTCTTCCTGTGTCATAGCGCGCCTAATAGTCTTCGAAGTAAGTCGCGGTGAAGTTCTCTATAATCGTTTCTGCACCTCCTGCCTCGTGTCAAGCAGCCTTTACCGCGTATCATTTCGCGAGAGCGGCGATCTCACAAGAGCACGAAATTTATCGTGTATTTTTCTATGGGGATGGTGTTCTGAATGCAAATTCCTTGAGCATTTCTCCGCAAGATGAAACTAATCTCTCACAAGCGTGGGACAGCTTTTTGAAGAATAATGAAATCGATTCGGTGGCTTGCGTGTCTTCTGCGTTGGTTCGCGGCATCTTAAGCCCTGAAGAATCGGCAAGACATAAAATGGCTGAAGTGTCATTGTATGCTAGTACGCAAATCGCCGGACTTGGGCAGTTTGTTGATGCCCTATTACAATCAGACCGTCTTATTTTTTTCGGGTAGCAGGCTTCAAGCAAGTGCAGCGCAAGATTTTAACTTTTGTTTCGCGATATGCACCCTACGGGAGCAATAAGGCAAAACTTACGATAGACGCCGCGCTCGCGGCTGCGGTTTTTGAACAAGAGATAAATTTTCTCTTTATGGACGATGGGGTATTTCAACTGCTTCAAAATCAGAATGCTGAATTGATCACTTTAAAATCAATTGGAAACGTGTTGGAAACTTTTGAGCTCTACGGGATTGAACAAGTACTTGTAGATGGAAGTAGTCTCGAAAAACGATGTCTCACGCCAACGAGTCTCGCGATTCCTGTTAAGATACTAAAAGCTGAGGAGCTTCAAAAGCTTATAGCCAAGTCAGACGTTGTGATAAATTTATGAGTGCACTTCACACCATAAGCCGAAGTCCAAGCAGTGGTCTCTTAGACTCCTGCCTCAGGTTGGTCTGCCCAGGAGACGGGATCCTGTTTATTCAGGATGGTGTCTACTATGGATGTCCTCCTAATCACCTTGACAGTATTTCCAGAGATAATACGCTCTTTGCGTTGCGAGAGGATTTAATTGCACGAGGGGTGCTTGGTAAATTATTCAAACGAGTAAGGCCAATAGGATATGATCGATTCGTAGAGTTAACGGTTGAATTTGAAAAAATAATCAGCTGGTCCTAGCCGTCAAATCCCCCTTTCCCTTCTGCAGAGTTCTTTAACCAAATGGAAATGACAAAGTTTACCTCCAAATCATTAGACGATTTGCTGGATGATGAGGGCTATCTTCTAGAGCTGAAATTCTGGGATGAGTCGGCAGCGGTCGAGTTGGCTTCTAGAGAGAGCATCCGACTGACCGATGGGCATTGGGAGATCATAAGACTTCTGAGAAAATTTTATCGGCGCTACCAAATGGCACCTGCATCTAAAGCGTTGATAAACTACGTCAAGAAAGAACTCGGCGCAGATAAGGGTCGAAGTGCCTATGTAATGCGCTTATTCGGAGGAAGCGCGGCTAAGACTGCGGCAAAGATTGCAGGCCTTCCTAAGCCGGATAATTGCATTTAAGTGCCTTGCGGCGCTGCTTATGCGAGACACAGTAGCGTGAGTCTTCTCCAGAACTGACTACGGTCTAACCGATTTCTTCAAGACCATTCATGTAAGGCCTAAGGCAATCGGGAACGCGAATATTTCCCCGCTCGTCCTGATGATTTTCTAGGACAGCGACAAGCGTCCTGCCGACAGCAAGACCCGAACCATTTATAGTATGGACAAGCTCGGGTTTGCCCGAGGCCGGGTTTCGCCATCTTGCTTGCATCCGCCTGGCCTGAAAATCGTTGAACAGACTACACGAAGATATTTCTCGATAAGCATGCTGCGAGGGCAACCAAACCTCCAGATCATAGGTCTTGACCGCTGAAAATCCGAGGTCTCCTCCGCATAGCAGAACCTTTCGATACGGTAGGTCGAGCTTTTGTAAAATCTTTTCTGCATGCTGGGTCAACTCTTCTAGCGCGTCGGCTGAAGTTGTCGGCTCCACAATTTGCACAAGTTCTACCTTTTCGAACTGGTGTTGCCTGATCATCCCGCGTGTGTCTTTACCATAACTGCCAGCTTCACTTCGGAAACAAGGCGTGTGACTGGCGAATCGCAGAGGGAGATATTCTGGCTCTATGATTTCGTTGCGAACCAAATTGGTGACAGGGACTTCTGCGGTTGGAATCAGATAGTAAGCGCGGTCTTTATCCTGAATTTGGAACTGGTCCTCCTCAAATTTTGGTAACTGTCCTGTGCCATAAAGAGAGTCTTGATTCACTATGTAAGGCACGTTAAGTTCGGTGTAGCCATGCTCATCCGTATGGGTATCCAGCATAAATTGCGCGAGGGCGCGATGCAGTCGAGCAATTTGGCCGCGCATGACTACAAACCGGGATCCGGTTAACTTGACTGCGCTGGCGAAATCCAAACCCTGTCGCAAGCTTTCACCGAGTGCGACGTGGTCTTTAACCTCCCAGATGAAATCTCTTGGCCGCCCCCAAGTGCTGATCTGCAGATTATCGGACTCGTCCATGCCATCAGGAACCTCTGTAGCAGGTACATTCGGAACACCCAGCGAATATGTCTTTAATTTTTCCTGAATTTCGAATAGCTCTTCCTTTTTGTGCTCCAGCTGCCGCTTCATCCCTTCAACTGCCGTCAGGATCTCTGAGACATCCCTGCCCGCTGCTTTCGCCTTGCCTATTTCTTTTGATCTGGTGTTGCGTTCATTTTGTAGGGCTTCTGTATCATGCTGCAAACGCTTGCGTGCGTTTTCAAGATCTTTTAAAAGCTCAACATCAAGTTCGAACTTTTTCTTTTTGAGAAGAGTCGCGATTGTCTCAGGTTCAGAACGTAACCATTTGGGATCAAGCATGAGATTTTGCCAGTTCGTATTTGTTAAACAGCTTCAAAGAATCATTCTCACCAGGAAGATCCCAAAATAAGCAGACCCTAGACAAAGTGTGACGCTACCGAGGACGTTACAAAGCGCTGTATTGTAGTGGCCTTGTTCAATCAACAAAAGGGTCTCGAGGGAAAATGTTGAAAACGTTGTCAACGCGCCAAGAAATCCGGTGATTAGGAATTGTCGATATGTCTCCGGAAGATCAGGGCGGGCATTTAGGTAGACGTATAGCGCTCCGATTAACAAACTGCCAAGAACATTAACGGACAGAGTGCCCAAGGGTAGTAGCGACTGACCCGCCTGATTCAAGACTACATTCATCCACTGTCTCGTCATCGCGCCCAACGCTCCACCGAGTGCGAGTGCTAAATAAGTAAGCAAGATCTACTCCGGAATCGCACGGTTATCGATGACATCGATGCCTTGAGGAATTTGAAAGCGGAACAATTCTGGGGCTAATTGGTGGTTGACTCGTGTCTTATTAAATTGCCAAAGGGTTTTTTGGCCGTTCTTGTTGTCTATGTAAATTGTTAACAAAGAACCTTCATTGAAACTGATGTCAATCTGTCGGTAAAGCGAGCCTTCATCAAGCGGCAACAATTTAAAAACAGTTATTTCTGCGCTGTCGCTCTCGTCTCTGATTACCTCATATTCTGCAGAAAGTCTTTCGGTGCGCCCACTCAATAAGTCTGCAGCCAACTCTGATTTGTTACTGCTCCAATCTTCAATAACTACCTGCTCCAAGTCCGGCTGATAGTTCCAAAGAATAGTGCCATCTGTCACCACTAATTCGTAGAAAGGGTCTAGAGTCTCCCAAAAAAAGCCATCTGGTCTTAGCAAGTGCATTTGGATACTGCTCTCTTCAAGCACAGCGCCATCAGACTCCACAATTGACTGCTGCACTTCGGCGCTCATTGAATTCACTTGCAGCAAAAGATCGCTAAGCTGCATTTGTGGTGATTCCTGGGTTAAGGCTGACGAGATGACAGAAAGCGGTAAGGAAACCGCGAGAATGGTCCTGTTACGCAGCATGATTAAATTCTCGAACAACCGTCAATGAATATCACTATTCGCGGGGAGGTGATGCAATGACCTCGCGCGAGCCATTGTGCCCCATTTCAGATACAACTCCCTCCACCTCCATCGATTCTATCATGCGCGCCGCCCTATTGTAGCCGATACGCAGCTTGCGTTGGACTGCTGAAATTGAAGCCTTGCGAGACTCGGTGACAAATTTTACAGCTTCACCATAGAGTGGGTCATCTTCCTCACCTTCCCCAGAGTCAACGGATGCGGACAAAAAGTCGTGCTCCTCTGAGCTTTGCGTAACTGCATCGATGTAAGCTGGTTCCCCGCGTCGTTTCCAGTCTGCGACCACCCGATGTACCTCTTCGTCACTTACAAAAGCTCCGTGCACTCGCGTTGGCACACCTCCACCGGGCGGAAGAAATAGCATATCACCATGTCCAAGGAGCTGTTCAGCACCACCCTCACCGAGGATGGTTCGAGAATCGACCTTGGACTGCACCATAAATGATAGCCGTGTGGGGACATTCGCTTTAATCAGTCCTGTCAGCACATCCACCGATGGCCGCTGAGTGGCAAGAATCAGGTGAATGCCTGCAGCCCTTGCCTTTTGCGCGATTCGTGCAACAAGCTGTTCAACCCTTTTACCGACGACCATCATCATGTCTGCAAGTTCATCGACAATGACCACGACGTTGGGTAGCGGCTCAAGCTCAGGAGCCAGTTGCTCCTCTGCTAACAGCATCGGATCGAATTGCCAGATTGGGTCAGAAATAGGCCTGCCTGTTTTTTTTGCGTTACTCACTTTGGTATTGTAGCCTGCCAGATTTCTCACACCGAGTGCCGACATCAGTTTGTAACGTCTTTCCATTTCGCCTACGCACCAACGCAAACCGTTCGCGGCATCTTTCATATCAGTGATCACGGGCGTCAAAAGATGCGGAATACCGTCGTATACGGAAAGTTCAAGCATTTTTGGGTCTATCATGATCATGCGTACCTGCTCAGGTGTTGATTTAAACAGCAGGCTGAGAATCATGGCGTTAATACCAACGGACTTACCGGAGCCGGTAGTACCGGCAACCAGCAGGTGGGGCATTTTTGAAAGATCGACAATGACGGGCTTGCCGACAATATCATGACCGAGAGCCATGCTTAGCGCAGATCCAGCTCGGTCGAATTCAGGGGAGCTGAGAACCTGGCTTAGCTGGATTATCTCGCGTTTTTCATTAGGAATTTCGATCCCGATCACAGTTTTCCCTGGGATAACCTCAACGACTCTGACTGAGACAACAGCCAATGATCTAGCCAGGTCCTTGGCAAGATTTGTGATACGGCTGACTTTGACACCCGGGGCTGGTTGTACTTCAAAACGCGTGATCACCGGACCTGGGTTGACTGCTGTAACTTCAATTTCAATACCAAAATCACCTAGTTTTAATTCGAGAAGTTTCGACATGGCTTCCAAGGATTCTTTGGAAAAGCCTGAGTCATGAATTTCCTGCCAGGCATCTAGAAGGCTGATTGCGGGCAGCTCCCTCACGGATGACGCCTCGAATAAAGTGCCTTGCCTCTCTTTCTCCACTCTGGTGCTTTTTTCAACGTTCTTGCGCAAGGGCTCTTTTATCGTGGGTGGAACCCGTTTCTTCTCCTTCTCAATATGAATGTCTAATACTTTTTTGCGAGACTCCAGACGTGCTTTGGTAGCCAGCGTCTGTCTTCGCTGTTCAAGCCATTTATGAACCTCATTGGAAAGCAAACTTGCCGCTCCCAATGTGTATGCGCCTAGCTTATCAACTACGTCTAGCCATGATATTGAAGCTGAAATAGTGATTCCAAACATGAACATAGCAAAAAAGAGTAAGGTGCTGCCTAAGATAGAAAAAAGAGGTAGGCTAAGATCAACCACAATGGAGCCCAAGAAGCCTCCGGCAAAATAAGGCATGGTGTCTTCAACGTTGAAATGAAGAGTTGCTAGCCCACACGATGCCAGCATAAGGAACGAGAAGCCAAGCGCCCTGAAGGCAAACATGGCCCAGGAGAACTCTGCGGTAAGTTGTTCTTCTCGGAAAGAGGAATAGACTTTGTGGGCGAGCAGAGAAGGAAATCCGAAAGAAAGATAGCCAAAAGCATGTAATAAAGCGTCTGCCACCCATGCGCCATAGAATCCGACGGCGTTCACAATATTCTCATTAGAACCTGTTGTTGTGTAGCCGGGGTCAGAAGGCGAATAACTCAAAAGCGCGATTGTGAGATATAGCGCCAACAGAAAGTAGACGATTAGTGTACCCTCACGGGTTAAGCGCTGCATGAGTGTTCGAACTTCGTCATTGGAATCTGATCTTTGCACAGTGATATTTTTTAATATAATCGAAGATCTGAAGTCAATTTCTCGCCCCCCCGATCTTTATGTTGGCGATCAAGTACTTTTTTCCTAGACATGGCAAGAACCATGCTTATTCGCAACTTTGGATTGTTCAAAGCGCTAAGTCTATAGTTATGTATCGTGCGACAGAGCCAGATAATTAAGGCTCAAAAGGGATAATTCTACTGATGTTTTTCTACTCACTGTTTGTATGTTGCTAGTGCCATTGCACCGCCTCAGGGTAAGATGTCGACGCGGTAAAGCTTGTTTTTCCGCTGACGAGAGCTAACCATAAACTCACGCTACAGGAATGAGCCTATGACAGAAGTGCAACACCACCGCCTAATCATTCTTGGTTCTGGCCCAGCGGGCTATACTGCTGCGGTTTACGCAGCTCGCGCTAACCTTGATCCAGTCCTCATCACAGGCTTGATACAAGGCGGCCAATTAACCACCACGACTGATGTTGACAACTGGCCGGGTGACGTTGAGGGCTTGCAAGGGCCTGACTTGATGTTACGAATGAAAAATCATGCAGAGAGATTTAATACCAAAGTTATACTTGATCATATTAATTCGGTGGATCTGGCGCAACGCCCTTTCCTGCTTGAGGGAGACACTGCCAAGTATAGTTGTGATGCGATGATTATTGCTACTGGCGCCTCCGCTCAGTATTTGGGACTGCAATCAGAGAAGGCATTCATGGGAAAAGGAGTAAGTGCGTGTGCTACTTGTGATGGCTTCTTTTACCGCAATAAACCGGTGGCCGTGATTGGAGGCGGGAATACCGCTGTCGAAGAGGCGCTCTATCTTTCCAATATTTGTTCTCATGTAACTCTGGTACATCGTCGAGAGAAATTGCGTGCCGAAAAAATGTTACAAAAGAAGCTATTTGAGCGCGCAGAAGAGGGTAAGGTATCGATACAGTGGAGTCATGTTTTGGATGATATTCTTGGAGACGAAAAGGGTGTAACGGGTGCCCAGATTCGACATGTTACAACGGGACAGACACTTAACATAGCCGTTGATGGCGTGTTCATTGCGATTGGACATGTGCCAAACTCTGACATATTCCGAGGCCAATTAGACATGAAGAATGGTTATGTCATGGTGAACACTGGGCTGGAGGGCATGGCTACTCAGACCAGCATTCCGGGTGTGTTCGCGGCTGGAGACATCGCGGACCAGGTCTATCGTCAAGCTGTAACCAGTGCTGGCTTTGGCTGTATGGCTGCACTCGACGCTGAGAAGTTCCTCGACGAATAAGCTCCCGTGATGCCAATATCCTGGTTAGATCCAAAGGAAGAACCCGCTTTCCCCCCAATTTCCGAGGCGTTGACTGAGCCTAATGGCTTACTTGCTATTGGCGGGTCTTTAGACGTGAACTGGTTACTTTCCGCATACAGTCAGGGAATATTCCCCTGGTACGAACAAGGCCAGCCGCTTCTTTGGTGGTCTCCTGATCCAAGACTGATCTTGGAGCCCAGCCGTGTAGTTGTTTCTCGTAGTCTTAGTAAGCTAATTCGGAAACAGATGTATACGATATCTTTTGACACAGA
>MDTD01151726.1_pt1 | contig 11464 bp, 11 predicted proteins | sample 811221 | NCBI WGS metagenome assembly MDTD01 (sample SAMN05326646, study PRJNA326480) | marine metagenome | isolation source: seawater | place: Pacific Ocean: South West | collected 2011
AGATTGTCCTTACCACACACCCAACATCCGTGTTCAACGCAATCAAATCGGCAGTGATGCTAATCTGCCGGTGATCAAAATTACCGTGCACCGTCTTGCTGCGTAAGAACCCGATCAGAACCCGCACACCTACTGAACAAAGCGAGCAATTGCTTATGTAGTCGTATGCGCCTTAAGTGCTTTCTGAACAGAATTAAGGATAATCAGGCAACTGCAAGATGGAGATATCAGGTTGGACCAGCGCAACAGTCCGTTGCGCCGCTACATGAACTATGATCATGAATCAAAGGGTTTGAATCGCATCACAAACCCAACAATTATCAAGTGACAATCTTCTTCGCCGCTACGGCCAGAGAACACTATCAAAATCCACATATCTACGAACCACACATGGAGATGTGAATGATGTTACGTAAGCGTTACGTGTTTTTTAACTGGATTAAGCTGAATTGGGTGTGTTTGAAACTTGTAAAACTCGCCGAACCAGCGCAACAATCCGCTGCGCCGCTACAACATCATCTATTGTGTGCATAGCTTCAAGACATCAGCAAATCTCATAAGGTAAATCGCTCGATAGCCTTCGTGAATCGAATCGATAGTAATTAGTTTGCCATCCGATGACCATTTGGGGTGCAGATCACATCGTACATCGACTATAGTGCCCACAGCCTGAACATGTTTGAATTTCCCGATCACTGTGCATTGGCCCGTCGCGACTTGAACAATTGCAAGTGTTTGTATGCCATCGACAGGATACGTGTCGGCCAGCAACCATTGGCCGTCCGGGGAAAACACCAGATGTCCCATATTGCCAAGACCAGCAGAAAGACGAGTTGCCTGTAAAGGCCTGATACGGTTGTCATAGACAACATACTCGGCACCTTGACGACGCCAATTCGCATCAACCAGAATCTCATTGGGTGTCCGCCCCCAAATCTGATGGGTGATCATTTGATGCCAGTAAAAATCCGGCAGAGAACACACTAAATCGGTACCATCCAGATTGACCGTGTACATGTGAGTCTTCCACGTGTCACATATTTTCGGGTCAGTACAAGTTCTAAATAGAAACAGTAATTTGCTCGAATCACAATTGAATATGGCATGATTTAGCCACCAATACAGCTCATCCAATTCATAGGGCATTGGATGCTTGGCTATGATCTGGCGATAACTGAGAAGCAGATGCGACTTGCCGGTTTTCATATTGATTAGATGAAAGCCATCATTATCTAAATCTGGATGCATTTGCATGCTGAGTGTTGCATCGGCATAGGAGTATCCACGACGGGGTATTCTCGAAAAATTCAGTGTTACACCCCACTGCCCATCAGGTGAAATCGTATAGATAGGGTGATCATAGCTACCAATCAAACCACGTTCGACATGATGAATACGTGACACCAGTCGATTCGTATTCAAATCAAAGTCGTTATAAACAAAGGCATCCTCAAGGTGTTTAAGCCACAATGTCATTGCGCCCTGCTGGTGACACCACGCACGTGTCTTAGCAACAGGTATAAACGACATATCCGCATTGCGGTCAACATATCCAATGGTGGCGGTTTCACCGGCCATTGGTAATCTCTCACATTGCTCAACTGATAAGCACAAATGCTTACTGTTATCGTGATTCCAGGCACATCGATCGTAATAGCCGAAAAAGTGATGTCCAGTATCCGGTGTCAGACGTTGCCAGTTTAATTGATCGTGAATATGCATTGCTATTAACTAATTCTTGTACAAATAGATTGATACTTTATACGCAGGATTCGCCTGTAATTGCTTGTTTTTGCATCACAAGCTCGTCGTTCTGTTCGCGGACTTCAAAGAAGTGCGGCCGTTCATCAGGCGCTTTGTTTGGAACATGGATTGCCAATTGCAGCTTATCTTCAAATGTTCGGAACAACATGCCATGGCCGCCGTCTTCTAGCCAGACTGGTTTTTCAATATGTTCCCATGGCCCGGCAATGTCACCACTCATACTTCTAGCCAGGCCCATGGCATAGCCTTTTTGGCCACAGCTGGACCATAGCATCAGCAGTGTGCCTGACTGGGTTCGATGAATAAACGGCCCATCGGTCACGTAGACAGGAAATCGATCCGGCTCAGGACCATTTGCCGAATGAATCGTCCATGGCGCTTCTGACGCACTGAACAAATAGACGGGACGTCCGATGGGCTGATCCAATTCATCCGACAAACGTTGAGCATACATCCCACCGTCAAAGCACTGCTTCCACTCGTGACAGTAGATCACCCATGGCTGGTTCTGCGGATCAATAAACAACGTGGCATCAAGACACGCCCAATGCGAAGGTGTCAAGGTTTGGCCGTGGAGATGATAAGGGCCTGTGGGTGAAGTTGCCTTAAAACAGCGGCTATGTCGAAAACCTTCAAGCGTCTTGAGCGTGGCAAACATATAAAAACTGCCATCCACTTCATAGACTTCCGGCGCCCAGAAATCGACGTACTCCATATCAGGTTCAGGACGCCAAGCCGGGAATGGTCCATCCCAACTTTCAAGATCTGAGCTTGTGTAGCAATCAAATCCCTGCGGGCCGAATTGACGATTGATATGCGTTGTCCCGAAAAGGTAGTATTTATTCTCACTACCCATCGGCAAAACAAACGGGTCACGTATACGAATTTCGCTGAGTGTTTTAGACATCAACCTATCTCCATCTCTTACCAATTGGCCAGACGTTGTGGAAGAGGATCGACGGTCCATGCCATACGATCACATAAGCGTTCGAGCATTTGCATCTTTACAACCTGTGCTTCCGAATCAAGCCAAAGATTAACCTGCTCCTTTGGATCGTTAGTTAGATCATAAAGTTCACCCGTATTCTGACCATGCGCAACCACAAGCTTATGCGTGGTGTTACGTAACATGGTGACATGTGCAGTTGGATTACGATGCGATACGAGCGTGTTGTGATACTCACAGTACACGTCATCACGATGGGCCTGGTTGGCATCAGTCAACACCGGCATAAGCGACTTGCCATGCATCCCTGGATGTGGCTGCATACCAGCGATGTCCAAAAGTGTCGGGGCTAGATCGGTGAGTTCCACCAACTGATCCCGCCGCCCTGCTTTAATCTGCCCTGGCATGTGCATCAATAACGGCACACGTACTGCTTCTTCGTAACAATATGGCCCCTTGAGATAAATGCCATGATCACCAAGCATTTCACCATGGTCGGACATGAAAATGATTAACGTATTCTCCCATTGCCCTGTATCGCGAAGCGTCTGGAACAATCGGCCAAGTTGAACGTCAATCAAATCAATCATGGCCCAATAGGCCGCACGCACCAAACGATGATCAGTATCAGTCATTTGCGGGTACGGGAAACTACCTTTGGCATTGTAGGCATTCTGATGGTCGAGTTGCTGCCAAAGCGGACGGTCCTGCAACTGTTCTTTTTCAAAATTCGGCAAGGGTATTTCATCAAGCCGATCCAAATAACGCTTCAGATATTCTGCTGGTGGATCGAACGGATGATGTGGGTCAAACAGATTGAGACTGAAGAACCACGGCTGCGTTCTGCAGGAACGACGCCAAATAAACTCTGATGCTTTTTCGACACACCACGTCGTCTGATGATCTTCTTCGGGCATTCCGGCTTGTACATAACGTGATTGTGAAATAGCGGGTGTTTGATAGGTTTTCCCACGTTGTTTAAGCCAATTGCCATACGCGTTGGCAGGCCATATCGGCCGGTGATCATGTGACCAGTTAAACTCGGCATAACCATCATCAATACGTGGCTCACCTTCCATGGGACAAATGGGTGGTTCACATGCAGAGATATGTAACTTGCCAGCCAACCCGCCATGATAGCCCGAATCGGCAAGCATTTTTGTCACAAGGATTTCATCTGCCGGGATGGATTGTCCATTTTGCCTGCAGCGCGTGGTACGCGGATATCGCCCTGACAAAAAGCTGCTACGGCTAGGTGTACAGATCGGGCTTTGGCAAAATGCAAAATCAAACTGGGCGCTATTAGCGGCCAACGCATCGAGATTGGGCGTGTGCACCCATGAATTGCCATAACATCCCAACGTATCCCATCGTTGTTGATCGGTACAAATCCAAAGAATATTGGGGCGTTTATTTCCCTGGTTTAACTGCATGCTTATTCAATCGCTTTGAGCGATATGACTCCATTGTGCCAATGACATATCCCGCCAATGACAACATTGCCATTGCTTGTCATGTTTTGCTTACTTATGATAGCCATCAGTGTTTGAAGGGAAATGACTAAAACCCGCAAGATGATGTCTGAAACTCTCATGCCTCAATCCCCCCCTCAATCCTGGCAACGTCTATTACCCCTGGATCATCCAGCGACAAAGCAGCTTCGAGATCGCCACGTCGAGCTAGCGGGTCTTGCCCACTGGTGCGGGCCAATGCAACATAGCGAGCTCTCTCCCAGCTATCACCAAATGATTTATGCCGTCCGCGGCAAAGCCAAGCTGCAGCTAGCTGATCAACCAACCACACAAATCAAAAAAGGAGAGTTGTGGATATTCCCTGCAAGGCAAAGCTGTCGTTACTGGATTGATAACAAGGGCGTTTTTGAATTTTACTGGTTTAATGTCGCAGACTCATCACTTTGGCAACACCTGCATCTGGAAACGGCACACAAACGATACGCAGGTCAATCCTTTCGTGTTCCAATGCTCATGCAGGGGCTGATTGACGAAACCAATTCCACACAGCCCGATGCGACGGATGCCGCGAGTTTATTTGCTGGATTACTGGCTACGATTCTTGAGCGCAGACTTGGATCACGCTATGACGCCCATACGACCAAGCAGCAATCCGAACTGGTTGATCTCTGGGCAAAGGTGGATGCGAATCTCTCCCACCCATGGACCATACCCGAGTTGGCCAGCTTGATGCATTTGTCTGAAGCCCAGTTTAATCGGGTTGTCTACCGACAACATCAATGCACACCCGGTCAGGTTCTTACACGCATGCGCATTGACCGAGCCAAATTACTATTACGAAATCAGCAAGTCACATTACAAGCCATCGCCCAGGAAGTCGGGTATGCAAACGCATACGCATTCGCCAAAGCATTCAAAAGAACTGTAGGTAACGCCCCAGGCCAATTCAGACAGCAAACCTACCGACTGATCTAGCGCAACGCTTCAAAACATGATCGGCGTCAGTCTTGTAAATCAAATCCAAAATTGGCTTCAGCCCCAAATGATGACTCATAGCAAATTAATTAGAAACTGCTTTTCAAAACAAGTCATAACACTATAGACACCAAGCTCATGTTTTACTGCTTGTCCATATTCAAATACGCATTGACATAGGCCACATAGCCTCCGCCCCAGATCGTCGATGTGATGGGCAGGTCACCGCGTCTGTCGCGATAGGTCGCGCCACTACCATCGCCACGCAGGAAGTTAAGTTCAATTGTCGAATCACCGCGACTATGATTGCGTGTACTACGTTGGAAGTAGTCAGCAAAGATCGCTTTGGCGCTGTACTTTTCAAGCTTGAGAAAAGGTTTAGCCGGCTCGCGATACTGAATATCATCCGTCCAGCGCCCACCGTAGGAGACGCGCTTAAAGGCGTTTTGATTCATGTTGAACCGCCGGTATTTATCATCACCGGGGCACATGAGTAAATCTTCGAGTTGCCCCTTGTTGATGTACGTCGGGTAGAACATTTTGACTAGGGAACTGATGGCTGAACTCTCATCCGGCGCACCATTGTCAACGGTGGTTTTAAACCAACTGTTATTGTCGTTGGCATAAATGTGAACGAAGGTTCCGATCTGACGCACCTGTGAAAGACAACTAACCTTCTTGGCCGCTTCACGGGCTTTGCTTAATGCTGGTAGCAAAATTGAGATCAGCAGGGCGATGATCGAAATCACCACCAATAGTTCGATGAGTGTAAAGGCTTTGGTGCGTGTGTTCATGGTTGACTCCATGTGAAAAAAATGCAATTTGAAAAGAGAATGAGCAACGTCTTTATAAATTATTGACTTGGCGGAAGCATTAAACCGTACGTGTCAGGCAAAGCACGCAGGGCAAAACCGGCCATCAAACCTTGATACGGCTTGCTCATGTTGCTGCCTTCGACAATCAGTCCGCCGATCAATCCCAGTGAATTAAACCCGCGGCTTTGGTGAGGATAACTGACAGTTGCAGCTTCGATGAAGTTGATTTTCAAACGAATGGACTGCCCATCATAACTACCCGAGACATGGGTCCAATCAGTTGTCGAGACCGTTTGGGTTGCGGTTGCGATTTGTCCGAAGGCTTTGACAAAAAGTCTGCCCTGGTCATCGATGCCAAGATTCATATTGCCGTTCTGATCTGAGAACAGGTACATGGCATTGTTTGCATGATCCGGCTTGATCCACATCTCCACGGTGACCATATCGTGGGGCATGCTTCTTGACTTAAGGGCAATGCGGTCATTGCCCCCGTCAAAATGCAGTGCTTTACGCTGATTGGAATCGGTGTCGATGACATCGACCCATTGCGGGATCGCGGTTTGATCCACTTTCCCGTAACGGTGACTGGCACCCATCAGACATGGCCAATGCCAGCCGCCGATCTCTGCAATTGCGTCAACACCGTTGCGTTGATCCATCGGCAGATGCAGGGTAAAGACCTCGGCCAAGGGCAGCGCATGTTGGGTGATGGTATAGGGATCACCATTGAGATTGTAGCCGGTAACCTGTCCCAACCAGGCGTTGTCGAAAGTGGTGTGACGTTGAAGAACCGGGTAATTGACCGTGGTGGTCATATCCACATTGGGATTGTTGACCAGGATGGGATTGGACCACAGCAACATGCCATCGTCACGTGAGAAGCGGACGGTGTACATGTCCTGGGGATACTGTGGGACCACCTCATCGAGGTCGAACGTGACGTTGGTGTCATTGCCACCGAATTTAGCGATATCCTTTGTCGCGATGAATTGCGTGTTCTGATAGAGATCCGCTTTGCCGGTCCATGTCCATGATTTGAGAGTTGCGGTGATTTTGTTGTCGTTGAGTTTGGTTGTCGCTGCAGCTTCATACATCCGATTGAGATTAAATCGAATGGTTCGCATGGACTGCATGCTCCCAGGGCGAACGGTCAGCGGGTAAAGACGTACCCATCCGTCGCTATCGTCGCCGGGATTGATATTGTCGCGAACTTTCACCATGATTTTCAGGCGTCGGGGCGTGGTTAATCCCAGGCTGGTGTATTTGATGCGATGGATGGTTTCTTCGTTTTTCGACAGTGGGTACGGGTCTGATTCTTCGATCAGATTGTTGTCCATATCCAGCATTTTGACCAGGAACGACGATTGATTGGTATTGTAAGGCAGGCTTGCAAATTCCAGTTCCCAGTGGTCCCCCAATCGCAATTCCTGTTGGTAGCTGACAAACACTTGAGGCGTGCGTGAGATGAAGGGCTGGTCTTTCCAGGTGCGCATTTTTTCCTTGTTCAGACTCAGCAGCACATCGTTGCCCCAGACCGAAGGCTCAAAGTGTGTGGTTTCCCAGTAGTCATTCCAGGTGGTCAGGCAGACCCATTGGGCATTGGCGTTCAGCGCGGCATTCCAGTTAATCTGAAAGCTGCCACTGCCGAAGAACGGGCGGTAAAAAGCGTTATTGGGGCCGATGTAGCCCTGGGTGATCCCTGCACAAAGTAAACCGTTTGGCCGTCCGACATCGGTTAACGCGGCCCGTCCATTTTGCAGACGAAGATTGTTGTCCGCCTGTGAATAGCCGTTGATGCCAAAGTCATATAAACCGTCAAACACCTGCAGGTAATCGCAGATCAATTCGCGGTTGGTCCAGAGCGTCGTCTCACGCTGCGGTTGGAGAAGCCAATATGCTTGCAGACCTTTTGCAGCCAGGGCATCGAGAATCTGTCTGCACTCGGCAGGTGTCTTTTGGAGCTTGTACATGAAGATGACCGGCTTGCCGTCGATGAAGGCATTGTTGGGATGATTGCCCCAGCGTTCCAGAAAACGGGTCATGTCCGTGACGATTTTATCGATGGACTCATGCCAACCATCAACGCATAAGGCAATGTGAAAATCCAATCCTTCCGCGGACTTGTAATATTTCACCATCGATCCGGAATAGGAGCCCGTTGACAGGAAGTCCACGCAGAAACCGTTTAGTCCGTATTGCATCGCAGAGAGTATTTGGTTGCGAACATTTGAAACGGTTCCCGTGTCCGTTCCCACCCATTGGCCCAATGTGTTGCGGTCATAGGTGGCTGAAAAGCGATTGGGTTGATCGTAGGTTTTCTCGACATTAAACCCCCAGCCGCACAGGTGCGCCCATGCCTTTTTGGGGATGTTGTCTGATGTGAATTGATTGGTCACAGGCTGTGTCTGAGCCTTTAATGAAACGGTCAGGCACAGGACCAGCAGGCAACATGACAGAAGTTTTAATCGCATCGGTTTATCTTTCATGCTATGGACTAATCGTAAAAATGATTGGGTATCAATCTGTTTGGGGTTCACTCAATCGCGCTGTTGATTGACGGACATGCAGTGTGGGTAACATTTGGTAATGTTGCTCCCTGGGCATCTGGTTTTTGAGCATCGACAGCAACAGTTGACAATACCTTTCCCCCAGATCGTCCATGTCCGATTCCACCGTCGTCATCGGGGGAATGCAGTATCGACCGTACTTGTTGGCACCGGTGTAGCTGATTACGCTCAGGTCATCCGGGATCTTGATTCCCAATTCGTAACACGCACGACTGATCCCCTGGGCGCCGGTATCTGATGTGCAGAAAACAGCAGTGAAGTTGGGCTTGTCGGGATCAGTGAGAATATGCTTCATCGCTTCGTAGGATTTTTCTCGCGCATCATCAAAGGGTTTGATCTGTGCATCAAGCACCAACGATTCAACTTCGTCTGTTGATAATTGCGTTAACATCTGCTTACGCCAACCATCAAGACGTCCCTGGATCGTCGTGTCCACCGTTTGGTCAAGCAGAATCAAACAATGCGTATGGCCAAGTGAATGCAGATGTGAAACCGCCGTCTCACCCACTTGTTCATCAGCAACCGTGACGCTGCAGATACTCGGCAGGTCAACATGATGCGTCATGAGCACGGTCGGCTTATGGGGTTTGACCAAAGCCTTTTGGATGTGCGGCGGGATCGGTTCAGTCGTGGGCATGAGAATGATCGCATCCTCATCTTCCGAGAGACGATTCAGATCAAGCACTTGCATGTTCTCATAATGCTTAAAGTCGAATGACAATTGCATGCGGTGACCTGCTTCGACAATCTTACGGATGTTGCCATCCAAGCCGGCAGATGGGTACTGTGGGCGGACAATGGCAATGCGCGCCAGGGGCTTGGCCGTAAACTCGGCAACCTGGTACCGCTTCTGGCCAGCTGGTCGGTAAATCACGCCATCCCGCCTGAGACTGGACATCGCCCGGATCACCGTGGCATGGGATGTGTCGTATCGTGAAACCAAGTCCGCTGCGGTAGGCACCAAATCGTGAGCGCTCAATCGCCTGATATCCTGACGTAATTGCCGAGTAACCTGAAAATGCTTGGTCTGCTGCAATACTTTGGGCATATTCAAACTCTCAAACCGTTAACCGGTACATGTTGCCAACCAAACCAATACCAAAGCCGTGTCATCAAGTAAGGCCATTGACAATAAAACGTTACTGACGTTTCATGACTCCCCCACCCAACACCGCCTGAGATAATTGCCAGGTTTACGCCATTACTGTTTAAAGTCATCTGACGATGTATACCAACAACGATCAAGCAGATTTTTAGTCCGACTAAAATTAGTCCGACTAATCGTAGGCCATAAAATTGAAATGTCAATGCCAGCAACAATTAAATTTGGCTTTTGAACAGCTTCGCCAAGTCAGTGCGGCATCACTGCTAAAAACCAGGATCAAGATTCAGTGATGTGGACAGTTTGCACCCGGACTTACAGCTCGACACATACCGGCTGTTAATTGCATGCGAATCATGACAGCGCATTGACCGCCCCATTGACGTTCAGCAAAGCGGGATCGGTGTAGAAGTTGGTGGTGAGTTCGATCCGGCTGTGCCGCATGGCAGCATGGGCCACTCGGGAATGGAAACCGGCCACGGCCAAGTGGGTGCCGAAGGTGGTACGGCAACTTCCCGAATTGATCATAATGGTATTTCCGGACTTTGAATTGCCCCAACTCACCTTAGGCTACAATCCCCTCCTCAAATTGTGGAGGATGCCCATGCCTTGGTTCAACAATACCGCTTATCTGAAGATGATCGATTCCATGGCGATCATCATTGCCCAGGCTTACCAGTTGGCACGCAGTCGACTGGCATCTGCCAGTTCACACGTCATGCGCGCGATGATGCAGCGCGACCAACTGTTCTCCCAAATCCAATGGCTCAAACGTGAACTCGAAATTCTGCGTCAACAACGTGAGGATTGTCCGGTAAACAAACGCCCTGAGTTTTCACCCGAACAACGGCTGGCCATTTTGCAGTTGATGAGCCAGAGGAATTAGAGTGCTGCTGTGGCTGCCAGGCTTTTCGTGGTTCATCCCTACACGATTCGTAAATGGATCAGGGCCATCGACGGACGAGAAGGCTCCAAGTCACTCTTGCCAAAGATTTCCTGGAATCGCATGGATGATGCAGTCCGTTGGGCAGTTCATGAATTGCGACAGTTGTGTCCTGAGCCTGAAATGGGTACGAGAACCATCGCCATGCAAATGGTTCGTTCTGGCATTCAAATCAGTCGAAGATCTGTCCAACGCATCCTGCGAGAGACCAAGCCGAAAAAGTCCAGAAAAACCAAAAAGCGTTGGCCAAAATTGAACCAAGCAAAAGGCGTTGAACCTGATCATCTGCTGACACCTTCAACACCGAACCACACTTGGCACATGGACATCATGACTTTCCGCGTACTCTGGACCACTTACTCGGCAGTCGCCATTCTTGATGGAGCAACCAGAAAGCTGCTATGTCTTCGCGCATACCGCAACAAGGCACTCGACTCACAACAGATGGTTCAATTGGTAATGACCACAACCAAGAAGCATGGAGTACCTGCCAATCTGATTACGGATCATGGCGTCCAGTTCCACAATTAGTTCAAGTTGGGCTTGAAGACGTTAGGCATAAAGCATGTGCGAGGCCAAGTCCGCACGCCCTCCTTCAATGGCAAAGTCGAACGCTTCTTCAAAACACTGCGGCTGTGGCAACGACCTGCATTGTGGCCAACGACACCGCGTGGACTCCAACAACGTCTTGATCAGTACCAAGCCTGGTACAACACCGAGCGTCCTCACCAAGCGCTCAATGGCCTGACACCCGAAGAAGCATGGCATGCAGTGTTACCTACTGAACCGATCCCAATCAGGACTGCAGATTGTCCTTACCACACACCCAACATCCGTGTTCAACGCAATCAAATCGGCAGTGATGCTAATCTGCCGGTGA
>MDTD01069919.1_pt1 | contig 11463 bp, 4 predicted proteins | sample 811221 | NCBI WGS metagenome assembly MDTD01 (sample SAMN05326646, study PRJNA326480) | marine metagenome | isolation source: seawater | place: Pacific Ocean: South West | collected 2011
GCCTATTGTACATGGAATTTGTTCTGCACGGGTTGGCCGAATACAGCCGACTAAGCAAAAATGAGCTGGTACAAGGTAGCCGCTTTAAAGACCTGTTTAGCAGCTTTATTGACCCTAACCGCTTTATTGCCGATGACGATGAAGGTATGGAAGGCTTGAATTGACATGGCATCAGTAAAGGATTGTCTTTGTTTTGCTGATTTCTATGGTAAAATCAGTTGACACAAACGAGACACGTTTCTTCATCACCCTGAACTCTTTCTATGGTCTCATAAATATCCGTAGTAAATTTATAACGAGATACCGAAACGAGTTCAGGATGACTGTTTCACACTTAGCCTTATAAAAAACGTTGAAAGGTAAAATCCTCACTCCTTCCGCCTGTTAGGTGTGTATACAGCCCCCAGCCTAAAATCAAACAAGTTAACATCTAACCCAAACGAAAAATTACGTTTCGATATTCCCCCCACATCTACCCAACTGGGCACAATAGTTTGTGTAGCATATAGGTTGCCTATATTTACCGTTAGCTGCCACATAGGAGTTACGTTTATGTATATACCCGGGTTAATATTAAGGCTTGCAATACGTATAGGGTATCTTAGTTTCACATCGTCAAATACAGTATCTCCTACCGAATTAAAAAAACGAGTACTATACCATGTATTGCCTGCTTTTAATTGGCCTTGTACAAAAAAGCCCACAATATTGCGTTCGTTCACCGCATAGTATCTACGTACACCAATTCCAATCTGTGCAGTTGTTATTGATATATAGCTTCTTTGCTCTCGCTTTCCTGTAATATCATCCAACAATAAATCGGTACCCGTGCTGTTATAAGCTACATCAGCTATACCATATAGTAACATCCTTTGGGTTACAAACTTTCCACCTATTGCACTAATATTAAAACCTGTGCTTAAGTTATCGCTAAACGCATTAGTCGATCGGCTAACATTATTGCGCGAGTTAACAAAAGAAAACTCGCCACCCAAAGCCCATTGCCCTGTTTGATATTGAGCATTAACTGCCGTAGCAGAGGTTATTATTATAAAAAATATACTTAGTACTCTATTCATTGTCAGAAATAATTAAAAAATTAACCCCTATATAAAAGCCGCGTGCAATATTGGTAAAACTAATCGTGTGCTTGTCTTGCTTGCTTATGGGGGTATTATCCCGCACCACTTTTTGATACTCGTAAGTATATGTAAATGGATTAATACCCGCAGTTATACTTAGGTTGGGTTTAGCAAAATATTGTACACCGGTTATATAATTAAGTGTCAGAAATTTACGCCGCTCTTGCTGAGGTTTATTTTCAGAAAACAGTGAAGCCAGTCTATCACCCTCGTTTATTGTCCCCCAATGCGGTTCGAGAGTATTCACCCAAAAAAGTTTATCGTTAATTGGGTAATAATACGAAGCATAAAAACCAAAACTAAACTTTAGTTTAAACGACTGTTGCACAATATCAAATTTATTACCTGCACTATCACGTTTCACAAAACTTGAGGTTGAACTTGCATAATCAACACGAGTAGAAAAGCCGCCAAAAATACGCGGCGTAAAAAACAACCCCACCTGTGGGGCAAACTTAAAACTGTTTTCAGTTAAAGTCCCATTAGTAGGGTTATCCGGCAACTGTCCCCGTTGTCTGTTAAACGATAAACTACCACCCAACAAAAAATCACCACTTTTAGGTTGTGCAATAGCTGCAACACCTGTTAACATCAAAAACAACACTAACCCTAGCTGTTTCAATGTCAGCGTCTTACTTATATTTTTATTTAAAATTGCCTTTTCTTCTTGCACTTAAAATTCTGTTTTTAACGTTAATATATCATTCCCTTAAACCTTTTTTATAACTTACAAGCTGTAAAAGCCATTCCGTTTGTCCTATGATTAACAAATACAGTACCCGTTTTATTGCTTTGCTATGTTTTGCCCTATTGGTAGGCTGTTCTCGCAACCCCAAAAATATGGTTAGCTATGTAAAAAACTTTAACCAAAGCATACAAACCCAGCAAAACCTAATTTTCACTTTTAATAACGATATAGTTGCCGCCGAACAAGTAGGCGATTGGGACAGTACTGAATATTTGGAAATAGACCCTCCCGTAAAAGGTCGCTTCCGTTGGGCAGCACAAAACGAGTTAGTTTTTTCACCTGCACAAGGCTTTTTACCAAGTACCGAATATACAGCCGAATTTACCAAAAAGGTACTAGCCAAAGCCGAAAACAAAAAACTGTACTTGGGCGATGAATATAAAGAACTGAAATTTCATACAGATTATCTTGCCCCGCAAGATATAAGCGGCTTTTGGGCTAAAGGAAAAAACGGAGGTGTTGTTATACGTGTAGGTATTAACTTTAATTACAGTATTGACCCAAAGCAGCTTAAAAACCTGCTAAAAATTAAAATTGGTGGCGAAGATGCTACATTTAATATTGATAATGCCGATGCAAGCGGCGAGGTATTTATAAGTATAAACGCTGCAAAATTTGGTAAAGAGCAATCCATAATAAATGCTAAATTTTTAAAAGGAATACAAATTGCGGGTGGCGACTACAAAACAGAACAAGAGTTTGAGCTTTCGCAAGTACTTCCATCCCGCTACGAGTTACAAATAACAAGTGTAGAAAGTGGGTTTAAGGATAATAAAGGTTTTGTGCAAATTGTTACTTCGCAGGAGATTGAAGGCGAAAATCTAGCCAATGCCTACAATATCGAGCCACAAATAGACACCAAAGCCGAAGTAACCGAAAACGGATTTTTAATTACGGGTGATTTTTTGGTAAACAATACCTACACCCTCACCCTAAAAAAGCAATACTTAAAAGGTACTATTGGCGGTGTATTAAAAGAAAATTACACCAAACAACTGTTTTTTGGCGAGATGCCCCCCAGCATTAGTTTTAAAAACAAGAAAGCTATTTACTTAAGTAAATCGGGCAGTAAAAACATTGGTATTGATATAGTAAGTGTGCCCGAAGTGAACATAAAGGTTTACAAAATATACGAGAACAACATATTGGCCTATATGCGTAATAATAGCTATAACGACTATTATTATGATGATTACTACGACGATGGTTATACCACCAACGAGACGTATAATACCGATGGAAGCGGACATTACAGCAGTGTGGTAATAAAGCGTACCATTAAAACTGCTGATTTACCTAAAGTAAACGGCATTACAGCCTTTAACCTCGATATGCCCAAAGTAGATGATTTTAAAGGCATTTACTTAATTTCAGTAGCATCAAAAACCGATTATTATTTAAGTGCCACCAAACTAGTATCGGTATCAGATATTGGTATGATAACCAAAATGTGTGATAACGATTTGTTTGTTTACACCAACTCAATACTTACTGCACAAGCAATGGGCGATGTTGACTTGCACATAATAAGCAACAACAACCAAGATGTATTGCAGGTGAAAACGGACAGCAAAGGCATAGCCATTGTAAAAGACTTTAAAAGCAAGCTGAAACACTTTAGTGTGGGTATGATAACTGCCAAAAAAGGCGAAGATTTTAACTACTTGTTGTTAAGTCAAACACAAGTAGAAACATCGCGTTTTGAAGTAGGCGGAAAACACGAGCACCAAACAGGCTTGGATGTATTTGTATACGGTGATAGAAATATATACCGTCCTGGTGAAAAAGTACACTTTAACGCCATAGTGCGCAATACCAAATGGGAAGCCGTTGCCGATATACCCTTAAAAGTAAAACTGATAATGCCCAATGGCAAAGAGTACAATGCTATACGCAAAAATACCAGCAAGCAAGGCGCAGTAGATGGTACATTCGAGATTTCAACCTCAGCCGTAACAGGGAATTATACTCTTGAGGTATACAACGGTAACGATATACTATTGGCATCAGAAGGGATAAATATTGAAGAGTTTATGCCCGACCGTATAAAAGCTACCCTTACTACCGATAAAGCATCGTACTACCTCACCGATAAAGTTTCGGCTACATTAGAAGCTGTTAATTACTTTGGGCCCCCTGCCGCTAACCGTAACTACGATATTGATTTACAACTAAACCGTAAATACTTTAGCCCCAAAAACTACAAAGACTATAACTTTTATATCCAATCCAACCAATCGTTCAATCAGGTATACCGAGAAGGAAAAACCAACGAAGCAGGTATTGCTCGTGAAGCGTTTGATATTAGCCCCGATTATAGAGATATGGGCGTGCTTGAAGGAAAACTATACGCCACTGTTTTTGATGAAAGCGGACGACCTGTGAACCGTGTGAAACGCTTTGATATTTACACCCAAAAAATAATGTATGGCATCCACATGGATGAGTATTACCTCACCACCAACCAACCCATGCAAACCAAATTGGTAGCTTTGGATAAAAACGAAAAACCTGTACGCGGTGCAAAAGCAATTGTTGAAGTAATACGCTACGATTGGCAAAACATACTTACCAATAACTCATCAAACTACCGTTATACATCACGTCGAATAGAAAAACTAATGGAAAGCAAAACCGTAACCTTTAGCAACGGAGAGGCTTTGTTTACCTACATTCCACCCGTATCGGGCAGTTACGAGATTAGGGTAAAACGCGAAGGTGCTACGCGCTACGTTAGCTCCGATTTTTATGCCTATCGTTGGGGAAATACCCTATCTACCTCGTTTGATGTAAATACAGAAGGTAGTGTTGATATAGTATTTGATAAAGAAAAATACGAAGTAGGAGACAAAGCCAAAATATTGTTTAAAACCCCATTTGTAGGTAAACTGCTAGTAACCGTTGAGCGTAATGGTATATACGAACATAGAGTGATTGAAACCGATAAAAAATCGGCTGAAATAGAACTGAATATAAAAGAAGAATACCTGCCCAACGTATACATATCAGCTACACTTATAAAACCACTCGAAAACAGCAATATACCTCTAATGGTGGCACACGGCTACGCCAGTCTTGATGTAGAAAAGAAAAGCAGCATTTTACCTGTTGAGATTGTAGCCGTAGAAAAATCACGGTCATCGACAAAACAAAAAATCACCGTAAAAACCAAAGCCGAAAGCGGTATAGAGGTTACCATAGCCGTAGTTGATGAAGGCATTTTAGCCCTAAAAAACTATGGCACCCCCAACCCGCACGCCTATTTTTATGCGCGCCGCGCCCTTGCCGTACTTAGCTATGATTTATACCCGTTTCTATTTCCTGAAATGACGCAAAACAGCAGTACGGGCGGTGATGGTTACGATCTTGAAAAACGAGTGAACCCGCTAAGTAATAACCGTGTAAAACTAATGGCCTATTGGAGTGGAATACTAACCACCAACAGCAGTGGCGAAGTAAGCTACGAGATTGACCTTCCTAAATTTAGCGGCGATTTACGCATAATGGCCGTAGCCTACAAAAACAAATCCTTCGGATCGTCAAGTAAAAATATGAAGGTAGCCGACCCGTTAGTGGTAACCACAGGTCTGCCCCGCTTCTTCTCCCCCGGTGATGAAATTACAATGCCTGTAAACATTAGCAATACCACCGCCAAAGAAGCTGCAAGTGCAGTAAAAATAAGCGTTAGTGGCCCCGTAGAAATAGTAAGCGGAGACAACCAAAACGTTAGCGTAGCCGCCAATAAAGAAAACCTTGTATTGGTGAAATTAAAAGCCAAAGCCCAAATAGGCGAAGCCAAAATAACCGTTAGCGTAAAAGGATTGGGAGAAACTTTTACTGATGAAACAGAAATAACTGTGCGTCCTACAACATCACTGCTAAAAACTTCCGTATCAGGGCAAATGAAGGCAGGCGAAACCAAAACACTGGTAATGGATAACGACTATATCCCATCATCATTAGAAAGTAAATTGGTGGTGAGCAAAAACCCTTTGACTGAGTTTATAAACAATTTCGACCATCTTTTAGGTTACCCACACGGCTGTGTTGAGCAAACCGTATCAAAAGCATTTCCTCAGCTATACTTTGCCGATTTTGTGAAGAGTGCAGGTATAAAAAACAAAATACAACTGCGTGATGGTGATAACGAGATGAACCCTAACTATAACGTACGCGAAGCTATACGCAAACTGCAAGGTATGCAGCTATACAACGGCGGTATGAGCTATTGGGCAGGTGGTTATAACGAATCGTGGTGGGGCTCGGCATACGCAGCCCATTTCTTGCTAGAAGCTGAAAAAGCAGGCTACGATGTAGATAATAATGTACTTAATCGCCTGTTAGAATATCTAAACTATAAAGTAAACGATAAAGACTTGGTAAAATACCGCTATTACAGCGCGCAAGAAAGCGGAGGGTATGCGTATATATACAAAGAGTATGTACCCCGCGAGGTAATATACAGCCTATATGTACTTAGCCGTGCAGGACGACCCAACCGCCCTACCATGAATTATTATAAAGGCAAAAAACACCTCCTAACTACTGATGCTACTTACCTATTGGCAGGTGCATACTCACTAATAGCCGATAGAGCCTCGTTTAAAGAACTGATACCTAAAGAGTATGTTGAGTACGACCAATGGCAAAGTACAGGCGGCAGTTTCTACTCGCCCACGCGCAACCTAGCCATCTCGCTACTTTCTTTGGTAGAAAGCGATGCCAACCACCCGCAAATACCAGTATTGGCGCGCAATCTTTCGCAGCAATTGCGCACCAGTCGCTACCTAAACACGCAAGAGCTTACTTTTGGTTTTTTAGCATTGGGTAAATTGGCTCAAAATGCTAACAAGGTCAATGTATCTGCTACCATAAAAGTAAACGGCAAAATAGTAGGCAATTTTGCCAACCAAGATGTTACTATACCGCACAGCAAACTAAAAGGAGAAGATGTAACCATAACCAGTAGCGGTAACGGGCAATTGTATTACTATTACGAGACCGAAGGATTAAGCAGCACAGGCAAATATGTTGAAGAAGACAATTACCTGCGTGTGCGCAAAACCTTCTTTAACCGTTTTGGGCGACAAATTAGCGGTAATACCTTTAAACAAAACGACCTTATAGTGGTACGCATATCTATTGCCGAACTGCAAAATGTTGATGTAGAAAACGTAGTAATAACCGATATGCTACCCGCAGGCTTTGAAATAGAAAACCCTCGCATAAGTGAAGGTCGTGATTTCGATTGGACGAGCAACCGTATTCACCCTGAGCATTTTGATGTGCGTGATGATCGTATTAATTTTTACCTTGACCCATCGAGTACCGAAAAGTATTTGTACTACACCGTGCGCGCAGTAACTAGGGGAACATACAAAATGGGGCCTGTAAGTGCTGATGCGATGTATAACGGCGAGTACCACTCGTACAACGGTGCTGGTACTATTGTGGTTGAGTAGCCATTAAACTTATTTCCTTTCATTGGGAGGGTTTCCGAAGCAATCTTTTAGTATAATTTCTAAAAGATTGCTTCGCCAGCCTAAGAAGGTTTTCTAAGTAATGAACTGTATTAAAAACCAACCAAAGCCTTCTTATCTCTTTTTTACTAACTCATTTTCATATTCAAATATTTATAGGATTAAAATCCTATTCTATCGCAATTACCTTTCATAAGGACGACTTAAGTCGTCCTTATGAAAGGTAATTATAAAAGCGGTGGGTTTCAACCCACCGTAAAATATCCCCCAATACTTATACTTTGCAAACCCCGTAGTTTTTCTATTTTTGCTATCCCTCTAAAACAATGATATGAAGAAAATACTACTGATACTATTACTATTTGTTGCAACCACAGCTACACAAGCCCAGCAGTTTGTATGCCACCCCTACGACGAAAGCCTTGCCCCGCGCGAGCATCCGGTTGACATAATAAAAATGAAACTAGAAGTTAGTTTCATCCCCGAACAAAAATTGGTAATGGGAAAAGTAAGCCACACCTTTACCCCTCTGCAAAAAGCTGTCGATAGCATATTTTTTGATGCACCTAGTATACGCATCAAAACTGCAAAACTGGATGGTAAGGACATTAAATTTACCAGTACAGCAACAGGTGTAGTAGTATACCCATCTCCTGTACTTACTTGGGATAAAGAATATACCCTTGTTTTTGAATACGAAGCTAACCCCAAACGAGGCATTTATTTTATAGGTTGGGATTTGCCCGAAACTACCACCAACACCAACCCTTGGCGCACCCGCCGTCAAGTATGGACGCAAGGACAAGGCATAGACAATCGCCATTGGATACCCATGTACGATGATGCCAACGATAAGTTTATTACAGAAACAGTTATCACCTTTAACAGCAAATACAAAGTATTATCAAACGGAAATAAACTGGCCGAAAAAGACAACGGCAACGGCACCAAAACATGGCATTATACTATGACCAAACCCCACGCAGGCTACCTGCTAATGCTGGGTATTGGCGAGTATGCCGTGCAAGAACGCAAAACCAAACGCGGCACACCACTACACTTTTATTACTACCCCGATTTGGCCGACCGTGCCGAACCTGTATACCGCCACAGCGAAGAAATGTTTGCCTTTTTAGAAAAAGAAACAGGCATTAACTACCCATGGGAAAGCTACTCGCAAATAATGGTGCAAGATTTTATATATGGTGCTATGGAAAACACCACCGCTACCATTTTTGGCGACTTTTTTAATGTAGATAAACGCGCCTACCTCGATCGTAATTATGAAGGTGTAAACTGCCACGAGCTTACCCACCAATGGTTTGGCGATTATATAACCCATCGCAGCTTTAGCGAAATTTGGTTGCACGAGAGCTACGCTACCTATTTCCCAAAACTGATGCTAAAAGAAAGCGAAGGCATTGAAGCCTATCAATGGGCTGAAAAAGCTGAAATGGACAGGGCACTTGAGGCAGGTAAAAAAGACAGCTATCCCATTCGCCACATAAAAGGCGGTTCGGCAAGGTCGTACCCCAAAGGGTCAACCGTTATTGCCATGCTAAAATACGTATTGGGCGAAGCTGAATTTAACCGTGCACTAAACCACTATATGAAAACCCATGCGTATAAAAATGTTGAAACCAACGATTTATACCAAGCTATACAAGATGTACTAGGTAAATCGCCCGATTGGTTTTTTGAACAATGGATATACAAAGGCGGCGAACCCCACTACCAAGTGAAATGGGAAGATATGGAGTTTGAAGACATTGATGATGATGCTTTAGAACGCATCACCCGCATTACCGTGAAACAAATACATGAGCGTAACGATTGGACAGGCTTGTTTAAAATGCCTTTTGATATACAAGTGTATTATAAAGATGGCAGCCACACCACCCAACGTGCCTGGGTGCAAAACGAAACAGATGTTATAGATATACCCAACCCTAAAGATTTGGACGTGGTATATGTAATTTTTGATGCAGGCAACCATGTACTTAAAAATATCACTTTTGAACGCAGTTTTGAAGAACTAAGTCAGCAAGCATTAACGGCTGTTGAACCTATTGATCGCTATCTTGCTTTGCTTGAATTGGATAAAACCTCAATTGATAAAAAACGAGAACTACTTCAAAAAATATATAGTAGCGAAAGTTTTTACGGGATGCGTGCTGAAGCTGCAAAACAATTGGCTAATGACACAAAAAGTACTGAGTATATCAAAAAAGCATTGGCTGATAAAGATGTACACGTGCGCAAAGCTGCGCTTAATGCCACAACAACCATCCCTGCCGATTTACTGTCAAACTTTGAGGCTTTGTTAAAAGACTCATCGTACAACGTTGTTGAAACTGCTTTAGTGAAACTTTGTGAACAATACCCTGATTTAACTGAACGCTTTTTAGAACCTACTAAAAACGATATAGGCATGAACAATGCCGTGCGTATAGTGTGGCTTGAAAAAGCGGGTACAGTAAGCAATACCGCTAAACAAGAGCATTGGAAACAAATTGCTGCATTTGCAGGTGCTGAGTATGAATTCCGTACTCGTATAAATGCTTTTGATGCCCTAAAACGTCTTAATTATTTTGACGAACTTACCTTTAAAAACCTGTTAAATGCCAGCGTATCGCCCAACGGTCGTTTGGCTGCACCTGCATACAGTGCACTAGATTATTTTGCTAAGCAATCGGCCTATCAAGCCAATATAAGGGTGTACCTTAAACTGTTAAAACCAACTGATGATGAAGCAAAAATTATAACCCGTTTGGGCTTATAATCTGACAAAAACATAATAAAAAAGGATTGAAGTTTTCTTCAATCCTTTTTTTGTTTATAGAGAATATATTTTCCGTCTTATTTCTTTTCAGAATTGGTATTGAGACGTTGAAAGCCCAATAACTCGTGGTAATCTAAAAATTGGTTACGTACATAGTAAAATATATAGTAATCGTTTTCGGTATTCATAAAATTACCTTCGGTAAAAACAGTTTCAGGCAATTGGGTTAAGTCTTTCGGCTGAGTAACATACATATAATCGTAATACCCTTGTTTTAATAAAGCTTTACCTTGGTAGGCTTTTATTTCAGGATTGTACGTCATTTTAAACTGCTCCTGTATGCGCCAATCGGTCAACTCACCCATTATATACACACTATCAGGAAACGGGTTTTCGCTTTGTAGGGTAAAATATACCCATGTATAATCACCATCAACATCGCCATTATTACCGTCGCGATTTTCAATTACTCGTCGCCCATTAAAATCAACAATATTTATGTGGCGTTTAAAAGCACGAACTTCATCTTTTAGCAAAACGCTATGGTATACACCGTTTTCAAAAAACTTCTTCTCCACATTCATACTGGCAAAGCGCAGGCTTCGTGTATCATAAAACCTAAACTCGTTTATCCCGCCAAATACATTCTCTTCTTCATAGTTATACGTTAGGTCGGTGCCGTTTACAAACTGAGGTTTTAAACCAGTAATGGCATTGTTTTGCCAATAGTTTTGTATCACCACCACACGGGTATCTTGAAAAGGGTTTACCACCAAGTAGTTTTTGGTGTTGGCCACAAAATCCACTTCTTGTTTGTTAAACCTGTAATCAGGGCGAGTAGCAGGGTGCACATTTCCGGTAACACCTATTTTGTTATCTAAAAGATAAAAGCGGCGGGTAAGTACAAGGTCGTTCTCATCAAAATTGCGGTATATTTTTAGCAAATAATTGCCTGATATTTTTGGTTTAATATCAGCCGCAGGAAACTCTAATTGATAGTTTACATACTTTATATAGGTGTTGTTTGAGTAGGTAAACTTATCAATAGTGCCGTACATACTGCCTTCAAGGTATTGCATGGGTTGCAAATCGCTAGGTGTCCAATCGCTATTGCAGTGTACAAAAGTGTACTGAAAGTACTCGTTTCTATTGCCCAATTGGTCAAACAAAAGTGTTAGCTTATCGTTCGATTCCATACCCAAAACAGGCATGTGATCTTTAGTACTAGTTTGGTATAGAAGTATAGTACGTATCTCTTCTTCGTACACGTAGTTATCGTACCTAAGTTTTTTATCAACTTGGGCGCTAGCC
>MDTD01081384.1_pt1 | contig 11463 bp, 18 predicted proteins | sample 811221 | NCBI WGS metagenome assembly MDTD01 (sample SAMN05326646, study PRJNA326480) | marine metagenome | isolation source: seawater | place: Pacific Ocean: South West | collected 2011
TCTCAGGAAGCTCTTGAGCCTTACAGAGCATATGTAGTTGGTACTGCACATGCAGCTGGTTCTGGGTATCCTGAAACATGGGCTGATCAGCCATACATGAGTTCAACTGGCCAAACTCAAATCTTCAAAACATCATGTGTGATGAACAATACTGATAGAGCAACTGTTCTTAAGTACGAAGGCAACGAGTGGTCTAGAATATGGAAAGAAAAGTTAATTGAACATAAGTACGATATTGAAAGTGCTTTACTTTTTGGTAAGCAAAGCAGTGCTTACAATACTACTGAAGGTGCAGTTGACTTTATTTCTACTTACGGAAACGTATTTAGTCTAGATACAGCTAGTAAAACTCAAGATGACTTTTTAGATGACTTATCAGTTATGATGGATCCTAGATATAATAATGCAGGTGCTACTGTATTCTTCTGTTCTACAGCAGTATACAACTGGTTGCATAAAATGTCTGGCTACTTCCAAAACAATATTGAAATCTCTCCAAACTATAGAGCTGATTTCTCTATTTCAGGTAAGAAGAAAGTTATGGGTATAGATATTACAACTATATCAACTGTATATGGTGATATGAATGTTGCTAGAAACATTCACTTAGATGGTACAAGTGTTAAAATGTTAGGAATTAACATGAAATACTGTGCTTATCGTCCATTAGTTGGTAATGGTGTTAACAGAGACACAGGTGTCTACGTAGGAGTTCAAACTTTAGAGAACTCTGGGGTCGATCGTAGAGTAGACTTGATTCTAACAGAAGCGGGAATGGAATGGTGTTGTCCTGAAACTCACGCTATCTGGTCGTAAGGAGGTCAATATGTCAAATAATCCACAATACGGATCTAATAGCCAAGACGAAGTTTTAAGTGATCTTGGTAAAATATTAGCACATTCTAGACCTGGCGGAGCATCTTTAGCTTTAAATAAGCTAGAGGCTGTTATACCAGCTGCATCTACTGATGATATTACATTCGCTGATAGAATGCCAGTTTCTGGGAATGCAGCTGTTCAGATATGGGGTGGCTATATCGAAGTTTCTGGTATTAGCTCTGGAGCAACAGTAGACTTAGATTTTGGTCATACAAATCATCTAACTATATTCCAAGAAACTATATCAGCTAATGGGGTATATGGTTTAGACGCTCCTTCGTTTGAAGCTGCAGCAGAAGATGTGGTAATTACAGTTACTTCTAACAACTCGACTACACCTATAAGTTGCAAATTAGTGCTACTTGGTGGTGTGCCAGTTACTTCATAAGGGGGATAGAATATGGCAACTAAATACTGGGTTGCTGGCAACCCTAATAGTCAAGTTACTGACGCTCAAGCTCAGAAAATAGCTGCTGATGCTGCTAGTGCTATTGCAAGCTTAACTGATAGTACTGGTGGTTCAGCGACTGATATTTGCGATGATACTACCTCATCTGTAAAAGATGATTTAGCTAGTATTATAGCAAAAGTAAACGCTATATTAGCCGCATTGCGAACGCACGGCATAATAGCTGAGTAAATAATAAATCTTGCCCTCCTTCAGAAGATGGGTTCTTCTCTAGGGGGGTAGGATTTAACAAAAGGATATAATGGCAGATATAATAGAAATAGGACATAAACAAAATGTAATTGATAGAGGCAATAAAAGTTTAAAAACTGGCTCTATGAGAAGATCGTATGGTTCTAAGAAAACAAAGAAGAGCCCTAAAATAAGAATTTGTAATCATAAGTATATGGAAGGTAAATAATGGCTAAAACAGTAAGTTGGAAATGGGGAAATAAAAGATATAAAGGTACTCTTATTAGAGAGACTAAAACTCATAAATTTGCCAGAACACATAATGGCAAAATAAAAAAGATTAAGAAGTAATGGCAACATTTGAAGCACAAGTAGAGGGATTGACAGGAATTGATATAGAAGCTTCTGGGACATTTCCCACACAAGCACAATTAACTCAATACTTAAGAGATGGAGTTACAGATGTTATAAATAGAACTATATCTTTGAATCCCTATGAAATAAGTAAATTTACTACAACTACTAATACAAATAGCGGAGGAATTGCTAAAAAAGGTAGAATCTTATCTGTAGTAAGGGAGCATGATAGTACGAGTATATTAAGACCTTGTTCGCAATTATCTCCTGAGTTAAGGTATGAAGCTACAGATCCTGATAGTTTGTATTATAGATCTAAGTTTAACCCAGGATTCTATGAGCTAGATGGACTTATTTATGCAGTTCCTGAAGCAGCTGGTGGAAATAATGATTTAGTTGTAACACAAGTAAATTATGACACTGGAATAGCTTATAGTGACGATGAAGATAATATAGCTAATTTTCCACAAGAATACGGTTATTTAGTTAAGCTGTATGCAGCATGCAGATCTTTAATTCTTTCTATGGCTAATATGAGCACAAGCCTTCCAAACGATATAGTTATACCTCCTACTCCAGAACTACCTACTATTGATGATGTAAGCGTTACAATTACAGGCACAGCGCCTGAATATACAAAAGGTGCAATAGCTCCTGATTTTGCAGATGCTGAAAATTGGTTAAATGTAGAAGAAGATAGTGAGTTGGTGGCTTCTAGAATTAGTATTATACAAGCACAACTAGGCGAATATACTGCAGCTATACAAGATGAGTTAAATGAGTTTAATAAAGAAAATGCAGAGTATACTACTAAAATGCAAAAAGATTTAAAAGATGCTGATTTATCAGACTCTAAAAATGCACAAAAACTAGCATTATATGAAAGAGAGGTTTCAGCATATCAAGCTAAAGTAGCAATTGAAGTACAAGATTATTTAAATAGAGTTAACAAAGTAAGAGCAGATTACGACTGGATGAAAGATAGATTTGCAGTATTAAGGTCAGAATATGATAACGCTTTTGGTTTAATGGCTCCTAAACAAGAAAAACAAGGGGAAAAATAATGGCAGCAGACAAGGCTACAGTTACAGTATCTGCATCACTATTACCAGATGAAATTAAAGCTGCAGTAAGTGGCACTACGGTATATAATTTAAACGATTTAGGCGATAATAATAAGTGGCTTTATTCACTTACTATTATTGGAGATAGTTCTGAAGATTTAATAAAAGCTGCTGTACCATATTTAGGTCAGGGAGCTTCTGAAGAAGGCGATACTGCGAGCAATAGCGGTGCAGATGATGTTACATTTTTATTTGTTAAACATTCAGGAACCAGTGATGGATCTACAGCTACTACAGCAACATTACATATTAATTTAGGCAATAGCACTGCTACAGGTGGTTCGCCTGGAGATATAGTTTTAAAGCCTAAAGAATGTTTTTTTGCTAGACTAGGGCATACACAGATAAATAATATTAATGCTGATTCTTCTAGTGGAAATATACAAGCACAAGTATTTGCTGTATGTGATGATGGAGGTGTGTAGTATGACAGTTAAAGAAATAATGGAAAGATGTAATGAAGTACAGACTGGTAAAGCTATAGCTTATATTAAAGATGCTTTAGATGAAATGGCTATAGAATCTCCTACACATACTAAAACAGTTAGAATGGATGTTGTTTTAAATCAAAGATTTTATAAAATACCTAATGAATGTGGTAAAATATTAGATATAAGAGTAAAGCATCATAATAATGACCAGAGTAGATATAAAAGTATACCTAGGTCTATATTTGAACCAACTATAGAGGATACTGATGGCATCTAAAAAGTTTGCATATTATAATAAAGGCAATAAAATAGGTATAATACAGCAAGATACTTCTGATGCTACATCAGATGATTATACTAAATATAAAAGTCCTATAGAAAATATAGAAAGCGGTATAGAAATAGAATACTCTTATGCACCTACGTTCAATATAAATAACACAGGTCTTTCTGGAACAGACTTTCATAGATTTTCAGGATGGGGTTCGGATGGAACTAATTTGCTTTTATTTGCCTCAGGACTTACAGGTATTGCTGACCTTACAGGTCTTTTTTCTGCTGATGATTATATTTACGTAGAAGGCTCAGGCACATGGTCAGGTTTGCATCAAGTTAAAAGCGTAGGTCTTTTAGATAAAGGAATTCTAACTTTAAAAACTAGAGCAAACTTAAAAGGCTCTATAATAAATCCTACAACTGTAATTACAGGAAGATCAGGAGATACCCCTGGAAATATATCAGGTTCTGTAGATGCTCAAGATAAAATTATAGACGAATTTAAAGATTTAACATCAACAAAAAATCCTAAATATATATTTACTTCTAATGCAAGTAATGGAGCTAATAATGGTTTATTTAGAGTGACTTACTCAGATACTAAAGGCAATATACAAATAGATTCAAAAATTACAAACTCAGTGCATGGAGACTATGTAGACTCTGTAGATAGCTTGACTACTGAAGGAGCTGGTACATTAGTTATATATAGCGCATTTTATGAACAAATAAGTGTATATGAAAACATAGAAGTAATGCAAGATGAATCATTTGAGTTAGACTTAACAAGATATCAATCTAATGCAGTAGTGCTTTATTTAAAAGCTAGAATAGCTGAAGATCAAGGCGATCTTGAAAAACACGAGTATTACATGTCAAAATTTAAAAAACAAATAGGAAAAGCAGAAGGAGCTAGAAAAAGAGGTCCTTATGTAGTGTCAGGACACTGGTACATAAAATAACAATGCATTCACAGTCTAGTCAAAGACTTTAAGGCATAAAGGAGATAAAACTATGGCAAAAACAAATTTAAAGAATTATACAGTACAAGAAAAACTGAACAAAATGGACGTTGATTTAATTGACGTTGTTTGCAGCCCTGATGCTGACAACCAAGGCGCACAAGCTGCAGGAGACTTATTGTTTCAAGTAACTGAAATACCTAATGCAGTAGCCGTACCTGGTGGAACAGCGTTGCTACAATCAGTAGTAGCTGTATCTAGTGGAGAAATAGAAACTGGAGCATTTGACTTAGTGTTTACATCTGACGGAACTGCTTTAGTTGACGAGTCAGGAGATGCAGAAACTGGAGATGTCGTTACTACATCGAGCTCAGATATAGATTCTCCTGTAAGTGTAGCAGAGGGTCATTGTGGAGTAGTAAGCTTTAGTGCATTGACTCAAATATCAACAACAGCTGCTGTAGGTGATGAGCATAATTTAGGTATAGTGGTTAAAGCAGCAGAAGGATCTACTAGCATTTATGTATATGGAATAGTTCAAAATACTGCTGATTATAACGAAGGAAGATTGCTATTAAGAGTAGGATTAGTTAAAGACTAATGTTAAGCAAAAAAATATTAACCCAAACACATAAACCTGCAGAGGTTTTAAATAGCAACTCAACTAAGCAAAAAAACTTAGTAAATGATAATTGTGTAAATTTTACTTCAGATGAATATTTGCAAATCGGGGGGACTAATAATACTTTTGCATTAGGAACAAATCCATATACAGTTATTGCATGGTTTAAACCTTATGGACAGATATCTGTTTGGTTTACAATGGGAGCATTTAAAGATAATAGTAATTATTGGTATATAAATGCAAGCTCTTTTATACTAAATACTGTATGGGGAATTTCTATATCTTCAAAAGCTTCTGGTTCTAATAAAGAAACTCATGCATATACTGCTTTTGGAGTAGCTCCACCTTTAGATGTTACTACGGGCAATTGGAATATGCTTGCTCTTTCATCTAATAGAGTAGATGCAACTAGTTGTATTCTAAACGATACTACAGTAAATTTAACGAACACTTCGTTTTCGACAGACAATATAAGTCCTACCGATCATACGTCTGCATCAAAATATACTAAAATAGGCCGTTACAGAAGTAGTACTAGTGCTACCTCTACTGTAAATAATACAGATATGAAGTCTGTTGCATTTTTTGATAAGTATATGACCGTTGACGAATTAAAGCAATTATACTTAGAAGGCTATAATGCAAATTATGAAACAGGTGAGCATGCATCTAATTTAAAAGATTGGTATAGGTTTGGAAATAGAAATGAGGATAGATTTCCATATATATCTAATAGAATAGCTTTAGGAGATAGGCCTCATCCAGAGGTTACAAATGATCATTTTAGAAATCCAAAACCAACAGCAAATGGTATTGTAGGCTGGGAGTTTAATAATGCATTAGGCGGTAGTCATGGAATTACTCATGACAATACAAATAAATGGATAGTAATGGATGGAACTGCATATGACAGAATAATATCAGACAGTATAAAAGCTGGACCTGGTGAGGTTTATGAAATTACTACAACTTTTGCAGCAGGTGGTGGAGGCAATATTCTTCTATATTTAGGTAACGTTGCTTATGCTACAGTTACTGCAGGTGCGGGAACTTTTACACATACAGTACAAGCAACAACTTCTGATCCAAGGCTTGCTGTGTTTGTACCTCCAGGTAGTGGAACTGTAACAATTTCATCAATGACTTGCAAGCTTTTAGATCCTAATTTAATAAGACCAGGTTTAATGGTAAATGGAGAGGCAAGTGATATTAAAAGAGGTACTGGTAAAGTAGTAGATAGGAGGTTTGATTAATGAGTGAACTTAAGTATGTTGTAATTAATAAAGGTAGTGTTACAGATGAAATGTATGACAACTCTTTAATAACTTCTAAACCTATATATAACAAAGAAGCAGATATAGATATAGAGTCTAGTGCTTTAAAAAGTGTTGACGGAACAAAAGAACTTATAAAATTTAAAGGGTCTCCCTCATGTTTTGACGGCATGACAATCTTAACTCAAAGCGAGGTAGATGACTTGCTATTAACTGACGAATGGAACATAGGAAGTAATTGGAATGATGATGGGAGTTTAAAATGGTAGATTCTGTTAAAACAACATTTGTAGGAATGACAGGTATGAGTGTTACATGGTTAGAATGGATGCCTGTAGTTGTTAGAATACTTGTAGGGCTTGCAACTTTTGTATATTTGTTAGTAAAGATAAGGAAAGAGCTTAAAAACTAGGAGGTTTTATGTCTAAAGAAAGTATTGTAGGGAAAACAGCAATTGTTACTCCTGACAAACACTTTCCCTTACATGATAAAAGAGCAATTAGTATTGTTTGTCAAGCAATAGAAATTGTAAAGCCAGATATCTATGTAGACTTAGGAGATACAGGCGAATGGGAATATTTTAGTACTCATTACTGGAAAGGGAGAAATGCTAAGCCTATGGAAGATTTAATGCCATTGTTAGACTTAGATGTAAAAGCAGTAAATGCAGGTATGGATTGGATTGACGAATCTTTAGATAAAGTTAAAACTAAAGAAAGACATTTTGTGCAAGGTAATCATGAAGTATGGTTAGATAAGTTTGTAGTTAGGCATCCATATTTAACACAATATAAAACACAGAATGCTTTAAGATTAAAAGAAAGAGGATATAAGTTTCATCCTTATAATCGTAAAAAATGTTTAAAGTTGGGAAAACTAAACTTCACTCATGGGAAATATACTACAAAGTATCATTCTCAAAAACATTTAGAGCATTATGGTGAAAGTATAATGTATGGACACACTCATGATTTACAAAGACACACTGCAACAAAAGCAGGTGGAACTATAAGCTCTTGGAGTTTAGGATGCTTAAAAGACATTAAGGCAGATGAAGATTGGTTAGGGGGAAGACTTACAAATTGGAACCATGCATTTGCAATAGTAAATTGGTTAAAAGGCGGCAACTTTACGGTTGAGGTAGTTGAAATTATTAATGGAACTGCTTCATTGTGGGGTAAAACAATAAATGGGTAATTATGGACGAACAGATACAAAAGCAAGCAGAAGGAATTCTAGGAAACTGGGTGTGGCTATTTGTGTCTGGAATAGCTTTACTTCTTTTTAAATCTACTATAGAAACAGTTGTAGAAGGTTTAAAAGTTTTTATGGGTAAAGACCTGAATACTGATGATGTAGTTATCTTAGATGGTAGACCTGCTAGATGTATTAGAGTAGGCATATGGAAAACAACATTTTTTGCATATGATATTGGAATGGCTGACGGTAAACCTTATGTTAAAGGTGGAACAAAGTTACAAATACAGAATGACAAACTTAAGGATCATGTAATAGAAAGACCGTTGCAGATGCTTGACTTAAGCAAATGGGAAGAAAAATAGATGGGGACGTTGTAATATTAGTAGCAGCTTTTTGGTTAGGGTATTTTATAGATAACTATGAATCTAAAAACCCATGTCCATCTAGTTGCAAAATAGAACATGAACATAGGATAAATAATGATAAAAGCGATAATAATAGAGAAGATATTAAAAGCAGTATCAAAGAAGTTTAAACTTGACAAAGTATTAAAATATGTAGAAGACCCAAACGATGCAGACGAAAGAATTGATAAGTTGGAAACTATAGTGTTTCAACAAGGTAGGTTGATAGAGTTTATATTAAAGGAGAAAAAGAATGGCGTACGGAATGAAAAAAGCAAAAAAAGTAGTAAGAAAGCCTAAGGTTAGAAAGAAAACAGGTAAAAAGCCTGTACGTAAAGTAAAAGTAAAAAAAGTAAAATACTAAGGAGAAAACAATGAATCTAAAAGAAGTTGTAGCAGATTATCTTTTTAATGATGATATGAAAGCTAAAATAATAAAGAGTCTTAATGACAATGTAGATGTGCCTTTTATATCTGAAAAAACAGAAGAAAAGATACTTGTTGCTATTTATGATTCTATAGAAGAGGTTGTTAAAGGTGCTATACTTAAAGACTAGGATAAGTGTAACATCTAATTATTGGGAGAGGTCCTATACGATTCCTCCTAGGTTCTACAGTCTGATAAGTACTAGTTCCTCTCTCAATATTGCTGGAGAAAAAAATGCCTAAACAGATTTATACTATAAGAGATTTTAGCGGAGGTATGGTAGCAGGTGCAGATCCACGTGATATACCAGATAATGCATCATTTTATTTAACTAGGTTATCTACGTCTAAAGCTGGTGAATTATCAGCTATACCTAGCATTCCTACTATACAGAATGATAAATTTGATATAGATCATGATAATGCAAATGTTGCTACTGGGCCTTATGGCTTATGTGTCTTTAAACATGATAGATCAGGTCTAGGCGTTATAAATGCAGCTTTTAATATGAAAGGGCTATACGACACTAGCCAACTCAGTGATGGATATATATTTGCACTTATGACTGGAGGCTCAGTTACCACAGTTAGAGCTTATGATGGTGGTTCAGATAAATTCCAGCCTGATGCTTTAATAGGTATGAAAGCTTATTTTATAAAAGAAAGCTACGATACAGGTAGTGTTGTCTCTAAAACTATAACAGATAATACCGAAGAAGAAATAACATGGTCTGGAGCTTTAAGTTTAGCAACAGATGATATAGTAGTTATAGCTGAAGCTCCATTTCAAAATACAGAGTATACTTTATGGGTAAATGCTACTACTGGAATTATATATTGCTGCCCAGATAACTTAACAATAGATGGAGATACAGATTTGCAAGGATTTCCTGATGATGCTACAGATGAACACAGAGGCAATTTAGGGTCTATACAAGATGGCACATCTACTAGTTTAACATTAAAACCTGTATTTATAGTTGGAGATGGTGCTGTTAGAGTTAGCGATGCATCTCATACAACTTCTGTAGGTACAAAATATATTGGCTATTTAATAAATGAAAAAACTTGGGGACGACCTGAGTCAGATCCTGCTCAAGATAAAATGTGTGATTTTCAAAAAGGCAGGTGGATAAGTGCTCCATCTTGGCCTTTAAAACCTCCTTCTCAAGATACTTTCGTAAGAAGAGTTCAGTCTTGGGGTAGAGCAGGGGATTATCCAAATGATGATCAAGGTTATTTTAAACACACTGGCTCTGACCACTCTACAATAGTTACTATAAATAATAGTGCGAATTTATATCCAGAAGCAGATGAATTAATAGGTTGTCAACTTTACAACCTTACAGATGGTAGCGTAGGTGAAATAACTGATAATGACACATCTACAATTACCGTAGGAGGTGGTCTGTCTGGAGGCTCTGGTAATAATTTTCAAGCAAATGATGTTTGCTATATATATAAAAATCTTAATAGTACATCTAGGTCAAAAAATGGAGGACTAGAAAGCGTATTGCCTTATTTCCACACACCAACAAGATATAATCAAGCTGGTGGAGCTGCAGGTATAAAAATTATGAACAATATTACTGCAGGTGGTGGATGGCAAGGTCAAAGTGAATATTGGATGAGCTATGTATATGATGGAGGGCAAGAAAGCTTATTAACTTATTTAGGCGACGATTCCTCTACATTATTAGATGGAGCTACTAATCAAAAAAAGAAATTTAATGTAGTAGTATCTCCTATGGTTTTAAAACATGATGCTAGCACAGGTGTTTATGAAAGAGCTATGAAAGCTAATGGAGCCTTAACTGGCAGCAGTAGTGGTTGGAGCAAGAAGACAGGTTCACTTGGTGCAACCCAAGGAGATATATGGGCTTATCCCCCAAGAGTAACTGGCATGAGATTTTATTGGAGCACTAAAGGCGATGATAGATCTGAAAAATGGTTGTTATATGAAATTGACTGTAAAAAAGGAATTAAAAGAGGTGACGCTGACGATACTATGGGCGCAGATGTTTGGTATACAATGAAGCCATCTAATTATGCATATACTAATCTTTTTGGAGATGGAACTACAGCTCCTAATACAGCTCATGATAATGTAATTTGGTTAGAAAGTAGGGACCAGTCTGACGATTTTGAGCTTTTTGAAAATCCTCCTAAGGTATTTACGTACGAACAAATGAGTGGATTAAAATATGATGAAGAAAATATATGTGTACAATCTTTTGGTTGCGGTGTAATAGCAAATAGACGAGCCTATATAGGTAATGTAAAAATATTAGACGAACAAGAGCATGGTGAAAATCATGCAGATAATGAAAGCAATCAAATATATGAAGATTTAATATTAAAATCATTGCCTGGTAAATTTGACACGTTTCCTTTTAAATATGGAAAATTAGAAGTTGCTATAAATGATGGTGAAAAAATAATACACTTAGAAGAGTATAATGATAGATTGCTTGTATTTAAAGAAAGCACTTTATATATAGTCAATATTGCTCAAGATATAGAATTTTTAGAAGCTACCTATCATTATAAAGGAGTTAAAAGTCCTGCATCAGTCACTGAAACAGATGATGGCTGTGTATGGGTAAACACTTTTGGAGTTTATTATTTTAATGGAGAAAAAGTTATTAACATACTAGAATCACAAAAAGGTGTAAGATATATAACAGAAAAAATGTGGGCAGACTGTATTAATGACGAAGATCACCCAGGTATAGCATATAATCCTGAAGACAGAAAGGTTACGGTAGTTAATAATTTAGGGCCACATACAGCAAACAGTCATGGAGCTAATACTGCACAATTTATATATGACATGAAAAATCAAACATGGACTACGTTTACTAA
>MDTD01120307.1_pt1 | contig 11463 bp, 11 predicted proteins | sample 811221 | NCBI WGS metagenome assembly MDTD01 (sample SAMN05326646, study PRJNA326480) | marine metagenome | isolation source: seawater | place: Pacific Ocean: South West | collected 2011
AAAATCGCGCTAGAAACTGCTGGTAGTGTATGGAAGGTTCTAGTTAATGTCGGAGATTTTGTGAATGTTGGGACAACCATGTTCGTCCTAGAGGTTATGAAGATGGAAGTTGCCTATGAGGCTCCCAGAGAGGGAACGGTCACCGCCATACACATCAAAGAAGGCGACATCGTTGAGGAAGAGCAAATCGCAGTCGAGATCGAAGATGGTGAAAGCTGAACACAATACTGAGCCCATCTATCGCTGAAGACTGGGATGCAAAGTGATAATGGGTAAACAGTAGCATCAGTAAGGAACACCTATGGAGATGCTCGTTACTGACATCAACCGTATCTCATTGGTACACCTCGTAAAGCCTCATGTGCTCGTTATGCTTACAGATGAACAAGTGATGCCCAATATGTGTAAAATGCGTAATCTTTAACAAAGCTAGTGAAAGCTGAGCTAATCAACAGCGCCTTTTGTTATACTCGTCAGCACTATGAGAAATAATTTTTTTAATCAGAAATTTATACGCCGGGATTTTCTATGGAGTTTGCCACAGCCATTGGCTGTATTGGGCTCAGCGGCGTTAGTTGCAAGCGCGATCACCACCGGTTGGACCGATGCGGACCGGCTTACTTCGATTATTCTGCTATTGCCGATACCAACCCTCTTGGTGTTGGAGCGCTTAGCTCCACGCCGGAGTGAATGGATATTAAATTGGCGAGACTATCTAGAGGACAGTTTCTGGGTACTGGCTACCTATGCGATCTGGGTGCCACTCTACGATGAGTATTACGACACACCAATTTCGGACGCCTTTAATTGGTTGAGAGAAACTTCAGCGTTCCCCATAACTATTCATGGCGATACCACGTTAGAACTCCTCGCACTGGCGTTCGTCACTATGCTGATGACTGAATTTATCTATTACTGGTTGCATCGCATTCAGCATCGCAGTTTCTTTTTCTGGCGAATGCATGCTACCCATCATCACGTCACTAAAATGAGTGCTGGGCGCGCTGACCGAACACATCCCCTGGAATTTGCGGCCTTGAGCCTTGCTCCCACCGTCGTTCTCGCGTTCTTTCAAGTTAGTGGAGATGTGATCTCGGTTTTTATCTCTATGCGACTTACGACCGTCTATTTTAACCACTGCAACTTGCCTTTAAGGTCAGGGATCTTCGGCTGGGTTTTTACCACTGCGGAATGGCACCATCTACATCACTCTCTTAAGCGACATGAGAGCGATAGGAATTTCGGTTGTGCGCTCATCATATGGGATCGTGTTTTTGGCACATTCAATGGAAATACTGATGTTGTAAAGGTCGGGAACGGATCTGGAGGTCAGCTATCATTGTTAACGCAATTAACCATGCCGTTTCGGTCTGGCGACACTCTACGCAACTTATAATTCTTACTTTCAATCCATAAATCGGATAGGAACTAATCAGTTTAAAAACGCTCGCGGCACCATAGAAGTATTGTTTTTTAGGCGCAGGATGGCAACTAGAACTCACACGCCGTGGCCCAGATGATGGGACTGGTGCATCACATTCTTGGCTCGTCGCAAACACTCTCTTCATAACTTAAAAAAACTCTTACCTGATCGAATCAATCCATGAAGACGCTCGCTTTTACTCGAAGGGATTAATCTCACGTGAATGATAGATACTTCATTGGGCCGCGACTTTTTGCACCTCAAACGCAGAAGATTCTCGCTTCGTGTGTGTGCTTCATAGTACCGCATTTCAGCCTTTGTGCAGCGCCTCCAGCGAGCTTGAGCCAAAACCCATTCACGGTGTTCGATGGCCATGCATATGAAATCATTACGACCGCAATGTCATGGACTGATGCCGAAGAATACGCTTCTGCGAATGGTGGCAGCTTGCTTGTAATCAATTCTTTTCAAGAAAATTTCTTTATCGAAAGGCTTATGGTGGATCACGGAAGAATTGCGCCTGATGGCGGTGGCGCAAGATATCACTGGCTTGGGGCATCGGATTCCCTTGTTGAAAACGACTGGACCTGGGTTGACGGTTCAACACTTGAGACAATCCAACTTGGTGGTCGTGCATTTTGGGGCAATGGGCCAGCTGATCGCGAGCCAGACAACTTCAATAATCAAGATTGTCTTGCGATGGCAGTTTCAGCATGGCCAGCAGTCAACCCCGGTTTCTACGGATCGGCAGGTCAGTGGAATGACATAAGTTGTGACAACAAACTTAATTTCATTATCGAGTATACAGTTGATGCAACATACACCAGCGGCCTGCTGAGCGCTGAAAACGTAGCCGTGGGCGATCAAAACTATCGAGCGGAATTAAGGGCAATTGAGTGCGCATCTGTTTGCTTTAAAGTCATAAAGGCTACAGAAATTAAGCACAGCAGCCAAATAACTATGAATGATCTGACGGGAGAGATTCTGAGATTGCGAAAGGTTAACGTTGGGGCAAAATCCTACGACATTTCTCTTAAGTTAACGGATCTAAACAACCTTATTTTTACATTGGACTCTGCCGCTGAAACTCTCTCGACTGCAAGTGTCCCATCCAGAAAATGGGCAAAAGCAACTACCGAAGAGGCTGGACTAAACGCAGAAAAGTTTCAAAAAGTTATTGATTACGCGTTCGCAGAGGGACAGAACACTCAAGGGCTTGTTCTAGTAAGGCATGGGGCAATAATCTTTGAGCGGTATGCCGAAGGTTTTGACAAAGATTCAATGGCAACTTCTTGGTCGACTGCCAAATCATTCACGAGCGCTTTAGTTGGCATAGCAATCGAAAAGGGAATTATTTCTTCTGTGGATACCTCTGCGGCTGAGTTCATAACTGAATGGGCAGCGGATGAAAGGAAAAATATCACTATCAGAGACTTGTTACTCATGTCCTCTGGTTTGTATGAGGATGGGGATGATGCCCTCGATATGTACATCGGCGTTAGAGATGAGAACGGCAAATATAGAGATGTAGATAATGTCTATTACTCCATTGAAAGGACTGTAAACCCAGAACGGGCAAGATGGCTAGGTGCTACGTATACGTGGAACTACGCAAATGCTGACACTCAAATACTTGGCGAAATTATTGAGCGGTCAACTAACAAATCAATATTGGATTTTGCGAACGACAATTTGTTTTCAATAATCGGCATCGACGCAGTGTGGTGGACCGATGCATTCTCCAACTTTATGTCTTATTGTTGTCTAGACATGACGAGCAGGGACTTCGCTCGTTTTGGTTTGTTGTACGCTCGTGACGGAAAATGGGGAAACACTCAGGTTGTGCCAAGCGAATACGTTGTAGCATCGACTCAACCTTCAATCGTAATAACGCCACAACTCCAACTAGGTTATAGCTACCAGTGGTGGCCACACAGATCTGGAGACTGGTTTATTGCCAAAGGGAGCAGAAGCAATAACATATATGTCCATCCAGGTTTAGATATCGTGATCGTTAGGAATAGCTCTTATACGAGAGTAGGAGATTCCAATACGAGGAAAGACGGCTCTTATCACTCAACAGAGTATCCAGGTTTTTGGAATGATACGGAGTTTTTTAATTTAGTTATCGGATCTGTGAATTAAGTAGAGGAATCAGCCACAAAGCTACACTTTAGCCTTCGCGTCGCCTCAACTGAGGTAGAAATAGCAGTGACACTTGAAGCATTGAGCGAAACGCATTCTACTCGCCCTGCTTACGCCCTGTAGATATTGACTATCGTCACTCCCAAAACGATGAGAAACAAGCCAAAAATGCTTTGCCAGTTAAGAGGTTGCCTATAGAACAGGCTACTCAGTACAGCGACTGAGAACACGCCAAGACCCGCCCATGAAGCATATATTACGGAGAGGGGCAGCTTCTCCGTCACCGAAGCAAGCAAATAGAAAGATACTCCGTAGAAAAGCAATAAAAAGGCACTCGGTAACGGTTTCGAGAAGTTTTGGGATAGCGGGAGAAGCATCGTGCCCGCAACCTCGAACCCGACTGCAGCAATCAGAGCAATATACGCAATCATCTGTCTCTACTCGTCTGAGCAATATAGTTTACGGCAATAATCCTATGTAATGTTTGCGATGACTTTTGTCTCACAATGTTTACTCTTTACCGTGGCAATGCGCGGTAGCACGCATCATCAAGCCAGATGAATATCTAGCATCGAATGGTATATTGCTGTGAGTCATTACCGAATTCGCTAGATTTTTTTAAATCGGGTGCAGTAATGCGGGCTGCGGTGGTTTCATCGTGTATCGGCGCTCCATCGATGTCCCTTGACGTACACCACATATACTTTGTTATATTATAACAAATAGCCATATTACCGTAACGCTTTTGATCATGAGGTGGCCTGTATGTTACTGACCAAAAAATTCGTTTCATTCGCTCTTATTGCAGTGTTTGCAATCTTACTGGCGCCGCTTGACTCCAGTGCGCAAAACTCCTCGAACCACTATCAAATCGTGGAAGGCTGGGCAAAGCTCCCTGGAGGTAGGCGCATGGGTGCGGTCGGAAAGGCTGAGGTCGACATTGATGGGCGGCATGTCTGGGCCATAATCCGCTGTGATGCACCACAAAGTCAGTTCGGATCAGAGTGCGTCGACTCGGACCTAGATTCCGTCCTAAAGTTCGATCCCGATGGTAACGTCGTAGAGTCTTTCGGCGCCGGCATGTTCATATGGCCACATGGCCTCGACATTGACACCGAGGGAAATGTGTGGGTCACAGACGCTGTTAGCGATAGGAACATCCCTCAGGGAGATAATCGAGGTCATCTTGTTGTTAAATTTAGTCCAACCGGTGAGGTTCTCTTGCAAATCGGAACGCCCGGAGAATCTGGAGATGGCCCTTATCATTTTACCGAGCCAAGTGATGTTGCAGTTGCTTCCAACGGTGATATTTTCATCGCAGATGGGCATAGCGCGAACGGTAATAACCGGGTGGCAAAGTACAACAGCCGTGGCATCTTTCTAAAGTCTTGGGGATCAACCGGCTACGCTCCTGGTGAGTTTCGCGCACTTCATGCCATCGCAATCGATCCGGAAGGCCGCGTCTTTGTGGGCGACCGAAGTAACAGTAGAATCCAGATTTTTGATCAAGAAGGGGAGCATCAAGGCACATGGACACAATTTGGGCGCCCGAGCGGAATTGCCTTTGACACAATGGGACGAGTATACGTAGCTGACTCGGAGTCAGACAACGTTCAGAATCCAGGCTATGAGATTGGTATACGTATTGGCGAATATGAAACAGGCTGGGTCAAAGAATTTATTCGGTTCCCATGGGCTAACCCAAACATAATCCCTGGTAACGGAGCTGAATTCGTTACGGTTGATATGGATGGAAACATCTATGGCGGAGAGCCCATACCGCCACCCCACATCAACGCTCGCACACTAAGGAAATACGTACGTGTAAGGCCCTGAGAATCAAAAGTCTTTGGTTTGATTTAGAAAATCGCAAGCGGCCCCAGAAATGTGGGTTTACCTAAAGGGTAATTCTTTTAGCCAAGGGGCCGCTTGAACTTTAAGCGGAAAACGTTAGAGTATAAATCCGATGACCGCCATTCCTTCATAACAGATGGCCATTAGGTTAGCTCATTAGTTTGATCTCTCCACTCTCCATTATCAAGTTTATAAGAAGTAACGTCATTACGACTCCATGCGGATGTCGCTGTTGGAGAAACCCTCTTCATCGTGCTATCTGGTGTTCCGACCATTCATCCATCCGAAAGTAAACAATCCGGTCAATCCTACAGTTGCTGACCGAGGCAATATTTTTCAGCTGCAGAGCACAACTGATATCTTGTAATACAGCAGCGCTATTGATGCCTTCCCCGCGACGCCTTCCCAATGTGTCAGCGCCATTTCCAATCAATGCCCCATGGATCAAGCTCATGCAAGGCTCAGAATCAGCTTTTTGCAAGTTGTATTTTACTTCAGTCACTGCTTATTAAGCTTGGCTAACGGAGGAAGCTGCTTCAGCCAAAAGACAGTAGCACATATTTTCGGGAGTTCATTAATCACATGATCTTCTCGTTAAGTTTTAATACGGCCATGTGAGAGGCATCTTTGAACACCCATTCGTTAGTTTGGATGAGTAAATGCATGCTTGAGATAATTGCTCACACGGCTAGTATTTTTTGCTAAGCCACCAGCGCAAAATCTCCTCCTCTACTCGGTAAAGCGGACTGTGTCCTGGAAACCGAGCCGGATCATAAGCCGTGCCTGTAATTATTGTGGCAATGCCATCGCCAGTTTCCGGATCAAGCAATGCATGGCTCAATAGGCCATACGCCTCTCCGAGATGCCCAATCAGCGTTTCTGGCCCTCTATCGAATCCGTACTCGCGCGTATCGATTAGATGGATCGATAACCCATAACTTGTCATCAACCCGTCGGCCGAACCGCCGGGTTCGGCTTCTCCTGCAGAAAGCCCATTACGGCGCTCAGCGTTAAGCTCCCACTCGGATTCAAGCATTTCTGCGACAGCGGCTGCACTGAGTATGCGATTCTGGTCTGTCATGCCGTCGTTATGTAGCATCTGAAGTACAACAAGAAGATCATCTGCGCTCGCACGCAACCCGCCTTGCGGCGAAAATAAGCTGGCGTTACTACCGATTTCATATCTTGAAAGGAATTCACGCGGTTGATCATGATCACTCATGCCATAAAAGCAATGTGGCGGATCATCATCCACCTGAGCAATCCAGTGTCCTTCTGACGACCATTCATTGTTTCCCCGGCGTTTGCGGAAAGTCGCAGCAAGATCAGGCTTTGGCACCTCGCAGGGATTGAAATGCGCAGTGAGACCCATGGGTTTTAGCACAGCCTCTGCCATATAGAGATCGAAGCGGCGGCCAGAGATCCGCTCGATTATTTCTCCCAGAACTCCAAAGTTTAAGTTGGAGTAGACGAAGTAACTGCCTGGCATTTTGTTTGTACCACTTGCAAAGTGGAGACCAGCATCCCAGAAGTTGGAGCCTGGATCGAAGAAGTCTCTCAGTTTGCCTTCGTCAGCTGAAATATAGTATCGAGGCCCGTCACGAATCGAAGAGGTATGCGATAGGATCTGCCGAACCGTTATAACCTCTCTCGGATAGGCGGGATTACGCAGAGTCCAACCCAAATAATCTGACGCATCCCGATCAAGATTTAGAGCATCCGCGTCAACTAGTTGCATGATGCCGATTGCAACGAGGAGTTTCGAGGTTGAGGCAACCCTGAGCTTGTGGCCTGTCCGCAGCGGCTCGGATGCAGAGTCAGTAATTTGGGCAAATCCAAAGGCATAACTATTGACGACTTCACCATTTTCCATCACGCTTACTTGCAGTCCACTCAGCTCCGGAGTGGTCTCCGTACCCTTCATCAAGTCAGCAAGATGTGCATCTGCGCACCCCAGCACAGGTGTTAGGAAGATTAAAAATAGAAGAGGCTTTTGCATCATCTGATTACCCCTTTAGGGTAAGCGTCTCTGCAGCGTTTTCGCAATGCTGCTGCGCAAGCCAGCGTCCGCGAGCTGACGACAATTAAGAGTAGGTATTCAAATAGGATCATTTCAGATCTATTTATGAGGGCACACCAAATATTTCCCCCCGGTCGCTTGCTTGGCGTAGCGCTTGATAACATCTGGCTGAAGCATTTCACTTAATGAGATTTCTTTCGCATAAGAACTTGCAAACGTTGTTTTTATTTCTCGGGCGACCCTCTGCCTCATACCTTGGAACTTCTCCATACCAATCCTTCCAATCATGGGTGTTAGCAGCCAACCACCTAGCCCCCATGACATTCCAAAGGCTCTTTTCAATATAGTCGGTGATGGATCTAAGCCCCCGTATATATAAACCTGCTTATACGTGTCAGAACCATATCTGCTATATTCTTTTGCAGTCTTATTCGCGGCTACTTCCATCGCTCCCAAAATCTGCCCTGGGAGCTCGCCATCGTTCCCACCACCAGTTGCATCAAAGCCCAGGGTAGCACCGGTTTCAGAGAGCGCCTTTACCAAATCATCCATAAAGCACGCTTCGCTCATATTGCAAACGTAGTCAGCCCCGAGAGATTTTAGAAGCTCTACTTGTTCTTTTTTCCTCACGATATTTACGAGAGGAATCCTATCGTCTTTACAAATTCTTACTAGCATCTGCCCTAAATTTGAAGCCGCTGCCGTGTGCACCATCGAGGTGTGATTTTCCATTTTCATGGTCTCTACAAAAGCCAACGCAGTCAAAGGATTTACGAAAGATGAAGCAGCTTCAATCGGTGAGGTACCCTCCTCCATAACAAGGCATTTAGTTGCAGAAACACTCCTGTATTGAGAGTACATAGAGCCTCCTGCCAAACCAACAGTTTTACCAATTAGCTCTCTTGCGTTGCTGCCAGCATCTATTACCACTCCAGACCCCTCATTGCCCGCAGACATGGATTTATCTAACCTTGGCTTCATGCTGCCCATGAGCCGAGGATGGATTGGCATGCTTGTCACTATTTCATCTCCAGCACCTTTGGTGCAGATTTTCTCCAAGTCGGCCGCAAAGCTCAGAAGAAGGCCAAGGTCTGACGGATTTATCGGGGCAGCCTCGATTCGAATGAGAACCTCATCGCCTTTTGGCTCCGGTATTTCGACGCTTGCTATTGAAAGCTCAACTTCTCCTTCGCTGGTTACCTTGGTTCTGATTTCTTTTGAAATATTGTTTCGCATTACCTTTACCTCAACGAGAACTTATGCTGTTCGACTGCAGAACTTTCAACATATTAACAAGAAGACACGTTTCCGAACCACCGTATCAGAACATACCATGAGGCAGTGCACTGATCCTATAACAAGCTCCTGTAAGCGAATTGGCAGCACATGAAAAATAGCGCTGATTTAAAATTTGATCGAGGAACAAAAACGCTTTCGCGAGTTCAAGGAAAATGTTGCTTTGGTAATTCAGAAATTTTGTCGAAGCACTCCGACGAATAGGGATAGACCGCTATTTCACATGGCGGTTTATAAATAATTCTCCCAAAAGTAGAGTATACGCTCGAAAAATCGGGCGGTCTGTAGCCCTAACGATGGATGCTTAGTGTGGATGGTGGCAGTTTGATCAAAAAAATTCGGTAGAATTTAGCCAACTATCGATCTTTCAAAACGCCCAAGAAAGCCAGAGTGAATCCTCCTGCCACTGGTTATCCACCCCTGGACCAAGATAGACTGGATACTTCCATCAAACTCTCAAGACAAGGAATCCAAATGCCGCTTACCCCCTTCCACCTGGCTATACAAGTGAGAAATATTGATGAGGCCAGAGATTTTTACGGCAGAAAATTGGGGCTTCCGGAAGGGCGTAGCGCTTCCGAATGGATAGACTTCAATCTGTTCGGCCATCAACTGGTAACCCATCTGAATCCGTCTCTTGGACGAGATGGCAAAATCAATAGCATTGATAACGGGGTAGATGGCCATGGTGTGCCGGTACCGCATTTTGGTGTTGTGCTTAAAATGACGGACTGGGAACTGCTGGCCGAAAAGCTCAAGCAATTACTCGACGGTTTTGTTATAGAACCCTATATCCGGTTCAAGGGAGAGACCGGCGAACAGGCGACGATGTTTTTCCTTGACCCATCCGGCAATGCTATTGAGTTCAAGGCATTCAGAGACATTGAAGGACAATTATTCGCCAATTGAGTGACTGTCGATACCACGGTGCTGGAAGCACTCGACTAGTCACCCCCGTCCTTTCCTCCGGTCTCAAAGCAACCCCAAAACAGGCAAGCTCCAAGAATTGCAGGTTGCCCTTTGCTTCGCGCGTGTTACATTATCGGGCTAATGGTTTTCTGCATTATCGCAAACGACTGATAAAGGACCGCGGAATGAGCACCCACAAAATCGCCCTTCTTGACGGCGACGGTATCGGGCCCGAGATCATGGCTGAGGCTGTCAAGATTCTGAACTTGGTGGCCGAGCGCAACCGCGTGAATTTTGAGCTGAAAAGCGGTGCTTTTGGCGCAACTGCCTACTTTAGCCACGGCGACGCGTTCCCAGAGGAAACCAAGGCTCTGTGTGATTCCGCAGATGCCATACTCAAGGGCCCCATCGGACTCAGCCATGAAGAATCCAAAAAAATACCGGTTGATATGCAGCCAGAACGAGGCGCGCTGCTGCCCCTGCGCCGCCGCTACGACACTTTCGCGAACTTTCGCCCTGTTCGTCTACCAAAAAATATCGCGCATTTTTCACCATTAAAAGCTGAAGTCATAGGCGACGGCATTGACTTTATAATCATCCGGGAACTTGTCGGCGGTCTATACTTCGGCAACAAGAAAATCGGAGTCACAGCCGAGGGCAAACGCTTCGTTACTGAAAGTCTTGAATATAACGAAGACCAGATCTCTCGGATCGCAAGAGTGGCTTTTGAAACCGCACAGAAGCGTAAAGGCGTCCTACACAACATTCACAAGAGCAATGTGCTCAAATCGAGCGTGCTGTGGAATGAGGTAATGGAGGAAGTCAGCCGAGATTTCCCTGAAGTAGAGGTTAAGCATATCCTGGTGGATGCCGCTGCCACTTACCTCTGCCTAGACCCCGCGCAGTTCGACGTGATGGTCATGGAAAATATGTTCGGCGACATATTAAGTGATCAGGGGGGCGGTATTTTGGGGTCGCTCGGTCTCATGCCTTCTGCCTGCATTGGGCCGGAAAAGGCCTATTATGAGCCTTCCCATGGTTCAGCACCCGACATTGCCGGACAGAAAATCGCTAATCCCTACTCAATGATAGGATCAGTCGCCATGATGATGGAGATGAGCTTTGGCATGGATGGCGAGGCTCGAAATGTGTGGCAAGCGATGCAGTCAGTCTTTGCCCAAGGCTTTTCCACCCCCGATCTTTCGAAACCGGGCGCGGATGTAAACATGATCAGCACCGACGGCTTTGGAGACCTAGTCGCACAGGAACTCAGTAAGCTCTGACTCAGAGGCTGTGCAGCTTCAGGTTGACCATCCGGAGCGTGGCCCTCACCGCCGCCATCACTTGATTGGAATCGACACCTCGGGTTTTAAAATCGTGCTCCCCTGATTGCCAGGTAATGATACATTCGGTTAGGGCGTCCGTCTGTCCCCCTCGTGGTATATGTACTTCGTAATCCAAGAGAACAGGCATGCTGAAATCACGGCGTTTCAAAATGTCTGTGATCGCGTCCATAAATGCATCGAAACCGCCATTTCCAGACCCCGTCCCCTGAAGCTTCTCTCCTTCGATGTCGACGCATACGCTCGCAGTGCTCCCCACTTTAAATCCAGTATTGATATCGCAATTTAGCAGAGTAATATGGTGATAGTCTTTGCTCTCCATCACATCAGCAATGATAAAAGGAAGGTCTTCTGCAGTGACTACCTGCTTGGAATCCCCTAATTGTACCACTCGTTCTAATACTTTGGCTTTCTCTTCTTCTGACAGCTGAATTCCCAGCTCGTCCAAATTATTCGTGAGTGATGCCTTGCCG
>MDTD01137512.1_pt1 | contig 11463 bp, 9 predicted proteins | sample 811221 | NCBI WGS metagenome assembly MDTD01 (sample SAMN05326646, study PRJNA326480) | marine metagenome | isolation source: seawater | place: Pacific Ocean: South West | collected 2011
AAATATTTTACATCCATATTAATATATATAAATTTTTAATAATTATAAGACTGCAATGATTTTGTATATGGATTTGATTTGAATGGATTTAATAAACTTGGATCTATCTGATTTAATAACAAATCAGCATCATTATATTGATTTTTATCAGTTGTTATTTGTTCTACTGTTGATCTTGATAATTTTTCATATACTTTATCTAATCCTGTTGTCTTTTGTGTTAAATAATCACTTTCTATTTTCTTAATATCTACATTTAAATTATCTCCACCACTCACAATCTTAGTAGAAGTTGTTGTTGGCGTTCTACCCCTTGATATTAATTCTTTAGTAGGATTTGTTTCAGCATTTTCGTAATCTACTCTGTCCATAGAACCACTTATATATGAACCAGCAATACCCTCCTTATTATACATTGTACCTTCTTTAATTGTTGTTTTTAATTCATCTTGTGGCCTGGTTTGTAAATTACCAGTTACATTACCTTTAACATTAGTTAAATCTAATGCATCAATTGTTGTTTCTTTTACAGTTGTTCTAGCACCATCTTGATTATATACTTGGATTTTATCCATCTCACCAGTCATAAATCCATTATTAGCAGGGTCTAATGTAGTTTCTTTAATTGTTCTTTTAAATTCATCTTGTGGATTTATAGTTCTTCCTTCAAAAGTTCCTTTAACATTCATTTGGTGTGTTCTTTCTTCTGTTACTTGTCTTTCATTTGGATATGCTTTATACCCTAATCTTGTATAATCTATAACTTGAGGCGAACCAGCAATATTTCTACCATTATCTGGATCAAGAGGTGTTTTCATAGATTTAGATACATATGGTCTGTCCATTTTTTCTTCTATACCATTTAATGGTGCAGCAGCACCCAATGGCATACTATTTAAATATTCACGATTTGTATTAGGCATAACTTGATTTGGTCTTTTTGTTGAACCAATTACAGCACCAGTAGTAACAATATTTCTATCTTCTCCTAACTCAAATAATTTTTCTGTTTTATTCTTATTCACAGAACCTTCAATTCCTCTCATATTGATATGTTCACCAGCAATTACTCTACCCGTATATGTTTTTTGTTGATTATTTAAACTTCTTAAATTATCTATATTTCTTGTATTTGCGATTGCTTCATCTATCAATCTATTATCAAAACTTTTTTCATCAATATGTTGTACCCTTTCTTGGTCAAATGGTAACTCTCCAGTTCTCATTGTTCCAGGAATATACCTATTAAAATCAGCATTTGCTTCTGTACCCCATTGTGTACCGTGTATATTCTCAGGCATATACCAATCACCTACATTTTCTACTTCTCTTTTACTTTTCCATTCAGTTGTAGCAGCAGCACCTCCCATAGATGCTTGAAAACCATAATTATTATCTAAGTTTATAGTTGGTGCTGCGGTTCCTTTATAAAAAGGAACAGCTGAATATCCTCTATCATCTCTTAAAAAATCATCTTTATCAATAAATTTTTCTAAACTTTCACTATATATTTCAGTTTCTTCTTCTCCTAAATTTAAATTAACATTTCTATGAACATTATTTAATGTTCGTGTTGAATCTACAATATTGGTGTTGCCAGTCAACATATCATTTATTAAATCTCGAGCACTAACCTCTTCTAATTGTTTAGATGTTTCATAATTTCTAATATCATATAAATCATTATGTTCCGGAATAATAGAACTATTTATTTCATTATCAAAAGTTTGTATAGTTCTTTTTTTATTTTCATTATTTATATACATACCCGCTGCTCCCAAACCAGCTAATACAACTAACTCCATTTATAAATTAAAATATAAAAAAAAAATATATTAATCTTAAAATGTTATTTTAAGATTCAACAATATAAAATAAATAAAAAAAAATTTTAGTAACATTTATCAAAATTATCAAGTGTATTTAATACACTATTTTGTCCAATTCTTCTAAATGGTTCAATACTGTTATTTTGAGGATTTAAATGTAATTCTAACCATCTATTTTTTGACATACCTTTTATATTTAAAGCTGGATTTGTTAAATGAGTATGTTCAGTATCAAAAGATATTGTATTTAATTCAGTTACAGTATCAACATTACTATTCTTTAAATTATTTGTTACATCTCTATTTAGAGGTTTATCTAAATTTAATAATTCAGAATTAATATCGATATTTGAACTGTTAATATCTGTACCTATCTGTTGTAACTGAATTTCTGGATTTAATGGAAATAATTTTGAATCATTTTCATTACTATTATTATCCAGAGTATAAATTAATTCACCAGCAGAAATAATATTTTGCTGTAATTCATTATATTCATTATTTTTTTTAATTTTTTCTTGAATATCAGAGTTTATATCAAAATCTATAGAAGAATATTCTTGAATTTCCATATTATATATATATATTATATAATAATATTTTATTTATCATTATTACATCTTTTTAAATAATCAATATTTCTCATAATTTCTCTTGTTGGTACACCACCATGTATCCAATCCTTATCTACATTCTCTTGTATTAAGTGATCTGGATCTTGAATCTCCCTTTGTAATTTATCAATTAATGGAGTTACTTGTCTATTGTATATTTGTTCTGGATTATCTTCAGCAGTTGCTAAATCACCAACAGCCTTGCGACTATCTGTTTTATTACCTGGAAATAATTGTGATTCAACATCAACATCTAATATACCACGAATAAATGGAGTTGTTTTAACAAGTCTTTCTTGTAACTGATTTATATAATTTTTATTTGTAGATTCTTTGAATCTTAATTGCGAATCTGTATCAACTAAACATCCATCTGAACCAATCCATCCCTTTCCACCAATAAAATTAACATTGGACTGACTTAATTGTATATTTCTGGCACTTTCTTGACCACAGTCTTTAGGATAAAAATTTTCTAAACGATTTAATCCAACATTTAACGATTGAGCAGTCCTTAAATCTCTTTGAAAATCATCATCATTAATTGATGCTAAATTATATAAATTCATATTAGTAGTATCATTGTCTATTTGAAAATTTCCAAACTCAATTTTATTTTCAATTTGAGGTAAAACTATATCAACATCTATATTTCTGTTATTCATAGAATTAGAATTATTCATAGAATTAGAATTATTCATAGAATTATTTTGAGAGTTAGAATTATTCATCACTGTGTTCATTATATAAACTAATATATATTTTTTTTTAAATTAATTTTTAGTGAATATTTTTAAAACACTGTTCTCCATTACCTTCTTTACATGATTTATCCATTCCTCCATATAGAAAATTTTTGAATTCATCTTGTCTATTTGGAACTGATGTATTAGGCATTGTGTAAAATTGTCTTTGAGAATTTCTTCTATTAAATAAATCATTTGAATCTAAATATAAATCATTATTAAATTTATTTTCTACTATATTTTTAATACCCCTATTATTATAACTTTTACAAGCTTCTGGTTTTTCTCCATTTGATAAATCATAAGTACTTAAATTCATAAATGGATTATCATCTGTAGGTAAATTACAAGAATCATTTATATCTTTTATCATACTATCAATCTGGTTTAATCTTGATTCTTCTTCTTTATAATTAACTCTATTATTAATAATGGAATTTGCATAGTTACTATTTACATTATTATTAACAGTATTATTTAAATTATTATTCCTAGAAGAATTATTAATAGAATTACTTAGTAATGAATTATTTGGAATTAAATTGTCTACTGCTTTTTTTCCTGTATTTGTAGAATTAACACTATTATTATTTCTTAATAAATTAGTTAATTTTGTTCTATTGTTTCTGTAATTCTTAAATAAAAATACAGTAATAATTAACGCCATAAAAGGTACACAAAATACATTCTTTGATGATGTTAATAAATACACAATTATCGCATAATATATACTTAATCTCACTATAGCATTTAACTTTCTATTAAAATCAAAATCTCTATATGGTATAAATTCTAAAACATTATTTTTATCATATAATACACTTATATCATCATACCAAAAATTTGTACTCATTTAATATATTTAATATATTATATTATATTTTATTTATTTTTATTTTTTTCTTCTAATTTTTTTTGTAATCTTTCTTGCGTTTTATTCTTTGGCTTTAACTTTTTTTTTGTTTCTTTCTTATCTTTTGTTTCTTTTTTTTCTTTTGTTTCTTTTTTATCTTCTGTTTCTTTTTTTTCTTCTGATGATTGCATATTCATCATTTCACTAAACAAAGGATCTTGCTGCATATTTGAATATAATGAAGGTAGTTCATTTGTTACTTTAGCTAAATCTAAATCACCAGATTGTATTTTATTTTGAACTGTACTATTTATCTTTGTAAATAAACTCATTAAATTAGCTGGATTCATCATCTCAGCTGGGTCATCATTTTCTAATTCAAATCCTTCAGCTATTTCTTTAGCTAAGCTACCAATGCCAGTATTATTTAAAATATCTTCCATATTTGTTTTTTGATCTGATTCTTCAGATTTTTCAGATTCTTCATTTTTATCAATTTCTTCATTAGTTTCATTTAAACCCTTTTTTAATAATTTCATTTTTTTGAGTGTTTTTAAATTTTCTTTATTTGATTTATCAATCTCATTTTCTCCAGATAATATATCTTTTAATTCATTATTTGATTCTATATTTAATTTTATCAATCCCATTGTTTGTAAATATTTCCAAATATTATTTTTATTGATTTCTTCTAGATTCTCCCATAACTTTTTAATATTTATATTTTTTAATTTTATAGAATCTATTATTTTCTCATCTCTATCAGAAATCTTCTTTGAATGTTTATCTAAAGTATTCAAAAATGTTATTAAAATTTCATAATTACTAATATCATCTAATTCAGATAGTTCTAATATTTCCTTATAGTATTCTTTACTTTGTTCACCAATTTCATTATCAAATTCATAAATATCATTAATAAAATCTTTAAATGTACTCAGTAATCTATTATTCAAATCCATTTTTAAATTTAATTATATAATTATTTTTTTTTAATACCGCAGAATTAAAAAGTTCTCATACTCATTTGATTATTATCATTTTTTGCATCAATTGAACTTCTTGATTGCATCATCTGTTCATAATCATTATCAAATTGTGTTTTCTTTTCAGATTTATAATCATTACCACTACCAGACATTTGTAATTTATTAGTATCACGGTCATCATTTGATGAATTTAAAAACTCAAAAGGCATATCTAAATTATTACTATCATCATTATCATCTAATAAAGAAAATCCTAAATCACTACCTCCAAAACTAGAAAATCCATCTAATTCACCTACATCAGAACTACCACCTGGGTTATTCATCTCTTCACCATTGATAGACGCTCTATTCATATCACCGATATCCATTTTATCACCTCTGTCTTCTCTACTAGCATCTCTATTCATATTTATTCTGTTCATATCTCCTCTGTTCATATCTCCTCTATTCATATCTCCTCTGTTCATATCTCCTCTGTTCATATCTCCTCTGTTCATATCTGCTCTGTTCATATCCCCTCTGTTCATACCAGAATCATTACTCATAGAACCACTGTTACCTTTCTTTTGATTTATAATATAAGTTAAAAACTTGAATAATTCTTCTCCTGGTAAGATCTTTTCTCCAATTAACATACTTGGAACAGTTGATACCATCTTTGGAAATTGTTCTCTATCTATATCTACAATACGGAATCTTAATATGTCTCTATTTTTATGAATTAAAATTAATAGTTCTTGACAATGAGGACATCTACGACTTATATATATAGTTGAATCATTCATTTTATTTTAATAATATAATATATATATTTAAATTTATTTTAAACACGCAAATTAATATTTATTTAAAATAAATTTGAATATTATTTATATAGGTATTATTAAAAAGGATATAATGAGTGCTTTTGATGTAAAATACAAATCTTTAAAAAAAGATAAAAATGAATTAATATTCGATATAGAAGGTAATAAAAAACATGGATTAGATAAATCTATTGTAAATTCATTAAGAAGAAATTTATTAACTTATATAGAAACTATTTCATTTAGACCAGAAAATATTACTATTGTAAAAAATAGCACATCTTTGCATAATGAATTTCTTAAAGATAGAGTATCCCTCTTACCACTATATTTAGATCCAGAAACTTACGATAATGATTATTTATTTGTATTAAATGTTGTTAATAGAGATAAACCAATAATGGAAGTTACATCTAATGATTTTGATATATATCCAGTTAATGAACAAACAAAATTTTTAATTAATAAACAAAAATCAATGGATTTTGTACCAGATGATGAAGATATATATACAAAAATAAATGAAAATCCAAAAGAATATTATAATACAAGTGAACCACTCAGTAAAGAAAAAAAAGAAAAGATTTTAAGACCATTTATTCATAAAAGTAAAAAATATTTTATACTCTTAACAGAATTAAAATTAAATAATTCTGATGTTGATGTAGAAGAAATTGAGTTATATTGTATGCCTTCAAAAGGTATTGGATTAGAACATGCTAGATTTAATAATGTATCTAAATCTATTTATACATTTAAAATTAATGAAAAACTTGTTAAAGAAGAATTTAATAAATACTGTAAAATTAATAGTATAAAAAATAAATCATCTATTGAAAAAACATTTAATATTGAAAACAGTGAAAAATACTATCATAGAGATATATTTTTAGAACCTTACTATTATGAATTTACAATTAAAAGTAATCATTTATACAATCCATCACAATTATTTACTTTGTCTATCGATATTTTAATAAATAGTTTTATAAAACTAAAAGATAAACTTGAAAAAATTAATAAAATAGAGAATTATACTACTGCTACTATTGAAAATATTAAAACAAATACTTATAAAATAAAAATTGATGATGAAGATTACAACACTATCTCCATATTACAAGCATATTCCTCTAGATATTTTATTGATTCAGAATCATTTGTAACTGTTCTTGGATATAATAAATACCACCCGTTAGAATCAATTATGGTATTAAATATTATGATCAAAGAAAATGATTATGAAGAAATTCAACAAATTAATTACATTATAGAGTTTATATTAGAAATAATTACAAAAATTAATATAGATTTAAATATATTAAAAACAAAATGGAATTTATAAAGAAAAATTAATAATAATTTAAAACAAATAATATTTTATAATTATCCAGTGATAATACATATTCTTCTATAACTATTTTATTTATTTTTTTACTTCTATTATTATCTATATATATCTTGTGTATATCATATAATAAAGGTCTTAGTTGATATGGCACATCTTTAATATTTATTTCTTTCTTAATGTGTTTATTAACATAATTACTATATAGTTCATTAATCATAATATTAAATTTACTGGAATAATCTTTAAATTTGTCTTGATTTTCTGGAAAGTAATTTAAATATTTTTTAATATTCTTATTTTTTTTTAGATGTAAATATTTCTCAAATAAATTTGTACTGTTAATACACATTTCTTTAACTTCAGTAAACAAAGGATTTAATATTTTATATCTATTATTAGTTGTGCTTACACTGATTCCTTTAAAATTAAAATTACTTGATAAAAAATAATTATTTATACTTTCAATAGAATCAAAGTCAATTTTTAAATTTTCCAAAGTGTATACAGAATTATTAGAATATATTTGTTCATGTAAAGTTGCTCTTAAATTATCTATTTTTTCAAATGTCAATTTATTATAAACTTCTACGAGAATTACACAATTATTTTCTATATGTGAAACATTCCTATTATTCTTATTAAGAAGAACAAATGAATATGTAAAATTTGGACTTAGAAAATCATAAAAATTATCAGTTCCAATACTTTCTTCAAATAATTTTTTAAAATTCACTTTGTTTGACCATTTATTTAAACACCCAATATCACTTCTTGTTGACATAAACCATTTATCATTATGATAAAAAAAATTTATCATTGTTCCATCTACTAAATTTGTAAATTGAATATTTTCTGTATCTGTTAAATCATTTTCAGTTATCGGATATTCGATTTCTTGAGATTTGATAGGTGGTATAAATACTAACTTATTTGTAGATTTATCTATAATACATCCTCTACAATATCTCATCCAATTTTCAGAAAGAGTTTCATTAAATTTGTATTTGACTAAAATTAAATTGTCTTTATTAAAATTTTTAACAATTAGTCCCTTATTTTTAAATTCAGAAACATAATTGTTCAGATTATTATCTATATAATTTTGTAGTTCCATAAATTATATTTTTATATAAATATATACTTATATTTTTAAATACTTATATTTTTATTATTTCTTTTAAATTATCAAAAGTATCATCTATCCATTCTTCATCAAATATTTTTTTTTTTATATAATCTGTTTGTTTTATAAAATTAATATTTTTATGAAATGCTTTTTTAGTAATAAAATAACCATTATTATTTTTTTTTTCTTGTCTCTGTTTTTTGGGAGTACTTTGTTTTATAGTAATACTTTGTTTTTTAGGAGTATTCTGTTTTATTGGAATATTTTGTTTTCTAGGAGTAGTTTGTTTTATAGGAGTGATATTTTTTATAGGAATATATTTATTTCTGTTTATTAGTTTTTTAAATTCTTTTTTACTTTTACTTAATTGTTTTTTTATTTGATCTAATTCTAATTTTTTACCATTTATTGATTTTCTTTCTTCTTCACATATTTTTTTATTTCTATATACATAATTACATTTAACATCATTTTCTAATAAACCAGTACAAATTATAGTAGCATTAAATACATAAGATTGACATCTTGGACATAATTTTTTCTTGTCTTTTGTTTGATTATATTTTTTTTTAATACTCATTATTATTTATAAATTAATATTTTGATTAATTAATTATTTTTTCAAATTTTATTTTTAGTAAATATTAACTTTAAAAAAAAATATGATTAATTATAATGGAAGAAGAATCACCAGATATAAATATAGATGATGTTGATGATATCGAAATTGAAGAAATGAATATATTTAATATATCATTAGTAAAAAGTGATAAATTATTAATTGTTTTTGAAGAAGATGGTAATTATAATGATTATGTTTGTTTAGTAACTGATTTTATTACAGAAAATGAAAGAAAATATGTATTAATTACAACTGAATTTGATAAAGTATATAAATTAGAAACAGATTTAAATGATTTTATATTAAAAGAGCAACCAGATAATAAAATTATTGATATTGAAAAAATTATTGAATTTGATTTAGATGAATTGGAAGATGTTATAAATATAAATTTAACAAAAGATATATATCCAGAAATATTACTAGATATTGAAGAAAAATTACAAAAAGAATATGTTTTTACTGAAACTGATAAAAAAGAAAGTTTATTATCTGAATTAATTAGTTCTTTAGATATTTACGACAATGAATTACTTATGAAGAAGATTACTTCAATGGTTGATGTAATTTTTGATATGATAAACAAAGATTTAGAATATTCTGAAAATGATAAAATACTTATTAAAAATAAATTTCCAAATTGGATGATTCCTATATCAAATAACTTGAAAAGATATTATATCGATTCTAAAGAAAAAAATAAAAGAAAAAGTAAAGAACCAAGTGAAGAACCAAATGAAGAACCAAGTGAAGAACTAAGTGAAGAATTTGAGATTAATTATGAAAATGTAATTATTAAAAAAAAATTTAGTTCAGAATTTGTTTCTCAATTTTTACATCTTTTAACAGAAAATGAAGAAGATATAATGAATTTTACATACCAAAAAATTATTAACAATATTTATGCTAATATATATAGTCCTATTCAAGAATACGATTTTACAAACGGATTTTTATTACAAAATTATAATGGTGAATATTATTTAGATTGTTTTGAAAATAACTGTATAAATAATGAAGGCTTTTATAATGTTGATAATAGAAAAACTCGGAATGAATTAAGTTATAATACAATTATAGATGATAAGAATGAAAAAGTAATATTGGTACAAAAAGAAAATATCAATTTATCTGCATTTTTCTTTGTTCCTAATCAATATAATTATTTAAATTATAAAATAGACCTTGATAATAAAGTTTTTACTTTGGGTGAAAAAATTTTAATGAATAATCTTAAATATACTATCTTAAGTAATTCTGAAATAATTAATAAAATAATGAATGAAATAGAAGTTAATAAATTTATTTTGACAAAAGATTTAAAAGATTTAGATATCAATTATAAAAATTTTAATATTTTTATGTTAAATGATAATTTTGATAGAGAAGATATATTAGATATTTTCAACAAATACAAACCAACACAATTAGATATTTTTAAATTAATAGACAAATATATATTTAATTATATATTCAATTACAAAGATTTTAAAAAAATATTTATCAATTATGATATAAATTTAGAAAATATAGACAATAACATTAAAAATATTATAAATAAAATTATTAACAATAATATTAATAGATATACAGATTTGTATGATGATTTTAAAGTAAATAAAGAAAAATTTAAACCAAAAAAGAATTTAACTATTGATGAAAAAATTTATTTTATTAAAAACTATATTTATAATCAATCTGTAATACCTATCAAAAATATATATATTAAGAAATTAATAAACAAATATTCAAGAGAACCAAAGGGAGAAGATGAAGATCCTAACTTTTTGTATAATATACATGATAATAATAAATTAATTTGTAAACATCACTTATTTTCAACAAATATTACTGATGATAAAAGTTCATATGATTCTCTTATGAATAATTTTGCAACACCACCACAAGATGGGTCTATATACTGTAAATTTTGTAGCGAATTTATTGATTTTGAAAAAAAATCAATATATCAAGGTTTTGATGAAGATAATAAGCCTATACAAATGTCATCATTATCTGAAGAAATAGATGAAGATGTATTCCTAAATATTACTAAAGAACAAAAAAATACAAAAAGTCTAATAGAATTAATATCTAATAAAATTAATATATATTTAACAGATATTGATAAAAAAGAAATAATAGATTTGTATGATATAATAAATAATGAATTATTAGCGAATGATAGATATGAGATGTTAGATGTTAGTACAAAAAATCATCCAATTATTTCAGATGATAAAACACCAAAAACAATGAAAATATTGAAAATCTATCTTATCTATTCTAATAAATTACTATTTCTATTTATATCCATATTAATATATTTTCAAACAGCAATACCTGAATATACAACAAGAAATAATGTTGAATTAAATCTACTTGATTTAACTACTAATAAATATAAATTTATTAATGAAGAAAAAAATAGTAGTATAATATCAATCAAAGTAGTAGATTATTTAATAAATAGAATTAAAATTTTAACTAATAAATACAGAAAAGATCAGTTATGGAAGAATAT
>MDTD01147706.1_pt1 | contig 11461 bp, 4 predicted proteins | sample 811221 | NCBI WGS metagenome assembly MDTD01 (sample SAMN05326646, study PRJNA326480) | marine metagenome | isolation source: seawater | place: Pacific Ocean: South West | collected 2011
TATTATCTAAGAGTGAGTTGTCATATCCACGTAATCTAATTCTTATATTTTGATTTTCCATTATGCTAGTTTCGCTTTCACTTCATCAGCAACATTTGAAGGTACTTGTTCATAATGATCAAATTGCATTGTATAGTTTGCTCTACCTTGGCTTAAAGATCTTAAATTGTTAACATATCCAAACATGTTAGCTAAGGGCACCATAGCATCAACAACATTTGCGTTTCCTCTCGTAGACATCTCTTGTACTTGTCCTCTTCTGCTATTTAAATCTCCAATTACATCACCCATATATTCCTCTGGAGTTACTACTTCTACCTTCATCATTGGTTCAAGTAGAACTGGTCTTGCCTTTGCTATACCTTCCCTAAATGCCGCTCTTGATGCAATTTCGAATGCTAAAACACTAGAGTCAACATCGTGGTAAGCTCCATCGTATAATGTAGCTTTAAAATCTATACATGGAAAACCTGCTATAACTCCAGTCTGCTGTTGAGCAATCAAGCCTTTTTCAACACCAGGAATATGCTCTGTTGGAATATTTCCACCTTTAATTTGATTTATAAATTCATATCCACTGCCAGGTTCACCTGGTTCAAATTTTATTTTTACTCTTGCAAATTGACCAGCTCCACCAGATTGTTTTTTGTGAGTGTAATCAACATCGAATGAGCTTGAGATTGTTTCTCTGTACGCTACCTGAGGAGCTCCTACATTTGCTTCAACTTTAAACTCTCTTTTCATTCTGTCGACAAGTATCTCTAAATGAAGTTCCCCCATACCTTTAATGATGGTTTGTCCACTTTCATGATCAGTTGTTACTCTGAAGCTTGGATCCTCCTGAGCTAATCTACCAAGAGCCTGACCCATTTTTTCGTGATCAACTTTTGTTTTAGGTTCAACAGCTACTTCTATTACAGGATCGGGAAAATCCATTTTTTCTAAAATTATTGGTTTATCGGATGCACACAAAGTTTCACCAGTTGTAACGTCTTTTAAACCGACTAAAGCTACAATGTCACCAGCATTTGCTGTTTTTATTTCTTCTCTATTATTTGCGTGCATTAAAAGCATTCTTCCAATATTTTCTTTTTTACCTGAATTAGAATTTAGAACAGAATCTTTTGTATTTATCGAACCAGAATATATTCTAGCAAATGTCAAACTACCAACAAAAGGATCTGTCATAATTTTAAATGCTAATGCACTAAAAGGTTCGGTATCTTCACATTTTCTCGTTAATTCTTTTGTTTCATCATTGATGTCAACTCCCTTTACGCTTGCTACATCTGAAGGAGATGGCATGTAATCAATTACTGCATCTAAAAGAGGTTGAACACCTTTATTTTTAAATGCAGATCCTGTTAAAACAGGAACAAATGATCCGTTAATTGTTCCTTTTCTTATGCATAGTTTTATTTGTTCTTCTGTTGGCTCATTACCTTCAAGATAACTTTCCATAATAGAGTCGTCTTCTTCAACTACTTTCTCAATCAATTTTAATCTATATTCTTCAGATTGTTCTTTTAAGTTATCAGGAATTTCAACTATATCAAATTTAGCGCCTAGGCTTTCATCTTGCCAAATTATTGCTTTGTTCGATACTAAATCTACTACACCTTTTAAATCACTTTCAATTCCTATTGGTAACTGTGTTACAAGAGGGTAAGAGCCCAGCCTTTCAGAAATCATGTCTACACACATAAAAAAGTTGGCTCCTGTTCTGTCTAGTTTGTTAACAAAGCACATACGAGGGACCTTGTATTTATCTGCTTGTCTCCATACAGTTTCTGATTGTGGTTCAACACCCGCAACACCATCAAACACCGCAACAGCTCCGTCTAATACTTTTAAAGACCTCTCAACTTCTATTGTAAAATCTACGTGACCAGGAGTATCAATAATATTTATACGATGATCTTTCCAAAAACAAGTTGTAGCAGCCGATGTTATAGTTATGCCTCTCTCCTGTTCTTGCTCCATCCAATCCATTGTTGCAGCACCGTCATGAACTTCACCAATTTTATGAGATTTTCCAGTATAATAAAGTATTCTTTCTGTTGTAGTAGTTTTTCCAGCATCTATATGTGCCATTATACCTATGTTTCTATATTTAGATAACGGATGTGATCTTGTCATAATTAGTTTACCATCTAAAATGAGAAAAGGCTCTATTTGCATCAGCCATTTTATGAGTTTCTTCTCTTTTTTTAACTGCATTACCTTTATTGTTAAATGCATCAATTATTTCATTAGCAACTCTTTCTTTCATAGTTTTTTCATTTCTTTTCGTCGCAGAATCAACAATCCATTTCATAGCTAATGTTTGTGCTCTTTTTGGTCTTACTTCCATTGGTACTTGGTAAGTAGCTCCACCAACTCTTCTCGATCTAACTTCCAACGAAGGTTTTACATTGTTTAATGCTTCATGAAAAAAATCAATTGGTGTTTTATCTGTTTTTTTTGAAACAATATCGAATGCACCGTAGACAATTTTTTCTGAGGTAGATTTTTTGCCATCAAGCATAATTCTATTCATAAATTTAGCAAGAACCAAATCTTTAAATTTGTGATCTGGAAGAATTGTTCTTTTCTCTGCTGCTCTTCTTCTTGACATAACTATTTTGGACGTTTTGCTCCATAAAGAGATCTTCTCTGTTTTCTAGAAGAAACACCCTGGGTATCTAGTGTCCCTCTTAAAATGTGGTATCTTACACCTGGTAGATCTTTAACACGCCCACCCCTAATTAAGACAACTGAGTGTTCTTGTAAATTGTGACCCTCGCCAGGTATGTATGCTGAAACTTCTTGACCATTTGTAAGTTTAACTCTGGCAACTTTTCTAAGTGCGGAGTTTGGCTTTTTGGGAGTTGTTGTGTATACTCTTGTACAAACACCACGTTTTTGAGGACTTTTGTCTAATGCTGGAACCTTGTTCCTTTTTTTCACACTAGATCTACCTTTTCTCACAAGTTGATTTATAGTTGGCATTTTGTCCTTTCGTTAAGTGTTTGGATATAACTCCACGACCTTTAACAAATCGTAGAGGTCTTTATTAATTGATTGCATCAAAGTCAAGCAGATATCCTAAAAATTTGCTAATTTTCTATATTTTCTGTCTTGTTTTTTTCACTTATTTCTTTGTCTTTTTCAAATGCTAAATTTTCATAATCTGTGGTCATTTTTCCAGTACCAGCTGGGATTAGTCTGCCAACTATTACATTTTCTTTCAAACCCTTTAAACTATCCACTTTTCCAAGGGTAGCTGCGTCTGTTAAGACCTTAGTTGTTTCTTGGAAAGAGGCGGCAGAGATGAATGAGCTAGTTTGAAGGCTAGCTTTTGTAATACCTAGAAGGACTGGTTCATAAGTTACTTCTTTTTTACCTTCATTTTGTAATAATTTGTTAATTTTTAATATATCCCTTCTCTGTACTTGTTCTCCAACAATTAGATTTGAATCTCCTTGATCTTTAATAAGAACTTTTTGAAGCATTTGTCTTGCAATAGTCTCAATATGCTTATCATTTATATAAACACCTTGCAGTTTATATACAGACTGAACTTCTCTTACTAAGTATCTAGCTAATTCTTCTATTCCTAAAATTCTTAAAATATCATGGGGCACTGGTGTACCTTCTACAAGTATATCACCTTTTTTAACAAAATCCCCTTCTTGAACATTTAAATATTTAGATCTTGGAATTAAAATTTCAAATTCATCATTATGATCCGTAGAAGTAATTATAACTCTTCTTTTGTTTTTATAATCTTTACCAAAAGAAATCTGTCCATCAATTTCACACATTATTGCTGGATCTTTAGGTTTTCTGGCTTCAAAGAGCTCTGCTACTCTTGGCAGACCCCCTGTTATATCTTTTGTTTTAGAAGACTCTTTAGGAATTCTTGCAATAACCTGGCCTGCAGAAACTTCTTGACCATCTTCAACACTTAAAATGGAGTCTATTGACATAGGATAATTAGAAAAGTTTTCTAGGTTAGCTGAGTCATCAGATATATTATCGACTATATTGATAGCGGGTTTAAAATTCTTACTTTTTTGATTTTGACTCCAGTCAATTACTATTTTACTAGATATGCCTGTTGTATCATCAACTGACTCTCTAAAAGATACACCCTGTTTTAAATCAATATAATTAACATAGCCTTTTTTCTCTGCTATTATTGGTAAGGTATAAGGATCCCATTCAGCGAGTGTTTGGTTACTTTTTACAGTATCTCCATCGCTTACTAGAATTTTTGATCCAAATGGAATGTTTGAAGAATATTTCTCAACTCCCTCATTTATAATTTTAATTTTACCATTCCTACTTAATACTATTTGGTTTTTGTATCGATCTTCAATTATATTTATATTTTCTAGCTTCACCTCACCTGAAACTGGAGCATTCGCATTAGATTGTTCTACTGAAGAGCTTGCTGCACCTCCAATGTGAAAGGTTCTCATTGTAAGTTGGGTTCCAGGTTCACCTATTGATTGTGCTGCTATAATACCAACTGCTTCGCCGATATTTACAGGAGTACCTCGAGCAAGATCTCTTCCATAACATTTTGCACAAATTCCATCTTCTGTGTCACAAGTCAAAACTGATCTTATTTTGAGAGATCTAATACCTAATTTTGAAATAGAGTCTAAATGTCTTTCAGAAATAATTTGTCCGGCATTTATAATTATATCTTTATTTTCATCAAATATGTCTTCAACTGGAGTTCTTCCTAGAACTCTCTCGGTTAAAGATGAAGTAATGTTTCCTGCTTCAACAATTTCTTCAACAATAACTCCATTTTTTGTACCACAATCATATTCACGAATTACAGCATCTTGAGCTACGTCAACTAATCTTCTAGTTAAATATCCACTGCTAGCAGTTTTCAATGCTGTATCTGCCAGGCCTTTTCTTGCGCCATGTGTTGAAGTAAAATACTCAAGAACGGATAGACCTTCTTTAAAATTAGATTTAATTGGATTTTCAATAATTTCACCGGAAGGTTTAGCCATCAGACCTCTCATTCCTGAGAGTTGTTTTAATTGAGCAGCAGATCCCCTTGCTCCTGAATGAGCCATCATATAAACAGAATTAATTGGTTGATCTTCCTTAGGGTTTGAAATCACTTCAAGCATTTTATCTGCTACTTTATTTGTACATTCAGACCAAGCATCTACTACCTTATTGTATTTCTCACCCTGTGTAATTAATCCATCTTGATATTGGTTCTCATATTCTTGAACTTTTTTTTGCGTTTCTTTTAAAAGTAAATCTTTTTCAGAAGGAATAATTAGATCATCTTTACCAAATGAAATACCTGCTATTGCAGCATATTTAAAACCAATTTGCATAATATGATCTGCAAATAACACTGTCTCTTTTTGTCCGCAAAATCTGTAAACTGTGTCTATAATATTACTTACTTCTTTTTTTGTTAAGACCTTGTTGATCATTTCATAATTAATATTTTTATTTTTTGGAAGTATGTTTCCTAATATCATCCTACCTGGAGTAGTTTCAACGGTGATTAATTGACCTGAAAATGTTTCTATTCTAGCCTTAATCATTGAATGCAAGCTAATATCTTTATTTTCTAGAGCTTTTAATATCTCATTTAAATCAACAAAGTATCGACCTTCTCCAACTTGTTTTTTCCTGATTATTGATAAATAATAAATACCTAAGACAATGTCCTGTGATGGTACTATTATAGGTTTGCCACTAGAAGGTGATAATATATTATTAGTACTCATCATCAAAACTCTTGCTTCAAGTTGGGCTTCAAGACTTAAAGGAACATGAACTGCCATTTGATCACCGTCGAAATCTGCATTAAAAGCTGTACAAACTAAAGGGTGTAGTTGAATTGATTTTCCTTCAATTAAAATAGGTTCAAAAGCTTGAATACCTAATCTATGAAGAGTTGGCGCTCTATTTAAAAGAACTGGATGTTCTCGAATTACCTCTTCTAAAATATCCCATACTCTTGGATCTTCTTTTTCCACGAGTTTTTTTGCTGCTTTGATAGTATTAGCCCAACCATATATATCCAATTTATGAAATATGAATGGTTTAAAAAGCTCTAATGCCATCTTTTTTGGAATACCACATTGATGAAGTTTTAAATTTGGACCAACAACAATTACTGATCTACCTGAATAATCAACTCTTTTACCAAGAAGATTTTGTCTAAACCTCCCTTGTTTTCCCTTTAACATATCAGACAAAGACTTAAGTGGTCTTTTATTTGTGGAAGTAATTACTCTACCTCTTCTGCCATTATCAAAAAGTGCATCTACAGATTCTTGTAGCATTCTTTTTTCATTTCTAATAATTATATCCGGCGCCCTTAAATCTATTAATCTTTTCAAACGATTATTTCTATTTATTACTCTTCTATAAAGATCGTTTAAATCAGAGGTAGCAAACCTACCCCCATCAAGAGGAACAAGAGGCCTTAACTCAGGTGGTATTACCGGTAAAACCTTCATTATCATCCACTCTGGTTTATTTTTTGAAATAATAAATGACTCAATTAATTTCAATCTTTTAGTTATCTTGGTTTTTTTTAACTCAGATTTAGTTTCGGATAATTCGATTTTTAATTGATTATAATCATTTTCTAAATCAATGCTTAGTAACATTTGCTCAATAGCCTCTGCGCCAATAGAAGCACTAAAAGAGTCCTCACCATATTCATCTTGATAATCGATATATTGTTCTTCAGATATAATTTCACCTTTTTTAAGGTCAGTTAAACCAGGCTCAACAACTATAAATTGTTCAAAGTAAAGAACCTTTTCTAGATTTTTAATTGTCATATCTAGTAAAGTCGCTATTCTACTAGGTAAAGATTTCATAAACCAAATATGTGAAACGGGTGCAGCTAATTCTATATGCCCCATTCTATCTCTTCTAACTTTAGAAAGTGTTACCTCAACACCACACTTCTCACATATTATTCCCCTAAACTTCATTCTTTTATATTTACCACAGAGACATTCATAGTCCTTAACTGGACCAAATATTCTAGAACAGAATAAACCGTCTTTTTCTGGTTTAAATGTTCTGTAATTAATTGTTTCAGGTTTCTTAATTTCGCCAAAAGACCATGATCTAATATCCTCAGGGCTAGCTATTGATATTTTAAGGCTATTAAAATTTTGAACACCTAAATTCTGATTAAAAATATTTGTTAATTCTTTATTCATTTGATCCTATTAAGTTTGTTAAGTTATTATCTGTTAAATTTTCTTTAAAATCTAAATTGAGCCCAAGAGATCTTAATTCTTTTACCATCACATTGAATGACTCTGGAGTTCCTGATTCAAAATTGTTGTCTCCTTTAACAATTGATTCATATACTTTAGTTCTTCCAGCAACATCATCAGATTTTATTGTTAGAATTTCTTGAAGCGTGTAAGCAGCTCCATAAGCTTCTAAAGCCCAGACTTCCATTTCTCCAAATCTTTGGCCACCAAACTGTGCTTTACCACCCAAAGGTTGTTGAGTCACTAAGCTATAAGGTCCTATAGATCTTGCGTGAATTTTTTCATCTACTAAATGGTGTAATTTAAGCATATACATATAACCCACTGTAACAGGTCTTTCAAATTTTTGACCTGTTATACCATCATATAGTATTTCTTGGCCAGTATTCGAAACACCAGATTGTGATAATAGGTTTGTTATGTCTTTTTCTTTGGCTCCATCAAATACAGGTGTTGCAAAAGGAATACCTTCTTTAAGATTATTTCCAAGTTCGAGTATTTGATCATCATCCATTTTTTTTATAATGTCTTGATGAGCATTTAAATTGTAAATTTCTAAAAGTTTTGCTCTTAAATCATTAGTTTGTCCTTCAGATTGTATTTTCTTTATCATTTCATTAACTTGTTTACCTAATGAAGCTGAAGCCCAGCCTAAGTGGGTTTCTAAAATTTGACCGATGTTCATTCTGCTAGGAACACCTAATGGATTTAGAACAATATCAACGGGTGTACCATCTTCAAGATAAGGCATATCTTCGACTGGACATATTTTTGAAATAACACCCTTGTTTCCATGTCTTCCAGCCATTTTATCTCCAGGTTGTAATTTTCTTTTTACTGAAATAAATACTTTGATTAATTTTAAAACACCAGGCAATAGCTCATCTCCACTTTGTATCTTATCAATTTTATTTTCAAATTTTTGGTTAATGTTTCCAAGTTGATTTTCATAATTTTTTACCAAAGCATCAATTTGAGTACTTCTTTTTTCATCTGCAATATTAATTTTTAGCAAATCACTTAATGATATGTTTTCAATTTGCTCATATTTTATATTAGAATTTTTGTTTAATTTATCATTACCTGATAAATAAATTTGGTTATTAAGAAGTTCTCTTAGGTGATTTTCAAAGCTTTTTTTCAAAATGTTTAATTCATCATCTCTATCTCTAGCAACAACTTCAATTTGATGATTTTCAATACTAATTGCTCTCTCATCTTTTTCTATGCCTCTTCTAGAAAAAACTCTTATTTCAACAATAGTGCCTTTTACACCCGGAGGCACTCTAAGACTTGTGTCTTTTACGTCAGCAGCTTTTTCACCAAAAATAGCTCTAAGTAATTTTTCTTCAGGTGTCATTGGTGTTTCACCCTTTGGTGTGACTTTTCCAACTAATATATCGCCTGAATTAACTTCTGCCCCTACGTAAACAATTCCTGTTTCATCTAGATTCATTAACATTTCTTCACTAGCATTAGGAATATCTCTTGTAATTTCCTCGGGTCCAAGTTTAGTATCTCTAGACATAACTTCAAATTCCTCAACATGTATTGAAGTAAATACATCATCTTGAACTACTTTTTCAGATATAAGAATGGAGTCTTCAAAATTGTATCCATTCCATGGCATGAAAGCAGCAAGTACGTTTCTTCCTAAGGCTAATTCTCCTAATTCAGTAGCGGGACCATCTGCTATTACTTGATTTTTAAGAACTTTATCTCCTACGTTAACAAGTGGTCTCTGAGTAATACAAGTATTTTGATTTGATCTCTGAAATTTTGTCAAGTTATAAATGTCAATCTTGTTTAATGATTTGTCGTTTTTATCTGTTATTCTTATTACAATTCTATTAGCATCAAGTTGATCAACTACACCCTCTCTTTTAGCAACTACGGTAGATCCACTATCGTTAGCAACGGTGTATTCCATACCAGTTCCGACTAATGGTGCTTTTGGTTTAATAAGAGGTACAGCCTGTCTCATCATATTTGAACCCATTAAAGCTCTATTTGCATCATCGTTTTCTAAAAAAGGAATAAGAGAAGATGCAACGGACACTAGTTGCTGAGGAGAAACGTCCATTAAATCAATTGCATCAATATCAACATTAATGAATTCACCATTTTTTCTGCAACTAACAATTTGATTTGCAAATTTTCCCTTAGAGTCTAATTCAGCGTTAGCTTGAGCTATCACAAAGTCCTCTTCGTCTATAGCACTTAAATATATTACTTTATCGGTCACCTTACCAGAATTCACTATTCTATAAGGTGTCTCAATGAAACCATATTTATTAATTCTAGAATATGAAGCAAGACTATTTATTAGTCCAATATTAGCACCCTCTGGAGTTTCAATTGGACATATCCTTCCGTAATGAGTTTGATGAACATCTCTTACCTCAAAACCTGCTCTCTCCCTATTTAATCCCCCAGGACCTAAAGCTGAAACTCTTCTTTTATGAGTTATCTCACTAAGAGGGTTAGTTTGATCCATAAATTGACTCAATTGACTAAGACCAAAAAATTCTTTTATAGAAGCAACAACCGGTTTTGCATTAACAATATCTTGAGGCATGATATTGTCAACTTCAAGTGAACTTAATCTTTCTTTAATTGCTCTGTCCATTTTTAGCAATCCAATCCGATACTGATTTTCTAAAAGTTCACCTACAGATCTAACTCTTCTATTTGCTAAATGATCAATATCATCTATTTCACCTTTTCCATCTATAAGATTATGCATATGTTTTACGACATCTATAATGTCACTTTTATCTAAAATTCTATGATCTATATCAGTTTGTTTTTTAAATTTTGAATTAATTTTTAACCTTCCAACTGAAGATAAATCGTATCTATCACTGTTAAAAAAAAGGTTATTAAATAGGTTCTCAGCAGTCTCGATTGTAGGAGGCTCACCTGGGCGAAGTATTTTAAATATTTCAAATAAAGCCTCTTCTCTTGATCTAGCTTTATCTAATTGCAAAGTATTTCGAATGTATGATCCAATTTCAATATTATCCGCTTTTAGAATATCAATCTTATTGATTTTACTTTCCTTTATAAATTCTAGAAAAACCTCATCTATTTCATAACCAGCTTCAAAATATATTTTTCCTGTTTTTTCATCAATGATATCAGATGATAAGTAAAAGCCTAGTAAAGATTCTTCACTAACAGTAAAATTAGATATATTCTTCTTTTTAAAATCATTTATTATTTTTTGATTAACTTTTGTTCCTTTAGTTATAATAATTTTACCATTTTTTGAATCAAGCAGATCGTAATTTAAAATTTTTGCTTTGAAAAAAGATAAATCTTGTTTTGTTGACCAACCAAAGTCATTTTTTTTATAAGTAATATTATCGTAGAATAGCGATAAAATTTCTTCTGAAGTCATACCTAATATTTTTTTTGAATCAGGCTCTATTTTGTTTTCTTCACATTCTTTAATATACTTTTCTGATAAATTACTAAGAAGACATTTTAAAAGAGTTGTTACAGGAAATTTTCTTTTTCTATCAATTCTTGCATGAATATTATTTTTTGCGTCATGTTCAAAATCTAGCCAAGACCCTCTGTACGGAATAATTCTAGAATTAAAAAGGTACTTACCGCTTGTATGAGTTTTACCAAAGTCATGATCAAAAAATACACCAGGAGATCTATGCATTTGACTAACTACTACTCTTTCTGTACCATTTACAACGAATGTAGCATTTTTAGTCATAAGAGGGATATCACCCATATAAACCTCTTGTTCTTTAATATCTCTAACAGATTTAGTTCCGGCTATTTCATCTATATCCCAAATTATTAATCGAAAATTTACTAAAAGTGGAGTTCCATATGTCATACTTCTTTGTGAACACTCATCAACATCATATTTAGGAATTCCAAGATTATAACTTACATAATCGACAGTTGCTCTTTCTGTATAATCATGGATTGGAAATACAGATTTAAAAATTGAATGAAGACCAATATTTTCTCTTTTTTCTGGATCAGTTTTAAGTTGTAAAAAAGTATCAAAAGATCTTTTTTGAACCTCAACTAAATTTGGCAAAGAGGTGACTAGTGGAATCTTACCAAAAGATTTTCTAATTTTTTTTAAATTTATATGATCTAAACTCACTTTTTCTCCTTCATTTAATCTAACAAGTTTAAAGGCCTTTATTAAA
>MDTD01171616.1_pt1 | contig 11460 bp, 10 predicted proteins | sample 811221 | NCBI WGS metagenome assembly MDTD01 (sample SAMN05326646, study PRJNA326480) | marine metagenome | isolation source: seawater | place: Pacific Ocean: South West | collected 2011
ATTAGAAAATAGAAAAATTAAACCAACTAAATATAAAACAGTGTTAAAAAAAGAGCTTAATGGAATAAAAAAATGAAAAATTAGTGATATTAAACTAATTGCAAAGAAACCTAGAAAACCAATTTCACCTAAAGACAAATCATACGTATATCTTTTAGTTAGATTTAAAAATATATATCCATAACCTAAAGTTGCTAATGAGAAAAAGGTAATTGAGAATAAAATTAAGAATATTTCCATTTTTTTGGAACAAAATATATATTTCTATTACCTAAAAAAAAATTATTTTTTTTTGTACCATTTAATAATTTTTTAATTTCAAGTTCTTTTAAAATTACAAGATTTTCCATAGAAATATTAAAAATATGGCAACTATAAAAATTTTTTAATTGGTCATAAATTTTTTTAAAATTTTCTGGATTATATTCAATTAAGATAACTGGTTTAAATTTTTTAATAGTTTTTTTCATACCATAAACTACTTCATGATCATGTCCCTCTACATCAATTTTTACAAATGTTGGTTTTATTTTAAATTTCAAATTATCATATTTTTTTAGGGTGATTTTATTTTTGTGAAGCTTAAAATATTTTGATTTTGATTTATAGTGATACTTAAGTTTTTTTATCACATAACTTTTTTCAGAGCTGGATAAAAAATGAAAAATCTTTTTATTGTAAATTGGGGTATATATATTTAGTTTTCTATCTTGTGATGATAAACCAAACGGATAAAAAAATGTTTTATCATATTTTTTTTTAATAATTTTAAGCTTTTCTTCACAATAATTTAAATTTGGTTCGAATATAAAAATTCTATTCTCTGTGAAGCCTAAACTTCTAAAACCAATTGTAGAAAGTCCTATATTTCCACCGATATCTAGAAAATCTCCTTTATGATTAATTTTAAATAAATAACTTAATCCATAAAAGTCTTTTTCATGTGGAAACAGAAAATTAAATTTGTCGATATTATTATAAACAACGGTATGAATTGATGGAAAATTTTCTAATATTCTTACAAATGAATATTTTAATTGGGTAATCATTTCGTAAAATATTTATATTTAATTAAAGTAATAATTGCCTTGATACCATCTATTGATTTTATTTTTTTTCCCTCTTTATAATCTCTACCATTATAACTTATTGGAAGTTCCTTAATTTCAATTTTTTTATTAGAAATTTTAGTAGTAATTTCAGGACAAAAGTTAAAGTTATTTTCCATTAAATTAATTTGATTAAATATATCAGCTGAAAAGACTTTATAACATGTATGTGCGTCAGTTAACTTCTGATTATTTATTAAATTAGAAAGTTTAGTGAGAAATACATTTCCTAATATTCTAAACCAATGACTAAAATTTTGGATATTTTCAAAATAATTTTTATTTAAAACTCTAGAACCATAAACAACTAAACATTCTTTGCTAATAATAGGATGAATTAGTTTTAAAATATCTACTGGTTCATATTCGAGATCAGCATCTTGTATAACAACAATATCACCATTAATATAACTTTTTGATGACTTAATAGCTGCTCCTTTTCCCAAATTTTTTTTGTGTTTAATTACAACAATATCATCAAAAGAGGATTTTATTTTCTCAATTTCATCCAATGAATTATCTGTTGAACAATCATCTATTATAATAATTTGTTTAATTAATTGATTAAGCTTTAAAATTTTTTCTAAGATAACTTTTATAGTTTTTTCCTCGTTAAAACATGGGATAATTATACTTACTTTCATTTAAATCTATCAATTTTGTATATAGGATAACTCTTCTCTGTTATCAAAAAAAATTTTACCATTATTAAATATTTCAATATATCTTATTCTATAAATGATAAAAATTATTTCTGGTATGCAATTTTTGTCATTATTTCAGTTTAATTTTAATCTATAAATATTTAATCAATTAATATAGATCTATTCTTAATGAAAAAAAAAATTTGTTTCATAGTTGGGACAAGACCAGAAATAATAAAATTGGGACCAGTATATAACTATTTTAGAGCAAGAAAACATTTTATAACTTCAAGTTTTTTTTCAGGCCAACATGCAGAAATTGGGCATGATGTCATTAAACATTTTAAATTTAAAATTCAAAAAAAAAAAGCAATAAATAATTATAATTTGGACTTAAATCATAAAATGGATGAAATATGTAAAAACCTATCTAATTACTTAAAGTCAAACAAAATAAATGGAATTTTTGTTTTGGGTGATACACTAACAGCAATGATTGCAGCAATTACAGCATTTAATTTGAAAATCAAAATTTTTTATGTTGAGAGTGGTTTGAGAACATATGATTTTTTAGAGCCATGGCCAGAGGAAGGATACAGAAGACTTATTTCAAGTATATCTAATTTTCATTTTTGTCCTACATTTAATAACAAAAAGAATTTATTAGCAGAAAATATTAAATCTAAAAATATTTGTATATCTGGAAATCCAGCAATAGACGCAATTCATGAGGAAATAAAAAAATATAATACTATCTATGGAAATAAATTAATAAGCAAGATTAAAACAAAAGGTTACACAATAAAAAATAAAAAAATAGTTTTAATTACTATTCATAGAAGAGAAAACTTTGGAGATAGATTTTTAAAAATTTGCAAAACAATTAAAGTTTTATCCAAAAAATATAATAATATAGATTTTGTAATCACTGTTCATCCGAATCCATATGTTAAAAAAACATTAAATAAAATGTTAAAAAAAATACAGAATATATATTTAATTAAACCACTTTTCTATCCTGAATTTATTTTTTTATCTAGTAAAGCAAAAATTGTTATGAGTGATAGCGGTGGTATGCAGGAAGAATTACCGACTTTAAAAAAATATTTGATATTATTAAGAGAAAAAACTGAAAGAAATGAGACAATTAATTTAGGATATTCATTTATATGTGGATCTAATAAAAATAAAATATTGAAAAAATTTAAATATTTAATTCATTTAAATAATGAAAATAAGAAATTTAAACAAAATCCTTTTGGTGATGGAAATTCTTCAAAGAAAATATATCAATTTACATTGAAAAAATTAAGTTAATGAACAATATTCATGTGATAGGTTTGGGATACATTGGTTTTCCTCTTGCGTGTTTGCTTGCTAAGAAAAAAAAAATTATATGCGTAGATGTAGATAAATCTAAAATATTTAATTTAAAAAAAAAAAAATTACCTTTTAAAGAAAAAGAGTTAAAAAATCTTTTCAACAAAAACTTTAAAAATCTATTTTTTGAGCAAAACATTACTCAAAAAAAAAAAATTAGTACTTACATTATTTGTGTCCCTACACCATTAAAAAATAATAAAGCTGAATTAAAGTATCTTTACAACGTTTTAGAAGAATTAAAAAAAATTTTAAAAAAAAATGATCTTGTTATAATTGAGTCTACTATACCACCTGGCACTACTGAAAAAATTTATAAAAAATACGATTTTTATAAAAAAAAAATAAATTTAGCATACTGTCCAGAGAGAGCTATTCCTGGGAAAACCTTATTTGAAATGCAGAATAATTATAGAATAATTGGAGGAATAAACCTATCTTCATCTTTGAAGGCTAAAAAAATTTATAATTTATTTTGTAAAAAAATTTTGATAACAAATTCTATAGAAGCAGAAATTTCAAAACTTGCAGAAAATACTCATAGACTTGTTAATATTTCATTAACGAATGAAATAAATGAACTATGCAAAAATTATGGAGTTCAATCCAAGAATTTATTTAAAATTACAAATCTTCATCCAAGAGTAAATTATTTAAAACCAGGTATAGGTATTGGAGGTCATTGTATTCCAATAGATCCATTGTTTTTAAACCAAAAAAAACAAATACAATTAATTGATACATCAATTATAGTTGATAATCAGCTTACTAGTAAAATAGTTAAGTCAATTTTTTCTAAAATTAAAAATAAAAAAAAAGATAAAATACTCTGTTTAGGTGTAACCTATAAAGAGAATGTTGATGATTTAAGAGAGTCCGCAGCTATAAAAATTATAGATAAATTAAAAAAAAATATTTGGAATACATATGTTTATGACCCCTTGAACAAATCATTGAACAATATTAATGAAAAAAAATTAAAAAATTATAAATTTGATTTAATAATATATCTTGTTAATCATGATAAATTTAAAAATATAAAATTAAAATCAACCAGAATTTTAGATTATAGGTATTAGATGAAAATATTGGTAACAGGAGGACTAGGCTCCATAGGTTATGTTTTGGTCAATTTTTTAAGTAATGAACACGATGTTTATTTTTGCGATTTACCACATTTTAACGAAAAAAATTATTTCAGATGTGATATCTCAAGTTTTAATCAATTAAATAATTTATTTGAAAACAATAAATTTGATTATGTTTTTCATCTTGGTGGTGAGTTTGGAAGATGGAATGGTGAAGATTTTTATGAAAATATGTGGAAGACAAATGTAATCGGAACAAAAAATTTGATACGACTTCAAGAAAAATACAAATTTAGAATGATATTTGCTAGTTCATCAGAAGTTTACGGAGACTACGATGGATTAATGAGAGAAGACGTAATGGAAAAAAACTTTATTAAGCAAAAGAATGATTATGCATTAAGTAAATGGGTATCTGAAATTCAAATTATGAACTCCAAAGAAATGTTTAACACTGAAACTGTAAGAATAAGAATTTTTAATACTTATGGGCCAGGGGAGCATTTTAGCTATTATCGAAGTGTAGCCTGCAGATTTATTTATAAAGCGCTTATGAAAGAACCCTATACTGTATATCTTGGGCATACAAGAACATCAACTTACATAACTGATTTAGTCGAAACATTTACAAATATCCCAAAAAATTTTAAACCAGGTGAAGTTTATAATATTGCTGGAAATGATTATCATACAATAAAAGAAATGTCTGATGAAATAATTAAACTGACTAATGGCGACAAAAAATTAATTAAATATGAAGAGGAAGAGAAGTTTACAACTCTTCATAAGAAAGTTTCATGCGAAAAAGCTATAAGAGATTTAAACCATCAACCAAAAGTAAAATTAAAAGATGGTCTTAAAAAAACCGTAAATTGGATGAAATCTGTCTATCTAGAAAAAAATAATAAAAAAAGTATCATTAGTTTTTTATGATTAAAATATTGTGTCTTGGTGATAGTTTAACAAATGGAGCAAGAAATGAATATTTTAGAGATTACCCTTTAGAATTAAGTCAATTTATTACTGAGAAAAGTAAAACTCCAAATATATGTATAAATGATAGTGTTAATGGTGAAACTAGTTCAGAAATACTTAAACGAGCATTTAAAATTTTAGAGAAAAACCAATTCAATTTAATTTTATTTCTAGGCGGAACAAATGATAGCAAGATACCAATTCCACCTAAAATTTACGAAAAAAATATTAAACAATTAATTTCATTAGCAAAACATAAGGAGACAAAGATATTTTTAGGATTATTGCCTCCTATTTACACTGGTTTACCGTGCTACTCTCAAAAAGAGGGCAATGATATAATCCAAATCTATAACAAAATATTAATTAGGCTATCTAGAAATGATAGTATTAAAACGGTTGATTTTAGTAGGCTTGATGAAAAATACTATTCTGATGGTGTTCATCTAAATTACAAAGGATACTTATTAATGGCTCAAAAATGGTATAGAGCAATTAAAAATGAAATTTAATATGCAATCTGATAAGATAGTAAGAATATTTAACAAAATTAACGTAATTACGAATATTGAGTTTGATTACGATATATCAATTGATCTAAATAAACTTAAGACAAAAAAGGGTCAAAATTATATTTTTAGTACTTTTTTAATTGATTTAAAAAAAAAAGATATTTCATCTGATATATTAAAGATCTGCGAACAAAAAAATTATTTAAATTTATTAATTTTAGAACAAAAAAATAGTTTATTTTTTAAAAAATTATTAAATTTAATTAAAAAATTTCATTTAGTTTATGGAAAAAAAATAATTTTAGTTTCTAGAAATAATTTTTTTAATAAAAATTTAAAATCAGAGTATATATTTTTTATTAAATCCAAAAATTTTAAAGATAAAAAATTTTTAAAAATTTTGTCAAAAAAATTATTAGAAATTTAATTATTAAAAAAAATAAAAGCTAAAAAACAAGCTGATAACATTTGAAAAAATCTCTTAAAGCGATTTGTCATTTTAGATAACCCTGATGTACGAGCGTAATATCTTATTGGTAGTTCTTGAACCTTTAAACCATGGTAATATGAGCCAAAAATTAAATTAAAATCACCCCATTTATCAAGGTTATTTGTTTCGTTTGCAAAATTTTCAAAAAGTTTCCAATCTTTCTTAAAGAATGCTTTGGTTCCACACAAAGTATCTGTAACATAATCTTTTACAATTATTGAAAAAAGAATTGCAAAGAATTTATTCCCATAAAAGTTGAGAAATCTCATAGAATATTTTTTTTGTCTGTACACAAACCTAGAGCAATTAACTAACTCAACATTATTTTGTTTCATTAATTTTAAACATTTTTCTACTTCAGTTGCTTTTACAGCTAAATCTGCATCTAAAATAATACAAATATCATTACTAGCTCCAAGGACACCTGATCTTACAGCTCTATACTTATTTATTCCTTCACCTTGGATAATCTTAACTTTAATATTTTTGTTTAAACTCATCTCTTGTAATATTTTTTTATGAGTATTATCATTACTTTTATCGTCAACAAAAACTGCTTCAAAATCAGTTTGAATTTTTTTTAATTCATGAAAGATTGGGGTTATATTAAACTCTTCATTTTTACATGGAATGATAATTGATGATTTATAATTAATTCTGTTAGAGTTATTTTTTGAACTTATGCATTGAATTTTACAAAAAGAAAAAATATCTATGAAAGGTATCAATGCATTTAAAAACTCAAATATAATATTTAAGTATTTTATTCTAAAAATAAAATTACTTACGTTGATTGTAGAATTAATAGAATAATTACATGAATTCAAAAAAAGATTTATCTTACGATTGTCAATATACGAAAATTCATCATGATCAAGCCGCTTGGTAATTCTTAAGAACTCAAGTAACTTAAAAACTAAAAACCATCTCTTTGAAAAATAAAAAAAATAAATTTTACATAGATTATTTGTATTTTTATTTAGATAATCAAAATACGAAAGAATATCAAAAGTTTGATTTAATGGTTCTAATAAAATTATAGCATCGTATTCTTTCAATTGATATTTATAAATTTCATCATTTTTTCTTAAAATTAAAATTTTTTCTTTATTGATTGATTTCAATCTTTTTAGACAACTGTTTTTATAATAATTATTCCATTTTTCTCTTATATTCATTATACTTTTCTATCAGATTAAATTTAACATTATCAAGATGAAAATTAAGAAATTATCAGAAAAAGATAAAAATAGTTTTGTTTATCTTGTAAAAAAAAATTTAATTAATTCAGTTATTTTTGGATTACCAGAATATTTTTTAAGACACCATTTCTTTGGAGAAGTAATTAATTCAAAAAAATACATATCTTTGATATGCACAATTAATAAAGAACCTGCAGGAATGATTGTTGTTAGAAAGAAAAATGTTAATTTTTCAATTTACTTAAAAATAATTACAATTTTTTACAGTTTAATATCTTTTTTTATAAAAGACTCAAAAGTATTTTTTAAATTTTATTTTATTTTTTTTAAAAAATTAAAAATTAATAAAAAAAATTATATTAAATACAATAAGTCAGCAGAAATTATATATATCTGTGTAGATACAAAATACAGAAATAGAAGAATAGGAACAAAACTAATTAAATTTTCAATTAAAAGTATTGTCAGAAGTCATAAGACCTTAATTACAAGCTCCGAAAATTCAAAAGAGGCTTTGAATTTTTATTTAACTAATGGATTTAAAAAAATTGGATTTGAAAAAAGATACAAGAAAAATAATGTTTTAATGTTAAAACAATTATAATATTTTTTTAAAAATTTTTATTATGAAATTATCATTTATAATTTTAAACAATTAATTGATGATGGTACGGGTTTTTATATATATTATTTTTTTTCAATTATGAGTCTCATTTTAAATAATAAAAAATCTGATTTACTAGTAATTTTCTTTTTTCCTTTATTGTTTTCATTTGTAATTAATTTTATTTTTTCTGTAAATTTACATCACGATTCTCTTTTAATGTATTTAAATTTTAAATTTTTATATAATTATTATCAAACGTATGGAATTTTTCCTCAATGGGTTGACTATATTTATTCTGGTCTAGATGCATCTGCTTTATACTTGTATGATGTTTCAAAAATATTTTTTCCCTCAATAATAATAGGGAAATTTTTAAATATTAATTCTTATGTAATTTATTTAATTAATTTATGTCTTCTAAATTCAATATTTTTATATGGGGTTTATAAAAATATAAATGAGCATAAATATAAAAATTATATAATTATAATAATTAGCTCAATTTTTCTCTCATTTACATTCCTACATAAATCATTTTCCGCAAATTTTGAGATTTTTGTCTTATTTCCATACATTTTTTTTTACGCTAAGAAATTTATAAATAATAGAAAAATTTCAGAAATAAATAAAATATTATTAATCATCCTTTTAGGATACTTAAATTCACTACAGTACTTTTCAATTTTCTTTGTTTACTTTGTTGGAATATTTTTATTAATTTTTTTTACAGTAAATTTCAAATACTCTAAAAATATTAAACTTAAGCCAAAACATATATTATTTTTCGTAACATGGTTAATTGTGTCTTCAATATATTTTTTATATGTTGAAAATGTTATTCAAAAAAATTACTTCTTGCCAAATAGAGAAATAGATTTGGCTGTTAACAATTCATTTTCATTTGCGCTACATGGATATCATAATATTTTAATCAAGTTTTTGACTGCAACAAGTAATTTTTTCTGGTGGGATGTTCCTTTAACAATTTCTTTAACAGGTATTTTTTTTAATTGTATTTTTTTCTTTTCAAAGAAAAATAAAGAAAATAATAAATTTAGATTTTCTTTATTAATATTTATTTCATTTATAGTATTGATATCTGAGACTTTTATTTTCTATGATCTTGTTAAAATTTTTTATCACTTTCCATTTTTAGGATTTTTTAGGCATTTTTCATTTATAATAATATATCTTAAACCACTTTTAATAATTACCGCAATATATGGATTGATTACATATTTTAATTTGATTCAAAATAAAGATTTTGCTTATTTGTTAAAGTTTAAGTTAAAGTTTGTTTTTATTTTGTGTCTTTTGTTTTTTTTATCTTATATTTCAATAAATTTTTTAAATTATCAATTAAATCTAATTATTAGCGGACAATTTGAAGATGTATTTTTGAAAGAATTTTTTTCGACTTTTAAAGATAAACTTTTTTATCTTGGATTAAATGAAAGATTAGATGCGATTGATTTATTTAGAGGATTAAAAACTCAAATTTTTTATAGTTTTTTAATAAATTTAACATCTTTAATATTTTTATTTATATTAATTTTATACTTTATAAAAATTGGAAGGATTAATTATTTATTAATTACTTTAATAATAATTTTAAATCTACTTCCTGGTTTCTTTTATAATTATTCCCAGTATTCGATGAATTCCCGTATTAATTTATTTTCTCAAGATAATATTTTAATAAATAAATTACATAAAAGTTACAAAAAAATAATTATTTCAGATACAAATTTCTATGAAAACAATTCAATAAAAGTATGTCAAAGTTCCCAAGAAATAATCGATCTAGAAAATATATCTAAAATAATACCTAAATTTTCTATATTCTATGAAAATATTTATCTCTTCTTGACAATAAAAAATTGTTCTCCAAGATTAAGAGCAGATTTTTTATCTAAAAATTATCAAAATATTTTAAAAAATTATTTGCATTTTGAAAAATCAACTGAATATGAAAAAATAAACAATGAATATTTTATAATTTATAATCCAAAAAAAAAGATTAATTCAAATATAAATTATTCTGAAAATTGGGTTGCTGAAAGTGAGCAAAAACAACACAATATTTTAAATCATAATGGTAAAATAAAAATTGAAATTAATTCTCATGATAATATTTCGAAAATTTTCTTAAAATATAAAAATAGATCTTTAAAATTTAATCTAATAGCAAACCTGTTTTTAGGTTTTGTATTTTATCTTATTTTTTTTCTAAATTTAAGGAATACTTTTTTTTTAAAAAATAAATTGAAGCGTATAAAATTGAAAAATTAATCCAGTAAATTGATCCAAAAAAAGTAGATGATAGTCTTCCGCTGCTTTTAATTGGGAAAATTAAAGTTACTAATAAAATTAACGAAGCACTAAAAAATAAAAATATTATATCTTCTGAATATTTCTTTTTATTAATAATTATTTTAATTGCTTCATACAAGATAGTAAAAATTAAAATTATAAAAATTAGATATCCTATTAAACCAATTTCAGATAAAACTTCTAAATGAATGTTGTGTGGATGAGTAGAACATCTAAATTTTCCCCTAACACTTTTTATCTGTACATCTCCACATAAATCTCTGAATGATTTTATTCCATTGCCAAAAATTGGTTTTTTCTTAAATAATTCATAAGCAGTTAAATAATGTGCTCCCCATGTAGTATCAAAGAAACTTAATTTAATATCTTCAACATCTTCACTATCATTTAAAATTTGATTTTCTTTTTTATAACTTAGAATTTCATCCTTATGAAAGTATTTAGTATTTAGTTCAGGCTTCAATAATAAGATAAATTTTTCATATCTTGCATAAAGATAATTATCTTTTAAAATAATAAAAAGACATAGCAAGAATGAAATTAGTACAAAAACACTGTGACGTTTTTTATTATTTGTCAAAAAAAAAATTAAAAGAACTGAAAATAAACAGGAAATAAAATTCATTCTTTCTCCTGTAATTAAAATCGAAGTAACAAATATAAATAAAATTATTAAACCGATAAAATTTTTTAATATTGAGCTGCTATTTAAATTATTAAAATAAATGTTTAAAAAAAAATAAAATCCTAAATACAATATTAAACTTCCGGGTATTAATTTATTGAATGGACCTGATAATCTCTCGCCCATTTGAATGTTAAAACCGAAAATATCAGCTCCAAAAATTTTTTGGTAAAAAATATCTAAAATCAAAAAAAATAAAAAAAAAGAACATATAATTATAAAGTTTTTTAAATATTTTTCGCTTATTTGAGATAAAATAAATTTCATACTCAATGATAAAAGTATAAATTTTAAAAATAAAAAATGATTAACAAAATAATCTAGATTCAGTAACGAAATTAATAAAAGATACAATCCAAAAAATAATAAGAATTTATCTAAAAAATCGAATTTAATTAAATGATAATTTAAAAAAAAATAAGTAATCATCAAAA
>MDTD01175641.1_pt1 | contig 11457 bp, 7 predicted proteins | sample 811221 | NCBI WGS metagenome assembly MDTD01 (sample SAMN05326646, study PRJNA326480) | marine metagenome | isolation source: seawater | place: Pacific Ocean: South West | collected 2011
ATAATTAGTGGAAGCAACAAGACCTAATAGATTATAACTATTACCTTGGGCAACGTTATGATCATAACTCCAATTTAGAGTGCCTGTTGGTCTGTATCTAAGTCTATAGTGATGAACTAATGTGTCTAAATCCCAATTTAAAGTTGCAGAAAAGTTAGAGACATTACTTGTGTTTACATTTGTAGGAATATCACAAATCTGTGCCTTTGAATTTGTAACTCCGATTGCAAAAAATCCAGACACTAAAATAGTTAAGAATAATCTAGTAAATCTTCTATTCATAATACTTATTTTTGTTTTTACTTGTTTTGTTTTTTAAAAAGCTGACTACAAATATACAAAAAAAACAACAATTATTACTACGTAATACATGCGATTAAGTTACGCATAAAAAAACACTACTTTCAGTAGTGTTTTGTTGCCCGACTAGGGCTCGAACCTAGACTCTTCTGGACCAAAACCAGACGTGTTGCCAGTTACACCATCGGGCATTATCTAAAATGGATTACAAAACTAATAATTAATAACAATTAGCAAACTATTTTTACATTTTTTCTGTTTCTGTTAAATAAACTAAAAAATCAAAATAAATTCCTAAATTCGCCAAATTGAAATTTTAACAATCAAATTATGAATAATTTTAAAAAACTAAATAATATTACTGGATGGCTAGTGTTCTTAATTGCAACTATTGTTTATCTAGTAACAATGGAGAAAAGCGCTAGTCTTTGGGATTGTGGAGAATTTATCTCAGCAGCTTATAAATTAGAAGTTGTACATGCTCCTGGGGCTCCATTTTTCTTAATGTTGGGAAGGATCTTCTCCTTATTTGCTGCAGACGCTACTCAAGTAGCTATCATGGTAAATAGTATGTCCGCATTATCCAGTTCATTTACAATATTATTTTTGTTTTGGACTATTACTGCTTTTGGAAAAAAAATATATTCTAAAGACGGCAAGATTGAACAATCAAAAACAATTGCAGTATTAGGAGCGGGAGTTGTTGGTTCTTTAGCTTACACATTTTCAGATTCTTTTTGGTTCTCGGCAGTAGAAGGGGAAGTTTATGCCCTTTCTTCATTTTTCACCGCTTTGACCTTTTGGTGTATTTTAAAATGGGAAGAAGTTGCAGACTCACCACATTCTAGTAAATGGCTAGTACTAATAGCTTATTTAATTGGCCTTTCAATTGGAGTGCATTTACTTTCCTTACTTACAATTCCAGCGATGGGAATGATATACTATTTTAAAAACAATGAATACACACATTATGGAGCTTTTAAAGCACTAATAATATCAACTACAATATTATTAGTTATTCAAGGTATTTTAATACCAAAAACAGCTTCTCTCATGGGAATATTTGATAGAATTTTTGTAAATGATTTTGGACTTCCATTTAACTCTGGAGTATTGTTTTTCTTTTTATTAATAATAGGATTAATTATTTTTGGATTATTCAAAACTAGAGAAGCTGGGAATTCAACTTGGAACACTGCGATTTTAGGAATTTTGGTTTTATTAATTGGATATTCTTCTTATTCAACAGTAATTTTAAGAGCTTCTGCAAATACTCCTATTAATATAGGAGCTCCTGATGACCCTTTAAAATTGTCCTCTTATTTACAAAGAGATCAATATGGTGATTGGCCCATTGTTTCAGGACAACAATACAACCAGAAATTTCCGATTGTAAATCCTACAGGACAAGAAACCATAGGCACTGAGTATCTTAAAAATAAAGAAAAAGGCATTTACGAAGATATGGGGAATAAAATAAAATATACATATCGAGATAAAGAGTTTTTTCCTAGAATGTGGTCTGATCAGAAAACTCAGGGATACAAAAGATGGAGAAGAGCGAATGGCACAGACCCCAATAGCAGAATTAAATTTGGAGAAAATCTTCATTTCTTTTTTGATTACCAGATAGGTTGGTCTTACATGAGATATTTCATGTGGAATTTTGCTGGAAGGCAAAATGACATTATGAATATGGATCAGAATGATATATATGGCAACTGGGAAAGCGGATTAAATTTCAGTAAATATGATAACGCTCCAAGTCATTTAAAAGATAATAAAGCAAAAAATCACTACTATTTATTACCATTAATTATAGGTTTAATCGGCTTATTCTTTCATTTTAAATCTGCCCAGACTGACGCTATATCTGTCCTGATGTTCTTCTTATTTACTGGAGTTTTAATTATTGTGTTTTTAAATGTACCTCCTGATCAGCCAAGAGAGAGAGATTACGCATATGTAGGATCTTTTTACGCTTTTTCGATTTGGGTAGGTTTAGGAGTATTAGGAATTTTTGACTACTTAAAAACTAAACTAAATAAGAGAATCTCTGCAATAATAGCATCTATTATTTGTTTAATTGCCGCTCCAGCATTGATGGCTTCTGAAAATTGGGATGATCATGATAGAAGTGGAAGAACAATTGCAATTGATGTTGCAACGAACTACCTTCAACAACTAGAACCTAATGCAATAATTTTCTCTAATGGAGATAATGACACCTATCCATTATGGTACGCACAAGAAGTAGAGGGAGTTCGCCTTGATGTTAGAAATGTAAATATGAGTTTATTAGGCATGGATTGGTATATTGATCAAGTAAAACACAAAGTATATGATGCAGACGCTGTGCCATCTTTATTAGAATATGAGGATTACAAAGGAAATCAGAAAAATGGAGTGCCTACTTATAAAAACAAAAAAAGAAAGAGTGCTTTAAAAGCAATTAAAGAAGTTAAAAGTGGAAAAGGCTGTCCAAAGAATATTTTTATCCCTATTGATACATCCTTATTTTCAGAAGCAGACAAGAAAAACTGGAAAGGGAAAAATATCTTAAATAGAATAGAGCTAACAGTAAAAGGAAGTAGGATTAATCAGCATGAACTAGCCTTACTAGATATACTCGCTAACTTTAAATTTCAAAGACCTTTATATTTTATCAGTTCTCAACAAACTCTTGATAAGTTCTCTTTAGTAGGAAAGGGGAACCCTACTACTCAGGAGGAACTTTTAAAATATATTGGATTGTTAGATTACGTACAAGAAGAGGGTTGTGTGAGTAGATTTGTTCCTTTCAGAACAAATTATGCAAATCAGCAAAACACAGAAACAGAAAATAGTTTTGAAATTGCAATGAATGATTATAGGTTTGGAAATGTTATTAATCCTGAAGTCTACTATGATTATTATTCAGCAAGATCAATGCTTGGTTTCAGATATCCGTATTTAAGATTAGCAATAGCTCTTCAACAAAAAGGAGATTCAGATAAAGCAATAAAACTAGCTGACAAATATTTTGCTTCAATACCAATATCAACAGATGTATTAGACCCTGTATCTATTAAGATGTCTGCAATATATATAAATGAAGAGCATAAAGAAGGATATAAATGGTCTGAATTACTTCTTAAAGAATATGAATTACAAAATAATTTCTTAAAAGAAGCAGAATCAAAAGGGGGATATCTTTCTATAGATGGAAAAAGGTTACAACAACACACTCAAAAAAGTATCAAAGATTTAAAAGAATTAAGAAAAAACATTAAATTATAAAAATTGTTCTTTGTAAAAACACCTAATCTTATCAGGAAGATGTTTCCTTCATTAAAATGGAGGGTTGAAACTAATAAAAAAGAAGTGTTTTTAAGCTTTGATGATAGTCCAACTCCTGAATTTACTTATTGGATTTTAGATATATTAAGTAGCCTCAAAATTAAGGCTACTTTTTTTTGTGTTGGGGAGTCAGCAAAAAAATATCCAAAAGTAATAAATGAAATTCAACAAAAAGGACATAGTATAGGGAATCATACCTTTTCTCATAAAAATGGGTGGCTTACCTCTAAAAGTTCCTATAATGAAGAAATTGAAAAATGCTCTAATGTAATTCCTAAAACAAACCTATTTCGTCCTCCATACGGAAAGATTTTGCCCTGTCAGATAAGCGACGTTAAAAAAAAATATAATATTATAATGTGGGATGTTCTTAGTTATGATTACAAGAAAAATATAAAATCTAATATATTACAAAGAAATATCTTAGATAATATAGAAAATGGATCAATCATTGTTTTTCATGACAACAAAAAATCTGAGAAAATCATCAAAAAAAACCTAGAAGATATATTGAAAAAAATAAGAGAAAGAGGATATGTCTTTTCTAAACTTTAGTAGCGATACAAAAATAATCTAAACAATTATCATTTATATCCTTTATAGAGTAATCTGTATATTTTACTTCGTCTACTAGTTTCTGGTTATTATCCTGTAATTTATGTCTATTTAATCTATTTAAGATGTCATATGGAATTTGCAACAACCATCTAGGTAAATTTTTTTCAAGATTTAAAATATCCCACTTTCGAATGTTTTCTACAGATTTCTTATTTTTATCATAATATCTCATTACCTTTTCATTTCCATAAATTCCTTTAAGATTAATATTTGAAAATGATGTTTTTAAAATCTCTTTCATCTCTGTAGGATTATATTCTCTAATATGCCATGGGTTACGAGATAAAGACATTAAAATATTTGGAGTTGTAAGAATTAACTTTCCTCCGGGTTTTAATACTCTATGAATTTCTTGAATAAACTTTTCATCATCTTTTATATGTTCTATTACTTGAAAGGTCACTACAAAATCAACACTATTATCGTCAAACTTTAAAGGGGGAACATTCATTTTATAAAACTCTATATTATTCTTTTCCTTTAAACTACTCTCAATTGGAGAATCGTATTTATCTACTGCAATATATTTTTGTGATTTATCCGCAAGTTCCATTACGCCATATCCCTCTCCACTACCAATTTCTAAAACAATTCCATTTACTAATTTTGCCGCCTCTTTATATGCTATTAAATGTCTTTGAAAAATTACATTCTCTGATGGGTCTAGATGAGAACTTCGTTCTGCAGTTTGTATAATACTACTCATGGTCTTTTATTTATATGCAAATTTAGTAAATTAATCTAATCCTCAATTTCTAACAAAACAGGACAGTGATCTGAGTGAACTGCTGAGGAAAGAATCTGACATCTTTTTAGTTTTGACAATAAAGATTTTGAGATCATTTGATAATCAATTCTCCATCCTAAATTCTTTGCTCGTGCATTTGCTCTGTAACTCCACCATGTATAATGGTGAGGGTCTTTGTTTAAAAATCGAAATGGGTCTACAAATCCTGAAGATAAAAAATCTGAAATCCATTGACGTTCTTCTGGCAAAAAACCTGAAGTGTTTTTTAATCGGACTGGATTATGAATATCTATTGACTGATGACAAATGTTATAATCACCACATAAGATCAGATTGGGAATTTGTCTTTTCAATTCATTTACATAAATCTGAAACTGATCTAAAAAATACATTTTAAATTTTTGTCTTAACTCACCACTACTTCCACTTGGGAAATAAATACTCATAACCGAATATTCTTTAAAATCTACTCTAATTATCCTCCCTTCAAAATCTATCTCTTCAATTCCACATCCATACTCAATATGTTCTGGTTTGTTCTTACACAAAATCGCTACCCCACTATACCCCTTTTTTTGAGCTGAGTGCCAATAACAATGATATCCTAAATCAGAGAAAACTAATTCGTCAAACTGATCAGTATTAGCTTTAATTTCTTGTAAACAAACAACATCTGCATTTGTAGAATGAATCCAATTATCAAAATCCTTTCTAAGAGCTGATCTAATACCATTTATATTATATGTTAATATTACTGACATCTTTTATTTTTTATTGGACCATAAAAATAATATTTTTGGCAAAAATAATATAGTTTTTACATTTTTTCCGTTGATACTATTTCTAAGAGTAAAACATTGAGATCATCCTATAAAATATTATTCTTATTTTTATTTAATTCTTTTCTATTAATTGGACAAAATTTTAAATCTGATAGAGATAAATTAATCGCGATTGAAGAAATATCATTTAAGGTAGACAGTTTTAGTATTGTCTCAAATACTCTTAAAATAAAGTCTTTAAATCATCAAATTATACCTGAAGCTAGTTATAATTTAAACGAAATAGAATCTACAATTAAAATTATAGACACTTTACTATTAGGAGACACCTTAATGTTTAGTTATCAGGTCTATCCCGTATTACTTTCTAAGACGTTTTACAATAGAAAATTAAATTTTACAGAACCTAAAATTAAAAATTCTTATATTAATAGGAACAAAAACGCTACAGAGAAAAGAAATAATTCAAATTTAATAAGAGAGGGGAATGTGAGCAGAAATATTATGATTGGAAACTCACAAGATCTTTCTATTTTATCTAATATCGATTTAAGAATTAATGGGAAGCTAAATAATGACATTAATATTCAAGCTGTAATCTCAGATAACAACTTACCTTTTCAAGAAGATGGAAGCAGTTATAAATTACAAGAATTTGATAAAGTTTTTATAAGAGTTTTCAACGAAAAAAACGAAATTATTACCGGAGATATTGTTACAAAAAATAATACTCGATTTCTAAAATATAATAGAAAAGCAAAAGGAATTATCCTTAAAAACAGAAAGCATTTAGAATCATACTCATATTCTAACTTGAGTTCTATAAGTATGAGTAAAGGAAAATACACTACTCAATCTTTCAATGGAGATGAGGGGAATCAAGGTCCTTACAAACTAATTGGGAGGAATGGTGAAAATTATATTGTAGTACTTTCAGGAACTGAAAAATTATTTATGAATGGAGTGAAATTAGAAAGAGGAATAGATAAAGACTATATAATTGATTACAATACTGCGGAAATTATTTTCACATCAAAAAATCTAATTTCTAAGGATGATAGATTTTATTTGGAGTTTGAATATAATGAAAGAAGTTACGCTCAATCTGTAGTCACTTCATGCCAGAAATTTATTAATAAAAATTTTGATCTTAGTATCGATATTTATTCTGAATTAGATTGGAAAAATCAGAATTATTTAAGCGAACTTTCTGACTCTGAAAAACATCTTCTATCAGAAATAGGAGATTCGGAAAGTGATGTTTATTCACTGTCGGTTGATAGCACTACTTTTTCTGAAGAAAAGATATTATATAAAAAAATAGATACTTTGATTAATAATATTAATCTACAATTTTATCGACATTCCAATAATCCTGATTCGGCGATTTATCAAATCAGATTTACAGAAGTAAATCAAAATGAAGGAGATTACATATTAAAGCAAGAAGGTGTTAATGGAAAGACTTATGAGTGGATTCCTCCAATTTTTACAAATGGAAACTTTATTTCTCAAGGTAATTTTACTCCTTATATAAAGATAATTTGTCCTAAATCAAAAACTATTATCTCTACAGAAGCTTTGTCTAAAATTAACAACAGATTATATCTTTATACAAATATTACATTAGAAAATTTTGATAAAAATTTGTTTTCCAATCTCAATGATAAAGACAATAATTCCTTGTCTACTTTTTTGGGAATGAAATATAAGATTATAGATACTGATGAATGGAAAATAATTAATTCTAATTCTCTTGAATTTATTTCTGATAGATATAATGGAATAAACACATTTAAAGATGTTGAATTTTCTAGATATTGGAATTGCAACAATTTTTATGGAAACCAGACACTATATAATAGTGAAATCTCTATTTTAAAAGATAGTGTAGAACTTTTAAAATATATCTATCAAAATCTAAACATAGGTGATGTATATTCTGCATATAGAAATTCTATAAAGTTAGATTATAAGAAAAATAAGTTTAGTTTGTTTTCAGAATCTAAATTATCTAAGACAAAATCTACAGAATTTAACTCTACTCTTTTATTTTCAAAATCTAAAATTAATTATAATCTAAAATATATCAATCTAGATTTAATTCTAAATTCTGAAAACTTTCAAAACAAGAATCTTGAAAACGAACTATTAGCATCTACAAATTCATTTGTGGAGATAATTAGTTCAGTTAGTAATAAACTTAAATCAGTTTTTTTAGAAATTGAAAGAAGAAAAGATTACAAAATAATTGATTTCAGCAAATCTAGTCAAGTTAATTTGAATCTAGATTTTAATAAACTCAACTATTTTAAAAATAGCACAAGTTTAAAATATAGAAATTTAGATTATAGTGCGGACAGTTTAATAGATGAAAATCATCTGTTATATTCTAATGATTTTAAAATCAAGTTATTTAACAATTTTATTCAATTCAATAAAAGATATGAATTAGGAAAAGGTAAACAATCAAAAAAAGAGAAGAGTTTTATAAAAGTACCTTCAGGTATGGGAACACATAACTGGTTAGATAATAATGGCAATGGAATACAAGAACTTAATGAATTTTCTCCTGCAGTATTTCAAGATGAATCAGAATACGTTATTTTACTCTTACCTTCTGATCAGTTAGAAGACATCTATTTTCTAGACTACAAACAAAGTATTACTGCTGATTTGAATAAGATAACTAAAAGAAAAATCTTGAAAAAAATATATATCCAAAGCCTTTATCAAGTTCAAAATAAGGATAAAGATTTTCAATTCAATCCATTTTACCAACATTTAACAGATAGCAGTATCGACTATATGTTCCAAAGTATTAGTTCATTCTCGTATAACAGAAACAACAAATTTTTTAACCTTCATTTTCAAAAGAAAAATTCAATTATTCAGAATAGCTTCTCTTACGGTACTGATAGACAGAAAAAACACGAAAATCAGATAAGTTGTAATAACCTGATAAAAAATAATATATACAACAAACTTCAAATATCTTTAGGTAAAAAAGAAAACTTCTCAAATTTCTTTAATAACAAAAATTATGAATATTCATTTACTAAATTGGAACAACATTTAGATTTTGAAATGAAAAATAATAGCAATTTGAGCCTATTATACATACATCAAAACAAGCAAATCTCAGAGAACAATTCTCAAGTAAAATCAAATGAGTTTTCCTGTATCTATCAAAAATTAAATGAGAATGATTTTAATTTACAAACTCATGTAAAATTTATAAATATTGATGCGACCTTAAATAATAATTCGATTCTTAATTATGAGCTAATGGAAGGATTGTCAGAAGGGGGGAATTTTATATGGGGAATTAGAATACAAAAGAAATTAAAAAACAGCTTACAAATTGACCTTTTATATGATGGAAGAAAATCCACAACAAGCGACGTCAAACATGTAGGGAATATTGGTGTTACTGCTTTTTTCTAATTTAATTTTAATATAGTATTTCCCACTAATTTTTCTTCAATATAGAATAGAATTTTATATCTGCCACTTTCCAATGTTTCTCCTCTTTGCCAATCTACACACAACTCTAATTCTTCATTATTATAATTAAATAATTTTGATATGGTAAATTCTACAATTGAATCTTTAATTGTAAAAAAGGAATTATCTGGACTACTACTCGATTGTAAAAGCTTTCCATTAGGATCAATATATTGGATATAAACTGTTTTAGGTTCTGATATCGCTATTTGATTAGCAGAAATCTTAAAACAAGACCTCAAGAGTTGTATATTTTTTGCCCAGATAACTTTTCGTTCTTGTCCATATGAGGTAAGTTTTAACTTATCAATTTCTATGTCAAAAACCTCTAAGGTAGAACCAATATTCAACCTCTCATTTTGCTCTAGTAACTCCTTATTTTGTTCTTGGTTTTTATTTTTCAACAATATATTTTCTTCCTCAAGAGTTTGATTTTGAATTTGTAATTCTTCTGTTTTTCCTAACAAAGAATCTACTTGAGCAAAATATTTCTTTGAAATATTCTGAAGCTTTATTATTTTTTGTTTTGCTTGATTTAAATCATTCTTTACATTCAATAAATCTCTAATCTCTTTCTTTAAGTTATCTATTTCTAATTGTTTCTCATATAGATCAATATTTAAATTATCTATCTCTTCTCTAGAATTATCATATTGTTCTAAAATATCATCTAGTTCAGAACGTAGATTATTTTCCTCTTCTAGCTTTAAAATTCTAAGGTTTTCAGTTTCCTGTAATTTTAACTCTGAAGTTTCAGTATAATTATAAAAAGAGACAGATATTGCAATAATAGCTATCACTAAAAATATAATTAATACGTATAACTTATTATTCATAATTGTTAAATAAATTTAGTTTGAGCACATAATCAGCTTTTTTATAATTTTAATTAAAAACTTTTTTTAATAAATCTGTTAATCTTGCTTTAGGATTATTTCTTATTTCTTTTTCTTGTTCAGCAATTAAAACAAATAAACCCTCAATTGTTTTGGTTGTAATATAATCTTCTATGTCAGGATTTGTTTTTTTTACAAATGGTATGTTATTATATTTATTAATTAGCAAATTCCATTTTTTAGCTATCTCTGATTTTTCCATTGCTATTGATACTATAGGATAAAATTCAGAATATAAAAATTTGTAAGCGCTATTTTTTAAGTATATCGTAGCGGCATTATCTTCTCCATTTAAAATATTAAGAGCATCATTAATTCTCATATTACTAATAGCCTGATCTAAGATTGGCAGCGCTTTTTCTGAGGCGATTTCAGCGGACCGATTCATACTTATTTCAAATTGTTTAACTTTCTCACTAAAACCAATGTTTAATAAGTTCTTTTTTACAGATTCATCAGGAAATGGAATTTTAATATGTTTATTATTATTAAATCCTCCCTCTGCGGAAGATACATTTACAGAAAATAAACACCCACTTTTTAATGCCTCTGTAAGTCCATCAACAATTTCACTCTCAGTTAATTTTACATCTGTATTTATTAAAGACTCTGCTTTTTCAGAAACCTTCTTAATTAAATTAATTTGAGAAAAACATGTTAATGTAGATGTCAAAAAAGTTAATACTAATATAAATTTCATTTAAAATATATTATTAAAAAATAACATAACGCTAAAGTAATAAATAATATTTATTTTATTTCTACACATGATATTTTGAAAAAAATACAATAACATGAATAACGTTGCTGAATTAACAATTATTTTCAATAACAAAGAAATCAGAATAAAATAATTGTTAAGTAAAAAAACCCACTCAATGAGTGGGTTTTTTTATTGGTGGGCCTAGTTGGGCTTGAACCAACGACCCCTTGATTATGAGTCAAGTGCTCTAACCAGCTGAGCTATAGGCCCTGTTTAAAATATAAACTACGCAAAACTATTAAATAGTTTTAGGTTTTCAAAAAATAAATAGCTTTTAATAAATTAAAATATTAAAACTGATCTTGGCATAATTCAATTAAAACACCATTAGTGTCCTTTGGATTGAGAAAACATATTAATTTTTTATCAGCACCTATTAATGGAGTTTTACTCAATAGTCTAATTCCTGCTTTTTCTATCCTAATCATTTCTTTATTTATATCATCAACATCAAAAGCAATGTGATGAATTCCTTCTTTATTTTTTTCTAAAAACTTATTTATA
>MDTD01002664.1_pt1 | contig 11455 bp, 9 predicted proteins | sample 811221 | NCBI WGS metagenome assembly MDTD01 (sample SAMN05326646, study PRJNA326480) | marine metagenome | isolation source: seawater | place: Pacific Ocean: South West | collected 2011
AAGGTCATTTTTTATCAAAAATTGGAACATTAAACATATTTTACGGGTTAAATTTAGTATAATTCTTTTTTTTTAAAAAGGCAATAAATATGACAATCAGATTATTTTTAATTAATTTCTTGATATCAATTACATTTACTTACACAGTAAATTTTAAAATTGAAGGCAATAATTTTAATTATTCAGATAATCATTTCAAAAATGAAAAGTCCAACTCTACAATTTTAATTGATAAAATCATTTATGATATTCACCGTATCAAGTTAGCTATTACAAATGTAGATAACTTGAATTATACCATCAAAAATATAAAATGGATTAAAGTTGATGAAAAATTTTCAAATTTTCACAAACAAGATTTGATAAAAGTAGGAGAGATTTTTAGTTATAGAGGTTGCTCATCTTTATATATTGATATTTTTCCATATAAAATAGAAAATGATTCTTTGTATTACATTGATTCAATAGAAATTGAATTTAATTTAGATAATAATAAATTTAAAAACTCGTGCTATGCATCTCAATCGTTTCTTAATAAAGATCAAATAATGGAACAAAATTCAAAGTTAGCAAATATTAATGAGGTTGAATATTTAGTTATTACAAATGATGATTTATTCGAATCTGCTACAAATTTAATTGATATACATAGTGATTTGAATATAAATATTATTACTACTGACTCAATTCTTGCTTTATATTCAGATTTAAGTATTGAATACGCTATTAGAGAATATATACTATCACAAATTGAATTATCTGCAAGCTTAAATTATCTTTTGATTTTAGGAGATGAAACTATTGTTCCTCCAATTTATAATGGTTCAGTGCCGTCTGACGATTATTATTCAGCATCGAATTTATTTGCTGCAAACCCACAGTTGTCAACAGGAAGAATACCTGTATCAAATAATATTGATGCAGATAAAATTATAGATAATATCTATAACTACATTCAAAATTTATATTTTCCAGTTGATGACAATAATTTGTGGCGTATGAGCACTAGTTTGATTAGTGATGATGAAAATAATCCTAATCCAAATAAATATCCTGAAATTAGCCATACATTTAATTCAAATTTAATTTACGAGCAAATCAGTAAAAATTTAATCACAAAGACTTTTTATGGAATAAATTACGAACCTATTCAAGTTTCAGATGGTTTGCTTCATGCTGAACTTACAGAAGATATAATTGAAAATATTAATCAAGGTTTAGCTTTAGTTAATTACATTGGACATGGTGATTACAATACATTAGCTGATGAACGTATTTTTGAACTAAGTAGAGATATTAATCTATTTAACATAGTAAATTATCAGCTTCCAATATGGGTTGTAGGGACATGTTCGTTTGGAGAATATGATGATAAAGATTCAATGGCTGAAGCATTATTATTAAATGAAAAAAGTTCTATTGCAATTATATCTACTACTAGAGGTATAGGGGAAATATCTAACATTAATTTTTTAACTAAATTTTTTAATGAAATAAATGAGTTTATTGATGAAAATTTAGATATAAGAAGATTAGGAGACCTGATAAGAGATTCAAAAAATAATTCAAGTTCAGAACATTTGTTTCATTTGTTTGGTGATCCAGCTTTACCTTTGCCATTTCCTAAAAAAGGTAATTTTATTAATGATTCACTTCCAGAAAGTCTATTGATTGGTTCAGAAACGTATATAAATGTTGGTATGAATGAAGCAAGTATTTCAGTATTTGATGAAGAAAAAAGTATAACAAAATATTTTGATGAAGATACTATTACATTTAAATCTCAGGGCCAAAATATTTATTACGGTAATTTTTATAATGACGTATGTTTTTTAACCCCAATTGATGCTTCAGAGTGTGAAAATTGTGCATCTATTTATGTTCAGAAAAGAGACATCCAATTTAATTATTCTCAAAACATTTTTGATTTAGATATAATTTTAGATCAAGAAAATAATGATACAAATTTTGATAATGAAGGACCTGAAATTACTTTTTATACTGAAGATTACAGAAAATTGCAAGATGATGATTTAATTTTTGAAAATCAAAAGATTATTGTTAAGGTTGAAGATTTTTCAGGTATTAATTTAATGGATGGGCTAGGCCACAATGTAAAGTATTGGTTTAATAATCAAGAAGATCAGATAATTCTTAATAGTCAAGATTTTTTGTATACATCTAATTGTGATTCTGTATATGTTGGTCAATTTGAAGTTAAATTAGAAAATTTGGATTATGGATTAAATAAATTAAATGTAGAAATCTGGGATAATTTTAATAACAAATCAACTAATTCAATAGATTTAAATTTAGAAAGTAATTCATTCAAAGCGTTTGATGTTTTTAATTTTCCAAATCCATTCAAAGATAAGACATATTTTACATTTAAAACATCATTATACCCTGTTAATGTAGATATCAAAATATTTAATTTATCAGGCAAAATAATTAAAACTTTTAATAACTATGAATGTATTACATCTTTTTGTAGCGTAGAATGGGATGGTAAAGATAGATTTGGAAATAAAATTAACAATGGAACTTATATTTATAGTTTAAATCTTAAAAGTGAAAATAAAAGTTTTAATAAATTATATAAACTATCAAAGTTGAAATGAAATATATATTAGCATCAAAGAGTCCAAGAAGAGCTGAAATTTTAAAAAATTCTGGATTCAATATTAAAATTATACCTTCCAAAATTGATGAGAGTAAGGTTTCGATTAACCTTAAACCAGAAAATTATTGTGTTGAGCTAGCAAAATTGAAATCAAAAAACATTGCTAACCAATACAATAGCTACACCGTTATTGGGTCTGATACAATAGTTTATATAAATGGAAAGATACTTAATAAACCAACGGATTTTAATGATGCAAAAGAAATGTTAAGTATGTTAAGTGGAAATATGCATGAAGTTTATTCTGGCGTATCAGTTAAAAATATAAACTTAAATATAAATATTAGTTTTTATGAAAAAACAGAAGTAACCTTTTATAAGATTTCTAATGAAGAGATTGTTAATTATATTAAAGAGTTTAAACCATTTGATAAATCTGGAAGTTATGGAATTCAAGATGGAAGTAAAATTTTTGTTAAAAAAATAAATGGTTCCTATGAAAATATTCTGGGGTTTCCTATTTCTAAATTTTATCAATCGGTTAAATATTTTTCAGCTTTGTAAACATTAATAATAATTTTAAATTTTAAAATGGAAAAATCACAAAACTTTGCAATAGCACTTAGAGAATTACGAAATTCAAAAGGTATAACATTAGATCAAATTTCAGATTCTACTAAAATTAAAATTAAATATTTAGAAAAAATGGAGAATGGAGATTTTTCATTTAAGTCTGATGTATACATAAAATTATTTTTAAAAGAATATTTAAAATGCATTGATATTCATAAGTCTGATTCTATTTTACAGGAATATAATAGCATGTTTTCAAGTACACAAGATATTGACCTAACATTTATACCAGACAATCAAAATGAAGAAGAGGTAATTGAAACCTCTACTCTTTCACATGATTATGACCCAAAAAAAATTGGGATAATAATATTAGTTTTAATTACTATTATAGCGGTATATCAATTTTTTGAATACACACTAAACTAAATTCAATTTCAAACTATCTACATAAGCTCAATTTTTTTGAGCTTTTTTTTTATCATTTATATTAAAATAAAAAAAGTTCTTGCATTAATGTGGTGAACATTTATATGTTAGTGGGGAATTATGGGGATCAATCCCTATTCTTTAGTGTGCGAAAAAAATAATATATATGAGTATAATGGAAGATAATAATTTAAATATATCATTTACTGGTGAATACAATAATACTATTGATCAAAAAAATAGATTAAGTATCCCAGTAAAGTATAGAAAATCACTTTCCCCAGTTAATAATAGTACATTTGTTTTAACTAGAGGTTTCGATTCATGTTTGATTTTATATCCATTAGATGAATGGAAAAAAGTTGAATCTCAATTAAGCACACTATCTTCAATTAAAATGAAGCATAGAAGTTTTGTTAGATCTATAGTTAGATGTGCAATACATCTAAAATATGACTCTCAAGGACGAATTGCTATACCAGAATCTCTTTTAAATTATGCTAAAATTGATAAAAATATTATAATAATAGGTATGATTAAAAAAATTGAACTATGGTCACCTAAACAGCTAAATGAAGATAATATAATTAGCGATGAAGATTTTGATGATATAGCAAATGAAATAAAGTTTTGACTTATGCAAGAAATTCATAAAACAGTATTAAGAGAAGAGACTGTAAATAATTTAGTTATAAATGAAGAAGGTATATACATAGATGGAACAATAGGCTTTGCTGGACATGCTGAGCTTATATTACAAAAAATATACAAGAACGGAAAATTAATTGGTATAGACTTGGATTCCTATGCCCTGAAACACACAAAAAACAACTTGTCTAAATTTCCTGAAAAATCCTACTCACTTTACAAAGGGAACTTTAGTCAATTTCCAAGCTTTATAAAACAGCATGGAATATCTAAAGTAGATGGCTTAGTTGTTGATCTTGGTATCTCCTCCTACCAAATCGATTCAGGGCATAGGGGGTTCTCTTATATGAATGATGGCGAGCTTGACATGCGATTTGATGGCACAAAAGGATTATCTGCAAAAGAATTTTTAAATAACATAGATGAATTTAAATTAGGAAAAATTATAAAAAATTTTGGTGAAGAGAAAAATTATAAGAAAATCGCCAAAAGTATTATTAAATATTCTAATGAAGGTAAAATGAATACTACCTTCCAACTTAAAGATGCAATTTCAGAGACAACCAATCCAAAATATATAAACAAAACTTTATCTAGAGTATTTCAATCTATAAGAATGGCTGTTAACAATGAAATAGAAAATCTTAATTTATTTCTTTTAAATTCAATTAAATATTTAAAAAGTGGTGGCAGATTAGTTATTATAACTTTTCATTCAATTGAAGATTCTATAGTTAAGCATTTTTTTAAAGATAATGCAAATTCATGCGTTTGTCCTCCACAATTTCCATTATGTGTTTGTGAAAAAAAAGCTAGATTAAAAATTATTAAAAATAAAGGTATACTGCCATCTGTTGATGAGATTAACTCCAATCCAAGATCAAGAAGCGCAAGATTAAGAATAGCAGAATGTCTCTAAGTTATAACCATAGGAATAAAAATAATTTTTCAAAATTAGACAATCGCTACTTACTTATATTTTTTCTACCCATTCTATCATTAATAATTGGATTTATAATTTTTATAAATAATCGATCTGAGCAGTTGAAACTTAATCAAATACCAAGTATTGAAAAAAATATAAAAATTTTAAATGATCAAAAAATAATAGCATTAAAGAAAAAAGATTTTCTAATTAGAAATCATATTAAAGATCAAGCAAAAAAAAATGGAATGATTAAAGCTAATTTTTCCAAAAATATTATTAAATGGTAAAATATGAATAGATTATATGTTAAATATCAAAACAGAATCAATCTATTTAAAAATATAGTACTTACAATAACTTTAATAATTTTATCAAAATTTTTTTTAATTCAAGGAATTAAATCTGATAGTTATAAAAAAGAAATATATAGTAAAACAATATCTTACAAAGATCAGACTGGACTTAGAGGAAACATTTATGATAGTAATAAGAATTTACTAGCTTATTCGATTAAAAAATGTATTTTCTGGATTAGCAGCGAAAACCTTCAAGAAGAAAACAAATCAAAAATTATTGATTTATTTTCTAAAGAACTAAATAAGTCTGCTAAAGAGTATAATAGCATTTTAAATTCAAAATCAAAGTATTTAGTAATTGAAAAGGATATTATTTTAAATGATTACAAAAGTTTAGTTAACAAAAGTAAAAATATTGATCATCTAAGAGTAGATATTTATGATCATAGATTGTATCCATATAATGAGTTGGCTGCACAACTAATTGGTTTTACTAATAATGATAATATAGGCAGGTATGGTATTGAGGGATATTTTAATAATATATTAAGTGGTCATAATGCAATTGTTGAATACAATAAGACAGCTAGTGGAAAAACAAAATTAAATGAAAATATCACAAACTTAGCTAAAAACGGTTCAGACGTAGAACTTACAATTGATATTAAAATACAAGAAATTTTACAAAATGAATTAAAAAATGCAATTATTTCAAATAAAGCAAAAAGTGCTAATGGAATCATATTAAATCCGAATTCTGGAGAAATATTAGCTATTGCAAGTTTACCAGATTTTGATTTGAATAAATTTTATGATTTACCAAGTGATTCAGCAGAAAAATATTATTTAAATAGACCCATATCAAGTGCATATGAACCTGGTTCAACGTTTAAAATTATTTGTTTTGCCGATGCAATAGAGAATAATATTGATAAAACAAATAGCGCATATTTTTGCGAAAATGGATTGTACAAAGGTAGATATATAGACCCTTTCAAAGATCATGATGAAGGATACGACTCATTAACATTTGATGAAATATTTAGCAATTCAAGTAATATTGGTACTGTAAAAATATTTCAAGATTTAGAACTAAAATCATTTCATGATAGAGTAAAAAGATTTGGATTTGGAATTAAGACAAATATTTCAATGAGCGATGAGCATAAGGGTGATATTAAATCTTTAGATTACTATAAAAATAATATTAGAGATTTAGCTAGTGTATCAATTGGTCAATCAATTTTGGTTACAAATCTTCAGCTTGCTACAGCGTACGCATCAATAGCTAATGGAGGTTATATACTCAAACCAAAAATAATTAAAAGTATAAAATTTTCGGATAAAGAAGAAAATTTTTCTAATCCAACAATACTATATAAATCGATAAGTAGTGAGACTTCAAATAAATTATTATCATTGTTAAAAAAAACAGTTGATGAGGGAACAGCCAAGAAAGCTTACATTTCTGGATTTTCTAGTGGCGGTAAAACTGGTACTGCTGAAATTTGGGATGCAGATAATAAAGAATATTCAAAAACAGAATATATTTCTTCATTTGCATCTATTTTTCCAATTGAGGACCCTAAATATGTATTAATAATTTCATTGGAAGCGCCGTCATATGATAAGAGATGGGGGGGCGAAAGTGCAGTTCCTTGCGCTAAAGATATAATAGAAGAGATAATTTTTTATGATAAAGAGTTAAAATTAAGAAAAGCATATAATGATAGAGCTTAATAAAATTTTAAAAGGAGTTGTTTACCACGGAAATATTGATTCCAGATTAATTAATGGAATTTACTATAACTCAAAAAAAGTAAAACCAGATTCATTATTCATTGCAATTAAAGGTTTTAAAACTGATGGGCATGAATATATAGGTGATGCTATAAGGTTAGGCGCAAAAGCAGTTTTAGTTGAAGATAAAATTAATGTTGATAGTTCAATACCTGTTATAAAAGTAGAAAATAGTAGAAAAGCTATGTCAAAAATAGCATCTAATTTTTTTGGAAACTGTTCAAAAAACTTAAAAATTACTGGAGTTACAGGTACAAATGGAAAAACTAGTGTTACATATCTTATTAACCATATTTTGAAATATAATGCTTGTAATACAAGTCTTCTAGGCACTCTTGGGTTTTATGGACCAAATGGAATACAAAATACAGGTTTTACAACACCTGAATCAGTTGAACTTCAAAATATTTTCAATACATTAAATAAAGGAGGGGTTACAAATTTAAATATGGAAATATCCTCTCATTCACTTGCCTTAAATAGAGTTGATGATGTTGATGTTGATATTGCTATTTTTACAAATTTAAGTAGAGATCATTTAGATTTTCATAAAACTTTCAAAAATTATTTTGAATCTAAATTGAAATTATTTACAGATCTAGATAGAAATAAATTAGCAATCATTAATATTGATGATTCATATGGAAAAAAAATTATTAATAAACTAAAATGCAGGATTTTGACTTATGGATTTGAAAAAAATGCAGATATTTTTCCAATCAATATCAAGAAGAGCCTTGTTGGAACTAAGTTTGATTTTATTTATTTAGATAATAAATATAAAATCAATACAAAATTAGTTGGTGATTTTAATATTCAAAATATTTTATCAAGCATTCTTGCATGTATTGAATGTGGTATAGACATTGATAACATAATTGAAGCTATAAATGATTTTGAATCTATACCAGGAAGATTTGAATCATACCAAAAAGATAACGGTGGAGTTGTTATTGTTGACTATGCACATACTCCTGATGCTTTTGAAAAAAATTTATCGCTCATCAAAAATATTGTTAAAAATAATAAAATTATAACTCTATTTGGTTGTGGTGGAAATAGAGATAAAGAAAAAAGACCAATCATGGCTTCAATAGCTGAAAAGTTTTCAGATCATATAGTCATAACGGATGATAATCCAAGAAATGAAAATCCAGATAAAATTATTGATGAGATAATTAAAGGATTTAAAAGTTCCAAATATGAAATATGTCATAATAGAAGAGATGCAATAAATCAAACATTAATAAATTTAAAAAATGAGCAAGTGCTACTAATTCTTAGCAAAGGTATTGAAGAATACCAATTATATAAAGAAAATAAAATAGCACATAACGATAGTAGAATAGTACAAGACTTAATTTATAATTAATATACATAAGAAGACTTAATAAACAAACGAAAGGGGTTAATAATGTTATTTGAACCAAGTAACTTATCAGAGCAAAAAGCTAGAATAGCCGTTGTAGGTGTAGGCGGAGCTGGCGGTAATGCATTAAATAGAATGATTTTATCTGGCTTAGATAAAGTTGAATTTATAGCAGTAAATACTGATGCGCAGGATCTTGATGAAAACAATTCTCAAGTTAAATTACAAATTGGAAGAGAGCTTACAAAAGGTCTTGGTGCTGGAGCTAATGCTGATGTTGGATGTCAAGCTGTTGAAGAAAATAGAGATGTTTTAGTCAAAGCCTTAGATGGTTGTGATATGGTATTTATCACAGCAGGAATGGGGGGCGGTACTGGAACTGGTGCAGCTCCTGCTATAGCAAAAATAACCAGAGAGTTAGGTGCTTTAACGGTTGGTGTTGTAACTAAGCCATTTGCTTTTGAAGGACCTAAACGAAAAGATAGAGCTAACAATGGTGTTGAAGAGCTAAAAAGAAATTGTGATACACTTTTAGTAATACCCAATGAAACATTATTAGAAATTACAGAAACAGCAACATCTGTTAATGATTCCTTTAAACTTGCAGATAGTGTTTTATATCAAGCAACGAAAGGTATTTCCGATTTGATTAATGTTCCAGGATTAATAAATCTAGATTTTGCTGATGTTAAAACCGTAATGGAAAACATGGGTGATGCAATAATGGGAACTGGCGAAGCTCATGGTGAGGAAAGAGCAATACTAGCAGCTCAACAAGCAATTAATTCACCTTTACTTCAAGATTCTAGTATTAGAGGAGCAAAAGGGCTTTTAGTTAACATTACTGGTCCAGATGATATGTCAATTCACGAGCTTAATAGCGCTTCTAGTATTATATATGAAGAAGCTGGTGATGATGCTAACGTTATTCTAGGATGTGTTATAGATGATAATCTTAAAGATGAGGTTAGAGTAACAGTAATAGCTACCGGTCTAAATGAGGATGGTACAGTTGATTTAGGGCATAATATTAATACTGAACAAATGTCCTTTATAAATAAGGATAAAAATGGATCAACAAGTTCATCCACATCAAATACCATATCATTTGGTGATAATGATTATGATGTACCAACATATTTGAGAACTGATAGAAAATAATTCAAAGGTATTTATTAAATCATAATGGAATACATTCATTGTATTTCAATTCTTATGGTCAGATTATTTAGAATATAGAACCCCTTAATTGTAAGTAATCTGACTTTAGGAAAGCTTTATCTGCATTAAAAGAATAAAATGAGAATAAAAATAAAAGAAAAAGATATATTTAAAAAAATAATAAAAAGAAACTTTAATAAAGAAATTAAAAAGATAGATTCTTTTTGTTTAGATTCTAGATTACTAGAAAAAAATGATATATTTTTATGTCTCAATGGTAAAAAATTTAATCCACATAATATTTTACCTGAGATTCTCAAAAAAAATCCATCATTAGTATTTAGTGAAAAAAAAATAAATGATGAGCGTGTTGTTTTAATAGATTCCTCAAAAGATACTTTATTGAAACTAGCAAAAGATTGGATGAGTTTTTTCAACATTCCTATAATTGCAATAACAGGTTCAAATGGTAAAACTACTACTAAGGAAATGTTGGTTGAAATATTCAAATCAAAATATAAAATTAATTATTCAAAGGGTAATTATAATAGTTTAATAGGATTGCCGGTTAATGCTTTTGAATTTTCTTTAAATGCAGATTATACAATTATAGAGATGGGAGCTAGCAAACCAAATGAGATAAATGAATTATGTAAAATTTTTAAGCCAGATTCTAGTTTGATTACAAATATTCATGAAGCTCACATAGGTAATTTTAATTCATTTGATGATTTAATTAAAACAAAAACAGCAATATTTAAAAAAACGGATATAAATGGGCTTATATTTGAAAATTTAGATGATATTAATATCAAGAACTTTTGTGCAAAAATAAAAAACAAGATTTCATTTAGTTTTAAAAATAAGGAAGTAGATTTTTATGGCTTATGGAAAAATGAAAATGGCAAAAAAATTTTTTTTATAAATGATGAAAGAATTTATAATCAAAATTTAAATGATATAATGGCAAAAAATATTATAGCTAGTTATGCTATAGCCAGTTCAAAAGGTATTAGCCATAATCAAATTATAGATATTTTAAAAAGATTTAACTTTTTAAAAGGTAGAGGTCAAATAATCAAAAGAAATGGATATTTAATTGTTGATGATACATATAATGCCAACTTTGAATCATTTAAAGCTGGAATCAACTCATTTATGAAATTAAGTCATAAAGGAAGAAAAATTTTAGTCATAGGTGATATGAAGGAGTTGGGTAAAAAAGCAAAGGATATTCATATACACTTAGGAAATTATATAGTTGATCAATCTCCAGATATTGTATACTCTTTTGGGGAACTAATTTCTTACACTTCACGACAGTTATTTGATAGTAATATAAACACAAGACATTTTAAAAAGTTTTCTGAAATGATTAAGGATATCAAACTAAACATCATTAAAGGTGATGCAATTTATTTTAAAGCATCCCGTTCATTAGAATTTGAAAAAATAATTAATACTATATGATATACTATTTATACACTGAATTTAATATAAATATTTTACAGTATGTTACTTTTAGAGCAGCAGGTGCTGCTATAACCGCATTATTAATAAGCTTCCTCCTGGGGCCCAAAATCATCCGCACACTCCAAATTCACCAAATTGGTGAAATGATTAGAAAA
>MDTD01133547.1_pt1 | contig 11455 bp, 32 predicted proteins | sample 811221 | NCBI WGS metagenome assembly MDTD01 (sample SAMN05326646, study PRJNA326480) | marine metagenome | isolation source: seawater | place: Pacific Ocean: South West | collected 2011
CCATTTTCAAAGAGTGAACTAAGGTATTTCCAGTCACTTATGCAGAATGACACAAAGACAGAGGGTAGAGGTGCTACCTACGCTAAACTAGAGATATTATTAAATGAACGCTAAAGATATGACAGGAGCAGAGAAACTCCTCTTCATTTTCTCATTCATCAACTTCTTACACTGGGGAACCCAACTATGTCTTGTTATGTTACGTTTGGCGGGTATCGCAATCGCAAGCGGATCACTCGTGATGCAATCGAATGGTTCATACAACATCGTAAACTCAATCGCTTCAACACGTTTATCCATGTAATTGATAAGCGGTTGTGGCCTGAGGATGATGGTGCATGTATCACAGTAGGTGCACAATCAAAACCTAGATACTTTGAGATTGAGATGGAGAACCGTCTTGATAACAAAGAACAGTATCTTACCACACTATTCCATGAGTTAGTACACTTTGAACAACGAGTTCGTGGTACTCACACAGTGAGATACGATGCACGTTTATGTCGTAGTGTCAATAAGTGGCATGGTGAGGTCATATCACCAGAAACTGCCTACATGGATGAACCATGGGAGATAGAAGCGTATGGAACAGAGGGGGAACTGTATAATTCCTATCGGAAATATGAAGCAAATCTTAAAGATTGAGACGTTTTACGTTAAACCACCAGTAAATACAGATGAGATACTTGAACAACTTGATTGGTGTCGTAGGTCAGAAGCACCTGTAAAGGCAAATCTGACCGATTGGAACATCTCTGAGTATTTCCCTGACCTCTGCTCTCAATTAAATGTCCTCTACCCGACGTATAAAATCGAAGATCTTTGGGTTGCATCATATGGACTGGGCGACTACACAGAAAGTCATGACCATCGTGGTTTTGATTGGTCTTTTGTGTGGTATCTGGATGCCAGTATTCATTGCCCTCCACTCTGCTTCCCAGACTTAAAACATCCATGGTTGCCACCACATGTAATTTACCCTAAAGTTGGTAATTTGCATGTGTTTAATGGTGGTCTGGTGCATTATGTACCACCACACACATGTAACTATCTTGATCGCATAGTAGTATCGGGCAACCTTATACATAGGGAGGTGTCAAAAATGAAAGATGGATCCTGATATTCAAAAGCACTTCGATTTTAAATATGTGGAGGGAGAACTGCACATGTTTATCAGCAAAGAGTTAGTCAAAGCACTCGGATGGACAGACAAGGACATAGAACTATCATTTGGTAATATAAAGAGAATGAATAGTTTTAATGGAGGTAGTCTCACAGTATCCAAAATTGAAAACAATCATTATGAACACCCATGGCACAAACACCAGAAGAACGAGAGTTAAAAGCAATAGCGAGATTTTATAAGGATGCCAAGTATGGTTTTGCGACCGAGGACGGTTACTACGCAATACCTAGTGGTGGTACAAAGTTGTCAATTGTGCATAATGGTGCTATAATAAAGGTATGCAGGAACGAGCAGAGTGCTCGTAACCTAGTTGATCGCCTTCGTAAACGTAAAAAGTGAAACCTATCGTTAAGTACCAAGGTGGTAAGACACGTGAGTTACCACTCATCACATCATTATTACCACAGAACTATGATACTGTGCTCGAACCATTTGCTGGTGGAGCAGCAGTATCTTTTGCATTGGGACACCGATGTATATTAAATGATATGAATGATGCATTGATTAACATGTATCAGCAAGTATCACATCCAACTAACTTCCATGACATATTCTCTCATGTGAACTGGTTGAAGACACTAGAGCATGATGACCTCAGTGTTGAATACTATAAAGCAAGAGACTATATCAATGGTAGGCATGATAACCCATCCACATGGGCATCATCATATATCACAGTGAGACAGTTATGCTTCAGTGGTATGGAGAGATACAACAAGAGTGGACAGTTCAATGTACCATTTGGACATTACAAGAAGTTCTCATGTAACCTAGACTGGAACCACATGAAGTTCTTACATCAATCAGGTAGTAGCATCTATCATGGAGACTTTGAACCCATATTTGATATGGCAACAGAGGATGACTTCATATTCATAGACCCACCATACCTAGACAGACTAGGATATGCACATGGTAACGATACATTACATGAACGTTTAGTATCATGTATGAAGAGAACCAAGGCAAAGTGGTTGTTTATACACAGTGACCATGAGTTTTATCGTGATGCATTGAGAGAGTATCATGTATTTTACAAGCAATTTGGATATGCACAGAGGTTCGGTAAGAATAAGAACCACAGTGGTGCTTCAGTATCGCACATGTATGTCACAAATTATGAGGATGATATGACACTCCATAGGGTGTCTAACTCATCATTGCAGAATTTATTAGACTATGATAGAATAGGAGCATGAAACTAAGACCTCAATCACCTGGTACTGAATACCTCAAGAGAAATCTATTACCTCTTATTGATGGTATTGTACCAAAGACAACATCCTCTGACATATTATCAGCATGTGGACTAGGTGATACCATATCAAGTCAGAGTATACTTATCTCATTTGGTACAAGACTTGAGAAGTTTTGGAACAAAGCAATCACAGACAGTAGAGACGTACAGAACTGTCTACCATTTCCTGATGGCACTGATAGGATCAACGTTGCCAACTGTAACAGACAAGTGGATCACTTCTTCTCTATCAATGACCATGAGTTGAATAAGTTCATCTATTTGGAGAGTAAATGTAACCTTGACTTCGATACAGAGAAGAAACCAAAGAGTAACGACAAGATCAAGGAAGTGAGAACTGAATTGAAAGAGACATATCAGAGTGGTGTGGAGTGTGGATACTATGTACCTGTACTACGTGAGATACCATTGAAGGTCAAACAGCATTATCTCAAGCATGATGTACCTGTATATGGAGTAGAGGACATGTTTCGATGGTTAAATGATGTACCATTTACCATTGATGAGTACTTTAACTTCTTTAAGACCACTATAGGACCTATTGTCAAGGGTAAACTCAGTGGTGTGACAGGTACAGAAGTGTCCACTGATCGTCATGGTGGCGACCTCGATGCTCTATAATAAGAGTATGACACAAAAGTATTATTACGATCTTGTATGGACAGAGTACCAATACGAGAAAGAGTTGACCACAACTCAAATGCAACAGAAAGAACACATTGACGAAATGGTCAAACGTGTTGAGCATATGAAATGGCAAGACGAGCAACGTACTAAGTGGATGGGTGGAGAAAGTCCACAGTACACAGTACCAGACGACTGCCCATTCTAATTCATAGTCCGTGATGACTTTAAACTATTATTCCATCGCATAACAATCATGTCACAGACATTTGCTGAATTCCTACTAGACCAAGCAAACACAGGTAATGAAATACTTGCTGTACTTGACGACATAGTGGAGACAGTTGACTATGATCACACCATCTTATAACCAAATGTCCACTATCACAACTCTTGCTTCGGTCAATTCAATGATCAAATCACTCAAGAAGGCACTCAAGGCATCTGACCTTGATCCATTTCTTTATGAGGAGAAGGAGATCAGATACATGAAGACTAAACTTCGTGAAATGTATACTGAACGACAAGAGTTAAATAGTGGAAATGGTTTTGGATAAATGGAGCGAAAGTATCCATTCAAACTAGGAGATCTAGTCACTTATACATGTCAATGCACAGGTATCGTAACTGATCCTGCACGCATCACATTTCTATGCCCAGAGTATGTCACTGTATGTACTCATCAATGGGACGATCCAGGCACACTGCATGGATACAAACAAGTCAACGTGCTAGTATACCGATCATATTGGCACACCATTCAACCTCATACTTCAAATGAAGAAATCAAAGAAAGTACAGTTTAATGTACTCAAGCAGGACGTAACCGTCGAACTGCAACAGAAGAGAAGAGGAATATATTGGAATTACACAGAGACACCATTCAAGTATGGTCCATTCAAGGATGACAATCAGGCAATCAATGATGCCAAGTTGTATTCACAGTATGGAACTACGAACAAGACGTTTCTTACAACCAAAGGGAGAAGAAGGTAATGTCAAACGTACCATTCTATGATTTCCCACAGTCTCCAATATTGCTGATTGGTTTCTTTGGTATACTCACAGCACTCGCAGTATTATACGTTGCCAACCGTAAATACTTCAATTCACCATTCAATGAGGACAACAACAGATGAAACCAACAATCATCCTTGAACGCTTCCCATACAGATTTGTACAGAAGGGTCTCCTAGAGATCAATGGCGAACCAGACTATCGTATTCAGAAGTTCAATGACCTATCCAGACAGTATAATGATATGTACTATCTTGACAGTGGTATACAACTTGATGCATGTCTTGAGGATCATGAGTATGTCAAGTGGTTAGATCCTGATCCAGAAGTGGCAGCATATCCAAACAAGTCAGATACAGTGAGGTCACCCCATGTCTGATCGTATACTCGAACGTAGACAACAATGCTACAGACAACTGATACAGACAGATCTGCCCATGGAATTCATATACACATACTGTACTGAGTGGGCAGAAGGAGACGAACAAGAACTGAACGTACCCAAGAACCCAAAGGTAATCAAACGTGTTCCTACGTACAGAACAAGTCAACAACAATAAACTCATAGGACTTGAACATGTATATCCTACTCTTAAGAAGGAGTGGGATTTGCACTATCAAGACATAGAGTGGAGAGACTTCACTGACTACCAACAACTTACTATAGCACAATCAGATCAAGGACATGAGATAGATGGTAACAGTTTCGCAACTGCACCATTATCAACGTCACAATCTAAATGGAGTATCGCACCATTATTCCATAACGACATACCATATACAAGGAATACTAACCTATTACCCAAGATAAGGAAGACAATGCTATGGTTAGGAGAGACTAAGTACGTTGGCATGGTTAAATTAGCACCTGATAGTGGTCTTGGATGGCATTTTGATCCTGATCCGAACCCATTTACTCAGAGGATCAGATGTCAGTTGCCTTTCGACTGCTCAATCTCTACGTTATCTGTACAGAATGAGAATAGACCCTATGCGGAGGGTAAGCTCCTGATTTTCATGAGTTCCCGCAGACATAAAGTATCAAATATAGGGGAAAACGATAGAATTTCCTTAGTTTTTGACATATTTCGTAAGGGTAAGGGTATACTCTGAGTGAATATGGGGTCTATATGGATTGAATATACCTATTTTCAGAAACGTTTAAAAAAAGTAGTATGTGTGAACTACTTAGCGGAACCTCTGTAGTCTAAGCCCGCAGTCCACGAAAAGTCAAGCGAGCTTGTGCCACTACGTAAACTGTCTGAAATATTTGACAAATCTCTGAGGAATTGCTATAATTATTGTATAAACACACAAAGGAAATGCCCGCAAAGAAACACACATTCGACATTGGCGAGTTGTCTTCTGCCATAGATAAGGTAGTCGTGCAAGGATCCAAAGTTTTCATCAATTTCTCAGGAAATGAGAGAACCTATGAGTACAAGTGGAAACCTGCAAGCTCTAAGCTTATTGCAGTTCTTGACGGTTTTGTCAAAAATCCAGAAAGTGTCTCACTTGGCCGTTTTTATAATACTTCACTAAAAGGTGGAGACTTGGTACAAATCACTACTATTAGCTAAAAACTCGCAAACACACTAAAATGGCAAAAACTTGGGATTATCGTGGAAACGGTAGAAAAGGTTCATTTGGTCAGAAAAAGAAAAAGCTTGAAGAAATGGAGGATCTGAAATCTTCTGGCTATTACGATATGTTAAGTAATAGACAGAGAATAAATATCAATGATAGTGATTTGGAGGATCTCTATGGTTAAACTACCACAAATAATAAAACAATATAAGGAGGGACTATTAGATCCATCCGCAACCATAGAGTTGATCCAAATTCTACTAGACACTGAGTTATTGTCTGAGTACCCAGAATTTGACAAACTGGCAGATTATTATATAACTGAGGGGTTATGTTACTATGTGCCAGTAAATATCATGCCAGAGATAAAAGAATAAAAAGATAAAAAAAAGAGGGTTTATCCCTCTTTTTTATTAGATGTACTCAACACCCTCTGTAATAGATCTCCTATGTTCTCTGATATAAAGTTCATAGTTGATCATATCATCTAGGTTCGGGTCAATGTCCTCTTTCAACCATGCCCTTAACCAATTGTCAGACGCACGACGGATATCGTCATGTGTCAGGTCCTGAAGTTGATAATTCATAATTCCTCCACTTCCTCGATTGTCCATTCTGATGTGTACTCGTCCTCGACCTCGAACGAATTTATGTTTGCGTTTGCCAATTCCTCTGCCTGGTCAGCTGATTCTGCTTCGACCAAAACTGTGAAATAATTGACCTCTGAGCATTTTACTCGAAATTGGTTGATTTCTGTCATTTGAGTTGAATGTCGTAATAAATGTTTTTAATGCACCAACCTGATGCTGCTGTGATCTCATCTATCATGTCATCATCGTCATCTGCTTCCCAGACACCGAGATGCTGATCACGGATATCAATTTGTTCATCATAGGACAGTTCCCCCAAACTGTCCTCAAAATCAAATTCGATATCGGTTACTAAAAATTTCATACGCAATGGTTGATAACTTCTAGCAGATCGAATAATGCATCATACGTGTCATCATCGTCTTGAATGAAAGGGCAATCCATTGCCCTCTGTAATGCTGTGTTGTATCGGTCGAGGGTGTCCTCGTTAAATTTGATGTTCATGAGTTACCAATCTCCGTTTGCGTCTTTGTAGCAATCCTCATTCCAATGTTCGCCCCTTTGCAAAATGCCAAGGTTAATTGCGATTTCGTCATAGTATTGCATCGCTGACCTACTCATTCTACCACAGGAATAGTCCCAACCTAATTCTGTGAAATCATCGTAAAGTTTTGAAACATTAATCTTTTTCATGCCACCTCCTTTTCAAGGTAGGCAAAGGGACTAAATCCACCATCATAAATCTGGTTCATGATGTCCCTTACACGCTCACGGTCGAGACTATCGCCATCGCCCCATGTGTAAGTGTCAGTATCATAGTGAGCAACAGCATCAAGATATATGCAAGTTGCATAGGCAATTTGTTCACGTGTTCTGCCTTGGTCATAAAGTCCACCGTGTCCATAGAATGATTTACAGTATTCGATAAAATCGTTAAATGATGAGTTCATGTTACACCCCCACCATAAGTTTGATATCGTTCATGAAGTCATCATATTTGAACTGTGCTGATTGGTTCAGCATCTGTTGACCGTACATAGGTAGATCGCCAGTATCAGTTGCTTCGGCAACCACTTCGTCATAACACGCTTGGTAGATACCCTCTGCGGTTACTGGATACTCTGTGATGTCCACGTATAAGAATTGCATAATCGTTGAATGAATTTCGTTTGTACTCTTTTATTATAGTCGAAAGTATGCCCATTTAAAGGATAAGTGGGCATACTGTAACAATTCGTTACATGGGGTCAGCTGACTTTTTTAAAGTCGCATTTCATGTAATCTTGGATTTCGTCGATCACTTCACCGAGATGTTCACCCCAGTAATTGTTCGCTTCCTCTAGGAAATCATGCTCGCCTTGCTTATCGAAATATTTGAATAGGTCATCTTGGACATATTCCGCTAAATCCTCAGTGGTCATATTATCGACCATTCTCTCAGCGAGGAACTCTTTAAGTTCGTTTAATAATGCTCTGTCCATTAGAGATAACCTGCCACTTCACATCCTGGTTCATCATAGAACCAACTAATGCTCAAATCGTCATACTGTTCTTTAATAGCATAGCACACTTCCTCAGGGGGACTCCACGCTGTCTCGAAATTGACCTCGAATCCGTGTGGCATATCTGTGTCATCTATTTCTAGGGAATAGCAATCCCATTTAGTTCCCCAGTTTTGGCATCTCCAGTTATACCACCGATCATCATTAATATCGGTCGAGGGGAAATAGAGTCCAGTACCGAATCCCTTATCCTTATAAACTGGTAGTTCACCAACTTCACCTCTAGGGGAACTGAATGAATACTCTTTAACGTCATTTTCCTCTAGGGGAACTTTTGCCCAATCTGGTTCGGGGATAAAGTGACCAAAGACAGTCTTTCTAGTCTCTGTGTCATCATCATTGTCGATCCCACTCATCCAGATTTTATGAAGTTTTTGAATCGCTGTTGAGTCATCACTATAAAAGGTGACTCTGTTGTGGCAATGGTTAGGCATTAAATACAGACCTCATCAAATCGTTTGTTTGCAAGTTCAATGTGCTGTTCCTCTGTCATGTATGGGAACTCAGCAACAACCTCATAGTAAATTGACCAGAGGATTTCTTCGTGATGTAAAGTTGACATTAATTTCTCCTATTGGAATTAAGTGGTTCGTAGTCAAATGGACTAGGTTCGCATATTTTCTCAACGAGTGAGTCGAAGTCTGACTCGTTGATGTCGTCGGGTAAACCCATATCGACGAAGTACCTCGCCATAGAAACAAGGACTGCTTCCTCTGGTTCGGTCATTGTGATTGATCTCAACCACTGAGTGTCTTGTTTGTTGCTCATATCTCTATTATACTCCCTCAGGGTGACATAATGAAACAATGACATCATCTGTAACAATATTCACCTTATCAACGTGGGTGAAATATTGGTTGATGTGCTTGCTAGTTGTGCGACTGTAATAGGTCTCAGTCTTGAAGTGTCCTAGCGTAGGTGAAAAACCAGCAACTGGTGTTTCATATGAAAAAAACAATGTAGTGCCATTGTTGAAACTGAGTTCGGTTTGATTTGAACCGACTTGTCTTAGGATCATTGAAATGAATCTCTTTTGGTTTACCTTTCTATTATAAGGGATCGAGTCACGGATCACACGAGTCAGTGTGCCAGTAATATTTCTGTCCTCAAATTGGTGAAATGCTGCATGTCATGCATTATGATGATATCAGTTAACCAAAACTATGCAAACACACAGCATTACCCTTGGCATGAACATCTCAGACTCAGGCAAGGTAACGAATCAGATGTGGGTGCAATTTCTAGAAACTGAAGTTGTGACTCGCTTAGACTATGCCACAATCACCGACGCAATCGGGATATATAAAGGCACCGTCGAAAACAGCAAAATCATCTCAGTGACAGTTGACGAACGTACAACTAATTCACTCAAAATCATTGACCAACTTAAGCAAGTGGGTGCTGTTTACAAACAGCAATTCAGACAAGACGCGATCCTCTACCAAAACACACAGGTCCAAACTCTCGAATTCGCGTAAAGCAGAAACAGCAAGGGTGGGACTGCTCACCCTCTTGCTCTACCTAGGATGGTAATCATCGCAGCTGCTTTTTTTATTATTACAGTTTTGTAACAATGTGCAGACCTCAACCCTACATGCTCTATAATAAGAGTATACAAAACAGGATTTCAATTCATGTTCAACAAAGATCTAACACCAATGTACGACGGACGAGTTCTAATGAACAAGACCGCAATGCAAGATCCAGTAGTCAAAGCAGCACTGGACGCAATGGCAAAGAGAAACTTTGAACCTCAGGAAATCAACCGCTATGGGGTGTGGTACATAAGCGATCGCCACTAGATCGCTTGGGCAATCAAGCACATGGGAAGAGTACAACACCCCCACGGCTAATGTAAGTCCCATTCCCTTATTGGGCAGTTCGTACCCGTAAAGAGTTTTCCAGTTAAGTCTGGTCGGGTGATGCACTTCATACTTAAGTCCCATTGAGTCAGGCAAGCGTGAGCGACCCCAGAGGAAAATGCTCTTTAATTTGAAGCTCTGACTCCATTCTAACAGGCACTAAGTCCTAAGACGAGCTCGACGGTGCCACTTTATAAACTGTCCACTTCATGCTTACATGGGGTGGATTTTCTTTTATAATAGAATCAATTAAGACTAAAGCATTCATGACTTTTCAACAATCATTCAACCTCACCGACAAAAAAGAAGACTATAACGGTTGGGCAGACTGGACAACTTGGAACTGTGCCTTATGGGTAGGTGGGGATCAAGGACTCTACAACGAAGCAAGATTCTCTGACTCATGGTTCGACTTTATCATTACAATGCAAGATGCAGGCATGAACCAGACTCCTGATGGTGCAAAATGGACTGAAGCAGACTATGACGAAATGCAAGAGATGCTAGAGGAGTTGAAAGGAGAACTAGCAGATGATTAGTAAAGTTTTGTTACAGCACCTCGTCAATACTATAGACGGGGTGTTCATCAATGCTATAATTAGAACATACAACACATCACTTGAACAAATGAACAAAACTACTTGGGCAGTTCAACCTTCATCATGGGGAAACGATCTTAGAGTATGGGCAGATCATGCTACTACTTGGGAACAGATCGAAGACATGGCATTAGACATGGCACAGGAAATGATGGAAGAAATGACCATTTACAAAGTTGGTTCTGTATCTTCTTTCAAATGGGCGACTAGGGGATAAGCACCCCGTCGAATTATAAGTCGTCTAATTATTCACTCTTTCTATTCTTCACATGACACGCACACTCATTTTAATTCTTGCCATTTTCTGCATTGGACAAAACACATTTGCTAGAACGCAAATCAGTAATGTGCTAGACCTATCAAGTGACCTAATCAGACCTAGTTCATACTAGGTCTTTTTTTATACCCCGTCGAATTATTAGGTCGGTCTATATATCGCTATATGCGGCCATAATTGGTCATATATAGCGATTGATTTTTTGGTATATACACAGCAGCATATAATATAATATACTATACACATATAATACACATATACTACCCCGTCAATAATACAGGGCGGGCTATATATGCACATATACACCACATATAATATAATATACTCAATTAATAATCGTGGTATATTATATGACACATATAATACTGTCACACATATATGCACACAGCATATAATATGCTATAATATAATCATACACATATATACATGCCTTATGCAATCACTATCTAATGATACATATGAGTCATTACTCAATGATCAATTCATTAAAGAACACTTCACTGTTATTACATATGGATCATTAGAAGAAGAGAGAGAGGACAGAGGATATTGTCCTTGCTGTTGCTCACCCCCTGAGGAGTAGGGCAGCAGGCAGTCGTCGCCCCCCGTCCGTTTTTGGGCGGTGCCCGTAGCTTAACTTCCCTAGACAATCTAAGCTATAAAGTCTTGCATGAGCGAGCGAGGATTCAAAAATATAATTTTCCAAAAAATTTCCCCCAGTAAAAAACGATGAAAACCTTTGACGTAGAAACAACAGTCACATATAAGACATGGGTGAGGGTCACAGCAGATGATGAGTATGCTGCCCAGAAACGTGTCAACGACATGGCATGGGATCTCACTGCAATCCAGTATCAGACCATGGAGAAAGCAGCTGCCACAGGAACTGTCAG
>MDTD01018319.1_pt1 | contig 11454 bp, 9 predicted proteins | sample 811221 | NCBI WGS metagenome assembly MDTD01 (sample SAMN05326646, study PRJNA326480) | marine metagenome | isolation source: seawater | place: Pacific Ocean: South West | collected 2011
CTCCATGCTAATTTTCCGTGCCCTATTTCTCTTCTACCAGTTCCAATTCTTCCAGTTTCCCCTACTGAAAAAGGTGGAAAATTATAATGAAGCATGAATCTTTCTTTCTGTAAACCTTCTAAACTTTCAATTTTTTGTTCGTCATCTGAAGTTCCAAGAGTAGTTGCTACAATTGCTTGGGTTTCTCCTCTTGTAAATAATGCAGAACCATGAACCCTTGGTAGAATTCCAACTTCACACATTATTGGTCTTACGTCTGACAAACCTCTTCCATCGATACGATTTTTGTTTTTGAGAATATCAGTCCTTACAATAGTTTTTTCTAAATTTTTAAGTTCAGAATTAACATCTAGATCTGTTATTTCCTCATTTTCTTCATAAAGTTTTTTAGCATTATCTGTAATCTCTGAAATCATATTTGATCTCTCTTGCTTATCTCTAGTTGAGAAAGCTTTTTTTAACTCAGCTGTAAACTCAGACTCTAATTTCTTTTTTACTTCAGAAAGATCTTTTTTTTCTATAATCCAATCAGGTTTTTTACATTCTTTAGCTAATTCCTCTATCATATTGATTACAGGAACAAATCCTTCGTGACCAAATTTAACTGCATTTAACATTTCTTCCTCTGTTAAACCGTTCGCTTCTGACTCTACCATTAAAACTGCATCTTTAGTTCCAGCAACTACTAAATCTAATTTTGAATTTTTAAGTTGTGCCTTAGATGGGTTAAGAACATATTTTCCATCAATAAAACCAACTCTAGATGCTCCTACAGGACCTAAAAATGGCATTCCTGATATCGCTAAGGCTGCTGATGAAGCAATTATTGATAATATATCTGCCTCATTTTCTTTATCATAAGAAATTACGGTAGGCAGTACTTGAACTTCATTTTTAAATTCATTTGGAAATAAAGGTCTAATAGGTCGATCAATTAATCTTGAAATTAATGTTTCACTTTCTGTAGGTCTAGCCTCTCTTTTAAAATAACCTCCAGGAATTTTTCCTGCTGCATAATATTTTTCTTGGTAATTTACTGATAAAGGAAAGTAATCAATATCTGGATTTACTTTTTTTGCTCCTACTGCAGTTGCAAGTACAACTGTTTCTCCACATTGCGCAATTATTGCACCATCTGCTTGCCTTGCTATTTTTCCGGTTTCTATACTTATTTTTTTTCCTGCTACTTCTATTTCTTTTTTAAATACTTTAAACATTTATTTCCTTAAATTTAATTTCGAAATTATATCTTTATAAGCTTCCATCTTATTTTTTTTTAAATAATCTAATAATTTCTTTCTTTTGTTTACTGCTTTTATTAAACCAACAGACGAGTGTTTATCTTTTTTGAACTTTTTAATATGTTCAGATAGATTTTCAATTTTAGCTGTTAGTATCGATATCTGCACCTCAGATGATCCGGTGTCTTTATCGTGTCTCGCTATTTCTTTCATTTTTTTCTCCATATATTTCTTTATTTTTGTGTTTGTCTAATTAGATTTTCTATTTTTTCAGCATAATCAAAGGAGTCATCATTAACAAAAAAAAGTTTTGGCATAAATTTTACCACAATTTTTTTTGATAAAACTTTTCTAATTACAAATGAAAATTCTTTTAATTTATCTATTACCTTATCAGTATCTTTTCCTCCTAAAGGTATAACAAATATCTTGGCTGTTTTTAAGTCAGGACTCATTCTTACCTCAGTTACAGTTATAGATTTTGTATCTAAATCAGAAATTTTACTTTCTTCTCTTAAAAAAATCATGCTCAATGCTTGTTTTATCATTTCTCCAACTCTTAATTGTCTTTGTGATACTGGCTTACCTAATTTACTCATGATAAAATTTGTCTTTCTATAGTTTTAGATCTATACGCTTCTATAATATCTTTTAACTGAAAATCATTAAAGTCTTTTACTGAAATTCCACATTCTAATCCTGCATTTACCTGTTTTACCTGATTTTTCTCCCTAAATATCGATCCGACTTTTCCATTAAATACTATTGTTCCATCTCTTATTATTCTAGCGTTTGAGTCTTGATTTATCTCCCCATTTAAGACTTTTGATCCAGCCACTTTACCTACTTTTGATACCTTAAATATATCTAACACTTCGGCAGTACCTGTTATTTCTTCATTAATTTCAGGTGTTAATAAACCAGACATTTTATTTTTTATAAAATCTATTAATTCATAAATTATATTGAATGACTCAATTTTTATATTTTCTTTTTCAGCTAGTTTTTTTGCCTCCTTGCTCGGTTTAACATTAAATGCAACCACAACAGCATTGGATGCTTTTGCTAAAGTTATGTCTGTTTCAGTTACCATTCCAATATCTGATAATAAAATCTTTGCTTTAACCTCATCATGTTTGATATTTGATAAAGCATATTTTATTGCCTCTGCGGATCCATGAACATCTGATTTTATAATTATATTAAGATCTTCAGAAATTTTTTGTGAAAATGCATTATCGTTTTGTGCAAAACTTAAACTTTTATTTCCCTCTTTTGCTTCATTTACTCTTGCCTCAGCTAAACTTTTGGCCTCTTTTTCTGATGATAAGACTATAAAATCATCTCCTGCACTTGAAGCCCCATTTATTCCTAGGACCTCTACAGGAGTAGATGGTTCGGCTGTTTCAATATTTTGGGCTTGATCATTTATAATAGCTCTTACTTTGCCTGATTTTTTCCCACTAACAAAATAATCTCCTTTTTTTAAATTTCCTGATGTAACTACAATATTTACTACAGGTCCTCTTCCTATATCTATTTTGGACTCTAAAACTATTCCCTTCGCCTCTGTATCATGCTCTGTTTTAAGATCTAAAAGCTCTGCTTGAAGAATTATTGACTCAATAAGTTTGTCTATATTTTTTTTAGTTTTGGTTGAAACTTCAATCATTAAAGTATCACCTGATAAATCTTCAGCAATAAGTTCATGTTCCAATAGCTGGTTTTTAATTTTTTGTGGATCAGCCTCAGGTAAATCACATTTATTTATTGCAACTACTATTGGAACTTTTGCAGCTTTTGCATGTTTGATTGATTCTATTGTCTGAGGTTTAACTCCGTCATCGGCCGCAACAACTAAAACTACTATATCTGTCAATTTTGATCCTCTAGCTCTCATTTCAGTAAAAGCCGCATGACCAGGTGTGTCTATAAATGTAATTTTATTATTATTTTTTGAGATCTGATATGCACCTATATGTTGAGTTATACCTCCAAATTCTCCCTCAACTACATTTGCTTGTCTAAGGACATCTAATAAAGATGTTTTTCCATGATCAACGTGACCCATAACAGTAACTATCGGGGGTCTTGATTTTAGATTTTCATTTTTATTCTCTTTAATTTTTTTGATTATATCTTCTGCTTTTTCTTCTTTTATGGGAGTATGTCCAAATTCTTTTACTAAATATTCTGCTATATCTGTATCAATAGCATGATTTATTGTTGCCTTTACACCCATAGTAAGTAAATGTTTAATCAAATTACTTGACTGTTCGCTCATTCGGTTTGCTAATTCTCTTATTGTTATTACTTGCGGTATAGAAACTTCTCTTTTGACTGGCTTATATTCTTGTTTTTCATTTTTTTGCAATTCTCTATTTTCTTTTTGTCTTGCTCTCCTAATTGAAGCTAAACTTCTACCCCTTAATTCAACCCCATCCTCATTACTTAAAGCCCTTGATACAGTTAATTTGAGTTCTCTTTTTTTTATGCCGGTTTTTTCCTTATTTTCTTTGGCTGGTTCTCCTTTTAATTTTTTTGTTGCTCGTTGTTCAGCAATTTTTCTTTTTTCAAAGTCAGATATATCTTTTTTTTGAAAAACGTTTTGGTGTTGTCTTTTTTGTGAAAAATTTGAGATAGTTTTATTAAAGGTTTCTTCTGACCCTTTTGGTCTAAATGATTTTTTCTTTTGAAAATTTCTGTTGTTATTTATTATTACTGAATTTTTTGGGTTTGATCTAGCCTGTTCAATATTATTTATAGTTTTCTTTGTGTTTCCTGATACTGAAAGTTTTAATTTTTTCTTGTCCATTAGTCATCTCTCAATCTTTATAAACTATATTTCGTGCTGACATGATTAAACTGTCCGCTTCTTGTTTTGTTAAAGCAAAATCTTCCAAATATCCCTTTATCTTAACTTTCTCACCATTAACAACATCATATGCGCCTGTTAGTTCATCTGAAGCAAGATCTGCAAAATCATTTAGTGTAAGAATTTTTTGTTCTCCTAGGGTTGCTAACATTCCTGGTGTTAACCCTGGTAATTCAATTAAATTGCTGTCTATTCCTAAACTTTTAACTCTGTTTGAAATTTCTTCTTGATCTTTATCATAAAATTCTTTTGCTCTTTGAATAAGTTCTTTTGCAGTTTCTTCTTCTATTCCTTCTATATTAGTTAAATTTTCTATTTTACAATCTTTTATATCCTCAATAGAAGAAAAGCCTTCTGCTACAAGTAGTTGTCCTAAAGTTTCGTCAAGTTCTAAATTTTTAACAAAATTATCTGTTTTTTCTTTAAATTCGATTTGCCTTCTTTCAGAGTCTTCTTGATCAGTAAGAATATTGATTTCATGATTTAGTAATTTTGTTGCAAGTCGAACATTTTGTCCTCTTCTTCCAATAGCCTTGCTTAAGTTTTCATCGGTCAAAATAACATCTATTTTTTTTTGGTTTGAATCTACATTTACTCTAAGAATTTCAGCTGGAGAAAGGGCGCTAGCTGCTACAACAGCTAAATCCTCAGACCAATTAACAATATCTATTTTTTCCCCTTGAAGTTCATTTACAACTGCTTGTACCCTGCTTCCTCTCATACCAACACATGCTCCAACTGGATCTAATGAATTATCTTTTGCTTTGACACAAATTTTTGCTCTACTTCCTGGATCTCTTGCCGAGGAAATAACTTCTATTAATCCGTCATATATTTCTGGAACTTCTAATGTGAAAAGTTTTTCCATAAACTTTGGGTGTGCTCTAGAAAGAAATATCTGTTGACCCCTTTGTTCTCTTCTAACATCTAAGCAATATGCTTTTACTCTATCTCCTGCTTTAATATTTTCTCTTGGTATCATTTCATTCTTTTGAATTATTCCTTCGGCTTTTCCCAGATCAACTATAACGTTTCCAAATTCTAATCTTTTAACTATTCCGCTTAAAATAGAATCTTTTTTGTCTATAAAGTCGTTAAATTGTCTATCTCTTTCAGCTTCACGTACATTAAAACTTATTACTTGCTTGGCTGTTTGAGCAGCTATTCTTCCAAAATCAAATGATGGCAACTCCTGGAGTACCTCATCCCCAACTTGCTTTTCTTTATTTTTTTCATCTATCAACCCAGCATCTTTTAAACTTATTTCAATATTTGGGTTTTCTGGTTTTTCAGCAATTATTAATTTCCTATAAATTTCAATATTACCACTATCTCGGTTGATATTTACTACAATTTCATTTTCTGTACCAAACTTTGATCTTGCAGCTTTAGCAATACCTGTCTCCATTGAATTAATTATAAGTTCTTTATCAATTGATTTTTCTAATGCGACTGCTTCAGCAATCCTTAATAATTCTAATTTATCAGCTCTTCTATTTAACATTTTTGTTTTCTCCAAAAAAAAATGGGCCGAGGCCCATTTTGAAATTTCAACAATGTGAAGCAAATATAGATATTTTTTTTATATTTTCAACTTTATTTACTTGTTGAAAATGTCGGCTTTATCAGTTTTTTCCCAGGAAAATGAACCATTTTGTTCTGGTTCTCTTCCGAAATGACCGTATGCAGCTGTTTTTTCATAAATTGCTCTATTTAATCCAAGCATTTCTCTAATACCTCTCGGACTTAAATCAAAATTTTCATTTATAAGTTTTTCAACATGTCTATTTTTTTCTTCATCATTTTCAAAAAGGTCTACATAAATTGACAAAGGTTTTGAAACTCCAATTGCATAAGCTAATTGTATTAAACATTTATCTGAAATTTTTGATGCAACTACATTTTTGGCTAAATACCTTGAAGCATAAGCTGCTGATCTATCTACTTTTGTTGGATCTTTTCCTGAAAAGGCTCCTCCTCCATGGGGTGCGGCTCCACCATAAGTATCAACAATAATTTTTCTACCAGTTAATCCACTATCTCCATCCGGACCACCAATTACAAAATTTCCTGTAGGATTTACATAAATTTCTTTTTGATCTAATCCATTTAGTAATGATTTAGGTATTGCTTTTTCTATATAAGGGCTAACCAATTCTCTTACTTTTGATTGATTAACATCAGCTGAGTGCTGAGTTGAAATTACGACAGATTTTACATTTGCTGGAACCCCATCTTTATACTCAATAGTAATTTGGCTTTTTGAGTCAGGCTCAATATTTTTTAGCTTGCCAGATTTTCTATCTTCTGCCATCAACCTTAAAATTTTGTGAGAGTAGTGTATTGGTGCAGGCATTAAAACATCAGTTTCACGGCATGCATAACCAAACATTATTCCTTGATCTCCAGCTCCTTCATCTTTATTTCCAGATGCATCAACGCCCATTGCAATATCTGCTGATTGAGAATGAAGATGACTTTCAATTTTTGTAGCTTCTTTCCAAGTAAATCCATCTTGATCATATCCAATATCTTTTATGCAATCTCTTACTTTTTGTATCAAAACTTCTTTTTTAATTTCAGGTCCTCTGACTTCTCCTGCAAGAACAACTTTATTTGTGGTAGTCAAAGTTTCACAAGCCACTCTCGATTGGGGCTCTGCCCCTAAATAAGAGTCTACAACCATATCAGATATTCTGTCACAGACCTTATCAGGATGACCTTCTGATACTGACTCACTTGTAAAAAGGTAATTTTTTAAATTATTCATTTTTTATTTTTTTAAATGAAAAAATTAAAAAAATATATAATAAAATAATCAAAAAATATATTTTATTACCAAACTTAGAAAATAGGGTTTTCTCTACTTTCTTTATTTCATTTATTGATATAACGCCCTCATTATCAATATCAATTTTGTCTAAAATAACTCCTGTAGGATTAATAATGGCCGAGATACCGTTATTTGCCGATCTTAGGGTATACTTTCCATACTCTATAGATCGAAAGATAGCATGTGCAAAATGTTGATATGGTCCGATTGACTTACCAAACCAACCATCTTCGGAAATATTAACTATAAAGTTAAAATCAGTTTCGCTAGATAGCTTACCTGAGTATATAATTTCATAACAAATCAATGGCAATATTTTGATTTTAGTATCATTTTTAAAACTATATAGTTTTCTCTCATTACTTTTAGTATATGACTGATAATTATTGGTTAAATTTTTCAGACCTAGTTGGGAAAGAACATTTTCTAAAGGCAAAAACTCTCCAAAAGGAACTAAATTATTTTTGTAATATTTATATAAAATATTTGCTTCATTATCTATTATCGACAAAGAATTATAATATTTTTGATTTCCATTTAATTTTTTATCATCATTTATGCCCAAGATAATAGTATGATCTTTTGTAAATGATTTTTTTATTAGATAATCAAATTCTTTTTTAAAAGACTCCAAGTTAACATTCGGAATTATTCCTTCGGGCCAAATAAATACAGTAATCTCTTTGGCTTTTGGATTACTTAAATCAATTAATTTTATTAGAGTTTTCTCACTATCTAAATTTGAATAAAATCTCTCAATTGGAATAGTGGTTGATAAAATTTTTATTTTTTTAGAGAGCTTTATATTCTCTAAATTATTAAAATCATTTATTTTAACTTTGCCGTAGATGTAAAAAGATATAAATGTAACAAAAATAAGTATAAATCCAATAAATTCATTTTTTTTTCTTTTAAAATAGAAAACGGAGGGAATAGAAAAAATACTAATCATAATCATATTAAAAGCATAAATTCCAATTAATGAATTAATTTGAATAAAACTAATATTATTTGATAGTGAATAAACAAAAAGGTTCCAGGGAAAACCTGATAATATATTTCCTCTCAAATACTCAAAAAGACTTAAGATCAAAGAAAAAGTTAAAATATTTACAAATAAATTATTCGGATTTGAGAAAAATTTGAAAATTCCGAAAGCTAGTGAATAATACAAGCTTAGGAAAGCTGGTATAATAATTATTGCAAAAAAAATTAGAGATTTAAAATTTTCATCAAATTTTAACGAAAAAGGTATCCAATATAAACTTGATAAAAAATAACCAAATCCAAAAAGATAACCATAGAGAAAAAAAAATTTTATATTTTTATCGATTCTCTTAAATAAGAAAATTAATAATAAACTAAATGTAAAAAAATTTATAATCCAATAATTGTAGGGTGGTAAGCTGAAAGAAGAAATTATCCCAATCAGAAGAATATATATACTTTCAAATAAATTTTTTTTTTTAATGTTCAACTTACCCTTTTACTTTTTGAAATAATTTATTTTCAATTAATCTCATTTTTTTAAATTCCTTGTTTGACTTATGATCAAAGTTTAAAAGATGTAAAAATCCATGTATAAATATCTTGATAAAGCCATTTTTATAATCATCTCTATTCTTTTTTAAAAATTCTTCATAGCTAATTGCAATATCTCCTAGATAAATTTTTTTATTTTTTAAATTTTTTTTTAGGTCTTGTTTATCAAAAAATGGAAAAGAAAGAATATCTGTTGGTTTATTTTTCTTTCTAAAATTTTTATTTAGTAATTGAATTTTTTTGTTATTTGTTAATAACACAGTTATATAAATTCTTTTATTTAAAAATTTATAATCTTTTGGAAATTTTTTAATTGTTTCTAAAATTAATTTATTTGGATTTTTAATAATTGTATTCCAATTATTTGATTCAAGCTGAACTTCAGCATTAATCATTATTTTGCTTTATGGAATAAGCTTTAACTATTTTTGATACTAATGGATGTCTAACTACATCTTTATGATCAAAATCCACGAATGTTATTTCATCTAGGTGTCCAAGTATTTTTTTTGATCTACCTAAGCCAGATATATTTTTATTCGGTAAATCAACTTGAGAAGGATCTCCATTAATTACTATTTTTGAATTTTCGCCGATTCTTGTTAAAAACATTTTAATTTGAGTATCGGTCGCATTTTGTGCTTCATCTAATATCGCGAATGAATTTTTTAAAGTTCTACCTCTCATAAAAGCTAATGGCGCAATCTCTATATCTCCGACTTCAATTTTTTTTTGTATTTTTTCAAAATCTAACAGATCGTATAAAGAGTCATATAAAGGTCTTAAATATGGATCAACTTTTTCCTTCATATCGCCTGGGAGAAAACCTAATCTTTCACCTGCTTCAACCGCTGGTCTAGATAAAATTATTCTCTCAATTTTTTTTTCTAAAAGCATTGTTAGTGCTACTGCAACTGCAAGAAAGGTTTTTCCAGTTCCAGCTGGTCCACTAGAAATTATTACATCGCTTTCTCTTAAAGCTTTAACATATTTCTTTTGTTTTTCAGATCTCGGAATGACAGATTTTTTTGGAGTTTTAATTATATAATTTATATTTTCTTTATAATTATTTTTTTCTTCAATCATAAACTTATTAGTAGAGGAAATTATATCTTTTTTTTCAATTGTTCCATTGATTATATACTGGTCATATAAAAAACTAATAGCATTTTTAATTATTTCATTTTTCTTTTGATCATTTTTCAAAATTATTGAGTTTCCTCTTGAATATATTGATGTACCGGTCGCTTTCTCTAATTCCTTAATATTGTTATTAAATTCTCCTGCCACACCAAGTAAATCTTCATTTTTTGTAAAAATAACACTCAGAGTACTATTTTCTGAATACACAAATTTAAGATCTGATTTAATTTTTTTTGAAACAGGATTGTTCAAATTATGCAGCTTTCATATTATTATTAATTTTTCCAAAAAGTGTGTTTTGGTTACTATTTTCCACATTAACTTTGACTACTTTTCCAATATCATTCTGGTCAGCATCAAAAATAACCGAGTTTAGAAATTCATTTCTTCCAAAATACTTATTTTGACTTTTAATTCTATTTTCAACAAGTACATCTATATCTTGATTTTCAAGTGATTTATTATGATTAATTTGATTTTCAAACAAACAAGATTGAAGCTCAATCAATCTATTTTTTGCAGTTTTATTATCTATCTCCTGTAGTTTTGATGCTGTTGTTCCAGGACGTGGGCTAAAGATAAATGAAAAAGAATTAATAAATTTAATTTCCTTAATTAATTCTATTGTTTGTTCAAAATCATTTTTTTCTTCTCCTGGATAACCTACAATAAAATCACTTGATATTTTAATTGAAGGATTAATTTTCATTAACTTTTTATGAATATCTAAGTAATGTTCAACTTTATGCTTTCGATTCATTAATTTTAAAATTCTATTTGAGCCAGACTGTATAGGTAAATGAATAAAGGGCATTAATTTTTTGTTTGTAGAATAACAATCAATTAAGTCTGGTGTCATATCTACAGGATGGGAAGTCGTATATCTTATTCTTTGTAGTTCGGAATACTTTTCAAGTTCGTTTATTAAATTTGAAATTCTATATTCGTTATTTTTTTCTTTAAAACTATATGCATTAACATTCTGACCTAGCAAAGTTATTTCTTTTGCCCCATTCTTTATAAGATCCTCTGCTTCTTGTATTATCGTTTTAAATGATCTTGAACACTCAGGGCCTCTTGTATAAGGAACCACACAAAAATGACAAAACTTATCACAACCTTCTTGCACAGTTAAAAATGAAGATATTTTACTATTGGAATTTTTGGTTTTTTCTAATAAATCAAACTTTGCGATTGTATCGAATTCTGTTTCGTCTTCTTTTTTATTGTTTTGAAAGTTGTCTAATATTTTGTTTATTTTATGATAAGATTGAGGACCTATAACAACGTCAATAAAAGGCTCTCTTTTCAAAATTTCTTGATTTTCTGCTTGAGCAACACATCCTGCAATTACCATTACTGGTTTTTTTTTATTAGAATATGTTTTTTTTATTCTGCCAACCTCATGAAAAACTTTTTCTTTTGCTTTATCTCTTATATGGCAAGTATTTATAACGTAACAATCTGCATTCTCTTGATCGTTTGATTTTTCATATCCAATCTCTTTTACAATATCATAAATTCTATTGCTGTCGTACTCATTCATCTGACAACCAAATGTTTTAATGAAAATTTTTTTATTCACTTACCTTTTTTTTTTACTCCATAAAGTTCTAACTTATGATCAACAAGATCATAACCGTATTTTTCAGCAACTTTTTTTTGAAGTTTTTCAATTTCTTCATCAACAAATTCGATAATCTCACCAGTTTTTACATCAATCAAATGATCATGGTGGCTTTCGTTTAATTCTTCATATCTTGCTTTTCCACCTTTGAAATCATGCTTGGTTAATATTCCAGATTCTTCAAATAATTTTA
>MDTD01069773.1_pt1 | contig 11454 bp, 10 predicted proteins | sample 811221 | NCBI WGS metagenome assembly MDTD01 (sample SAMN05326646, study PRJNA326480) | marine metagenome | isolation source: seawater | place: Pacific Ocean: South West | collected 2011
CATCTCTGAGTTTTTATCCATGCCTGGTCCAACTTTTAATGCTTCAACTTTTTTTGCTAATTCATTAACAAGTTTATCTCCGATATTACCAACAGCTACAGCAACAGATTGAGCCATACATCTCTCACCAGCAGAACCATAGGCAGCACCCATTAATCCATTTACTGCTTGATCTAAATCACAATCTGGCATTACAACGCAGTGATTTTTAGCTCCTCCTAAAGCCTGAACTCTTTTTTCGTTTTTTGCAGCTGTTTCATAAATATATTTTGCAATAGGAGTAGATCCAACAAAACTAACGGCTTGAATATCTTTATTTGTTAATATTGCATCTACTACTTCTTTATCTCCATTTACAACGTTAAGAACTCCATCTGGTAAACCAGCTTCAGTAAATAACTCAGCCAATCTAATTGCACACGATGGATCTTTTTCTGAAGGTTTTAAAATAAATGTATTTCCACATGCTATTGCCATTGGAAACATCCACATAGGCACCATAGCAGGAAAATTGAAAGGGGTTATTCCAGCGCAAACTCCTAATGGTTGTCTTATTGACCAACTATCGATCTCAGTTCCAACGTTCTCTGTAAATTCACCTTTTAACATTTGGGGAATTCCACATGCAAACTCAACAATTTCTAGTCCTCTTGTTAGCGAGCCTTTTGCATCATCATAAACTTTACCATGTTCTAAAACAATAAGTTTAGTTAATTCGTCTGAGTTTTTTTCAATTAATTCTTTATATTTGAAAATTATTCTTGCTCTTTGAATGGGTGGCTTTGATGACCAAGATAAGAATGATTTTTTTGCGTGTTCAACTGCTTTGTCTAAATCTGATTTCACTCCTAATAAAACTTCTGACTCTTGGTTTCCTGTTGCAGGATTAAATACTTTGCCTTTTCTTTTGGAGTCTCCTGAAACAACTTTACCATTTATGTAATGCTGTATTAAATTCATCAAAATTATTTAATTATATAATTAGCTAGTTGCAAGCATTTTTTTAATTTCAGCAATGGCTTTAGCTGGATTTAATCCCTTTGGACATGCGTTAGTACAATTCATTATTGTATGACATCTATATAGTTTTAGTTCATCTGCAACTTTCTTTAATCTTTCTTTTCTATCCTCATCTCTGCTATCAATTATCCATCTATATGCCTGTAATAAAACAGCTGGACCTAGGTATTTGTCACCATTCCACCAATAGCTAGGGCATGAAGTTGAGCAGCATGCACACATAATACATTCGTATAAACCATCTAATTTTGATCTATCTTCTTTAGTTTGGTGATGCTCAGTATTGTCTGATTTTTTAGTGGTTTTCAACCACGGTTGAACAGACTCATATTGTTTGTAAAGTGTACTTAAATCTCCAATTAAGTCCTTTAAAACTCTAAGATGAGGTAATGGATAGATATTAATATCTCCTTTAATTTCTGAGTGTGGTTTAGTACAAGCTAAGCCATTTTTACCATCCATATTCATAGCACAAGATCCGCAAACACCATGTGCGCATGATCTTCTGTATGCAATAGATGGATCTATCTCATTTTTAATCTTATTAAGTAAATCTAATACTTTTGATGGACAATTATCCATGTCCACCTCATAGGTATCTATTCTAGGATTTTCTTCTGTTGAAGGATCCCATCTATAAATATTTACTTTTCTTAAGTTTTTTGATCCAGTTTTGTCTCTGTAATAATGTCCTTTTTTAATCTTAGAGTTCTGAGGAAGATTAATTTGAACCATCAATAAACTCTTTCTTGCGGTGGAAAATATTGAACATCATTCGATAGTGTAGATCTGTGAACTTCTCTATAAGCAATTTTTGATTTTTTTCCATCATACCAAGATAGTGTATGTTTCATATAATTTTGATCATCCCGTTTTGGAAAATCCTCTCTAGCATGCGCACCTCTACTCTCTTTTCTGCTATATGCGGAGTCCATAGTAGTAACTGCTTGTCTAATTAAATTATCAAACTCTAAAGTCTCAACTAAATCAGTATTAAATATTAGAGATTTATCTTTTACATTTACTGTGTCTAAATCTTTAAAAGGTTTTCTAATTTGTTCTACTCCCTCTTTTAAAGTTTTTTCAGTTCTAAAGACGGCACATTTTGATTGCATAGTTTTTTGCATTGCAATTCTTAGATCGGCTGTTTTATTATCACCATTACCATATCGTAGCCTGTCAAATCTTTCTAAACATTTATCAGTTTCAGAACTAGGTATTACATCATGAGTCATTCCTGGTTTGACTAGTTCTGCAGCTCTTTTTGCTGCTGCTCTTCCAAAACCACAAGGTCGATTAAAGAATTTGATCCTAATCTATTTGCACCATGGACAGACACACATGCGGCCTCTCCAATTGCCATTAATCCAGGCACAGTTTTTTCTGAACCATTTAAGGTCAAAACTTCTGCTTTGTAATTAGTTGGAATTCCACCCATATTATAGTGAACTGTAGGTACTACAGGAATTGGTTCTTTGGTTACATCTACGTTAGCAAATAATCTTGAAGACTCTGCAATACCAGGTAGTCTTTCGTCAATTACTTTTGGATCCAAATGATCTAAGTGAAGATGAACATGATCTTTTTCTCTTCCAACTCCTCTACCTTCGTTAATTTCAATTGCGATTGATCTACTTACAACATCTCTAGAAGCTAAGTCTTTTGCTTTTGGTGCATACTTCTCCATAAATCTTTCACCCTTTGAATTTAATAGGTATCCACCTTCACCTCTTACGCCTTCGGATATTAGTGTTCCATGACCATAAATTCCTGTTGGATGAAATTGAACAAATTCCATATCTTGCAAAGGCAACCCCGCTCTTAGCACCATTGCATTACCATCTCCTGTACAAGTGTGTGCAGATGTTGCAGAATAATATATTTTACCATATCCACCGGTTGCTACAATTGTAATGTGAGATCTAAAGCGATGGATAGTTCCATCGTTTAGATTCCAAGCAATTAAACCTTTACATTGGCCATTTTTCATTAATAAATCTAAAGCAAAATATTCAATAAAAAATTCAGTATTATGTTTTAGTGCTTGACCATAGAGTGTATGTAAAATTGCATGTCCAGTTCTATCCGCTGCTGCACAAGTTCTTTGTACAGTTCCATTTCCATAATTTTTTGTCATACCACCAAAAGGTCTTTGATAAATTTTACCATCCTCTGTTCTACTAAATGGAACTCCGTACTGCTCTAGTTCTAAAACTGCTCTTGGAGCTTCTTTACATAAATATTCTATTGAGTCTTGATCTCCCAACCAATCTGAACCCTTTACTGTATCATACATATGCCAACGCCAATCATCTTCACCCATATTACCTAGCGCTGCTGAAATTCCTCCTTGAGCAGCAGACGTATGACTTCTAGTAGGAAATACTTTTGATATGCACGCAGTCTTGAGTCCGGCCTCACTTAATCCTACCGCAGCTCTAAGTCCTGACCCACCGGCACCAAGAACAACTACATCATAATTGTGATCAATTATTTTATAAGAATTCATAATTTATAATTTATAGACCGTAAATATGGTAATAGTGGGGATAATTAAAGATGACAAAAAAACCATCAAATTTGCGAATTTTCTTGTTTTTTCATTGGTTATGTAATCTTCAAATATCTCGCTTATGCTTAACGCAGAATAAAAGAACGTTATAATAATAAATGCACAAAAAATTATACTGTTGAACTGGTTTGTAAAAAATTCAACTATTTCATAATAATCTTTATCATACAGAGCTACAAAGTTTAATAAGAACCAAACCATAAATGGAACCATAATCAATGAACTGGTTTTAAGAAAAATCCATTTTGTTGTAGCGCTTATCATTAAATTAATATTCCTCTCATTGAATATAAAATTATAGTAAAAAATATTGATCCAAGTATTACAAAAACCCCAGTTACCTTTGAGGTTTTTAAATCAAATCCATAACCTAAATCCCAAAACCAATGTCTTATCTCACTAAGTATCTGAAAAGAGTAAGACCAGATAAAACTTATTATAAAGAATTTACCAAATATTGAATTGAAAAATTTAAATATTAACTTGTAATTATCATTACCTAAAATCAGAGACCATATCCAAAAGCATAATAATGATAAAATTAAAATGTTTATTACACCAGTTATTCTGTGAGAAATTGAAACTAAAGACGATATGTGCCAATTATATATTTGAATATGCGGTGATAATGGATTGTTGCTCATTTTTTTAATTTAGTATATGCCTCTGCGATTTCTACAGCATTTAAAGCAGCACCTCTTAATAAATTATCAGAAACTATCCAAAGATTTACTGCATTTTTATTTGTATTATCTATTCTTATTCTAGATATGAATGTTTCATTTTTTCCAGCTGCTTCAACTTGAGTTATATATCCTCCATCTTTTTGCTCGTCAATTACTTTGCAACCATCAGCCTGTTCTAATAAAGATTTAACTTTTTCTAAAGAAAATTCTTTTTCAAATTCAATATTAACCGACTCAGCATGTGAAATCAAAACAGGAATTCTAACACATGTAGCTGTAACATTAATATTTTTGTCTAATATCTTTTTTGTTTCTTCTATCATTTTAATTTCTTCCTTGGTGTAGCCATCCTCAGAAAAAATGTCGATTTGTGGTATTGCATTGAAGGCTATTTGTTTTGTAAAATTTTTAGAATTTATTTTTTGATTGTCTAAAGCAAGTTTTGTTTGATTTATAAGTTCATCTGTTGGGGCCTTGCCAGCTCCTGAAACTGATTGATATGTTGAAACAACTATTCTTTTAATTGTAAAATTATCGTGTAAAGGCTTTAAAGCAATCACCATTTGAATAGTTGAACAGTTAGCATTTGCAATAATATTTTTTTTTATATTATTTAAGTCTTTAGAATTAACTTGGGGCACAATAAGTGGAACATCAGGATCCATCCTAAAATAGCTTGAATTATCGATTACTATTGAATGTTTTGCAGCTTTTTCTACAAATTTTTCAGCTACTTTTCCACCTGCTGAAAAAAAAGATATATCACATTTTGAGAAATCAAATTCCTCCAATTTTTTAATTACGTACTCTTTATTTTTGAACGAAATTATTTTTCCAGCACTTTTTTCTGAGGCTAACAAATATAGATTATCAAAAGAAAAATTTTTTTTCTCTAGAACTTCAAGAATTTTTCTTCCAACGTTTCCAGTTGCTCCAACTATACTTATATTCATCCTAATTACGTGATGTTATACTAGATGAATGGTAAATCACAAACTTTTCCACTATAAATATCGCTATTTATTTTAATTTTTACGCTTTGTGATGATGACCAATAAGGCTTATTAATCATTGCTATACCAATCACTTTATTAAAATATGGAGAAAAACATGCTGATCTTAATTCTCCGATAATAGTGTCGTTATTATCCTTAATTTCTAATGATTTTGTAAGACTTATTTTATTTGCATCGATAGTTAATCCAACTAATTTTCTTTTAACTCCATCTAATTTAATTTTTTTTAATTTGTCTTTTCCAAGAAAGTTTACATCTGTATCCAGGTTAACGTATTTATCGAAACCACACTCAAATGGATTATCAAACATGTCCATATCATTTCCATAAGATAAAAGTCCACTTTCTATTCTCTCTATAAGATTTGGACAGCCTGGTTTTACATCAAATTCTTTTCCAATTTTAAATAGATGATCATAAAGCTCTAAGCCAGACTCAGTGTTCTCTACATATATTTCGTAACCTCCTTGTTTTGACCATCCTGATCTTGCTATAAGATGTTTTATCCCCTTAAAGTCATAAAAATCAAACCCAAAAAATTTTAGTTGGGTAATTTGTTTTCCAAAAACTTTTTCCATTAGTCCAAATGACTTTGGACCTTGAACCGCCATAATATCGACTTTGGGTTCAAAAATTTTTACATCAAAATTGTTTCCAATTGCTAAACCTTTGGCAAATAAAATTACATCTGAGTCAGCTATTGATATCCACCATCGCTCATCACTTAATTTTAAAATGACAGGGTCATTTATAATTCCTGCATTGTCATCAATAATAGGACAATAATAACATCTACCAATTTTTGATTTTGATAAATCTCTGCAGGTCATTAGTTGTACTAATTTTGCAGAATCTTTTCCAGATATTTCAACTTGTCTTTCACCGGCAACATCCCATATCTGTACATTTTTTTTTAAGTGATGATAGGAGTCTTCTAAAGAACCAAACGCTGCAGGTAGTAGCATATGATTGTAGGAGGTATATGCTGTTACACCTTGGTTTTCTATACGTGAAGTATAAGGAGTACTTCTTAATCTTCTAGATTTAGCAATTGAAAAAGTTTTCATTTAATTTAATTCCTTTGCAATTTTTCTTAATTCAAATTTTTGAATTTTTCCAGTTGACGTTTTTGGAAGTTCACAAAAACTAATTCTTTTTGGAATTTTAAAACCAGCCAAAGTTTCTTTACAAAAAGAAATTAATTCTTTTTCTGAAACTTCTTTATCTTTAACTTTTTCTATAAATGCACAAGGAACTTCACCCCACTTTTCATCTGTTTTTGCCACCACAGCAACTACGGATACAGCGGGATGTTTTGCTAAAGTATTTTCAATTTCAATTGAGGATATATTTTCTCCACCAGAAATAATTATATCTTTAGACCTATCTTGAATTTTTATATATCCATCTGGGTGCATTACAGCTAAATCTCCAGAATGAAACCAACCATTTGCCATTGATTTTTCCGTTGCCGCTTTATCTTTAAAATAACCTTTCATTACAACATTTCCTCTAATCATTATTTCACCCATAGACTTTCCATCTTTAGGAACTGGCTTCATTGTTTCAGGGTCTATAACCATTACATCCTCCGTGTTTGGATATCTTACCCCTTGTCTTGCCTTAATTTCATTTTGCTTATCTTCATCTAATGAGTTCCAATCATCATTCCAAGCACATTGAGTTACATGTCCATAGGTCTCTGTTAAGCCATAGACATGCATGACCTCAAAACCTAAAGCCCTCATTTTTTTAAATATAATGCTTGGTGGTGGAGCACCAGCAGTAAGTACATGGACTTTATTATTTAATTTTTTTTGTTCAGAAGAAGAGGCTCCTGTAATCATATTTAGAACAATTGGTGCACCACCAAAATGAGTGATTTTATGTTTTTCAATTAACTCAAATATTTTTTTTATATCTATCGATCTTAAACATACAGTTTTTCCGTTTAGCATAGGTATTGTCCAAGGATATCCCCAGCCGTTGCAATGAAACATTGGAACAACTGTTAAAAAATTTAACCTATTAGGCATATTCCATGCCACTGCGCTTCCCGTCGACATAAGATATGATCCTCTATGATGGTAGACAACCCCTTTGGGATTTCCTGTTGTACCTGATGTATAGTTGAGTGAGATTGCTTGCCACTCGTCTTTTGGTCTTTTCCATATATAATTTTCATCACCTGTCTTTAAAAATTCTTCATACTCATGTTCACCAATACTTTTTAACAATTTTTGATCAGCAAATTCATCTTGGATATCAATTATTATTGGTTTTCTCTTAACTGTTGTTAGTGCTTTTTCAATTATGGAATGTAGTTGTCTATCAACTATAAATACTTTGGCTTCACTATGATTTAAAATATAAGAAACTGTTTTTGCGTCAAGCCTTACATTTATTGTATTTAATACAGCTCCAGTCATAGGCACCGAGTAATGTGCCTCAAAAATCTCTGGAGTGTTAAATGCCATAACCGAAACAGTATCTCCTTTACCTATACCAACTTTCTCTAAAGCATCAGCAAATTTGGTACATCTTTTATATACCTCTGCCCAAGTATAGCTTCTATTCTCATAAACTAGAGCTTCATAATTTGGGTAAATATCTTTTGCTCTTTCTAAAAAACTTAAAGGAGTTAATGGAATAAAATTTGCATCATTCTTATCTAGATGTGACTCATAATTATTCATCTTAATTAAATTTAAATTTCATAATATATTCACTTCCGGAAGAAGCTGTTTTAAAATGATTTTCAGCTCTAGGTAAAACTCTTTTAAAATAGAATTTAGCAGTTTGAATTTTATCATCATAAAAATTTTTGTTATTTTCATAATCTTCAAAACAAACCTCTAATACTTTTATCCAGGAATGAGCGATTGAGACAAAGCCTAATGCTTTTAAATAATCATTGCATGCAGCGCTCGCATCATCTTTTGAAGTTTTTAGTTTTTCTTTGATCCAAATAGTGAAATTATTTAGGATATCTAAGCTTTTATTAAATTCGTCTATAAAAGGTTTAATTCTCTCATCATTTTTCTTAAAGTCATTCTCAATCATTTTTAAATATTTACCTATTATGTCGCCATTTTTATTAATTAATTTTCTAAAAACTAAATCAAGTGCTTGAACAGAGTTTGTTCCCTCGTATATTGGTGTAATTCTATTATCTCTATAAAGCTGCTCTATACCTTGGTCTTTAGTATATCCATAACCACCAAACACTTGCATTGCATCACTTGTAATTTCCATTCCTAAATCAGTAAACATAGTTTTGACTACCGGTGTCATTAGAGATACAAAGTCAGATGCTTCCTTTTTAATATTTTCATCCTCATGATATAAGCTGACCTCAGTTTGTTGTGATAACCAAAAACACAAAGCTCTCTCTCCCTCTATTATAGATTTCATATTAAGAAGAGATTTTTTTATATCAGCGTGTTCGATGATTAAGTCTGCACCATTTTGATTTTGGCTGTTATTTGTTTTACCTTGTTTTCTCTCCTTTGCGTAGCTTAGTGAATTTTGATAAGCAATTTCAGAAATTCCAAGTCCTTGAATACCTACAACTATTCTTTCGAGGTTCATCATCGTAAACATTGAGTTTAAGCCTTTATTTTTTGGGCCAATCATATAACCAACGGCATCGTCAAAGTTTAAAACACAGGTCGCTGATCCTTTTATTCCCATTTTGCTTTCTATAGAGCCAGTTGAAATTCCATTTCTTTGTCCTAAAGAACCATCTTCATTCACTTTAAATTTTGGCACTAAAAATAAACTTATTCCTTTTGTTCCCTTTGGTGAGTCGGTTGCTCTTGCAATTACCAGATGGATAATATTTTCAGTTAAGTCATGGTCACCAGAAGTAATAAATATCTTTTGTCCATTTAGTTTAAAGGTTCCATCGCTTTGCACTTCCGCTTTAGTTTTAAGTAATCCAAGATCAGTTCCACAAACTGGTTCTGTTAAACACATAGTTCCACTCCATTTACCTTCTACCATCTTAGGTAAATATTTATTTTTAATTTCGTCAGTTGCATGGTGATTGATACAATTATAAGCTCCTATACTTAACTCACTATATAATTTAAAAGATAAACTTGCTGAAGACAGCATTTCATCAAAAAATGCACTTACGGTTTTTGGCATCCCTTGACCTCCATACTTTGTATCACAAGATAACGAGGTCCATCCATCCTCAATAAATTTATTGTAAGCCTCCTTATAGCCTGGAGGAGTTCTTACTACACCATTTTCTAGGACAGTAGGATTCTCATCTCCTATTTTTGCAAGTGGCAGAATTATATTTTGATTTATTTTTGCTGCTTCATCTAAAATATTTTTCACAAGCTCAGAATTTACTTCTTTATATTTTTCTATTTCATTATAGTTCTTGTTATTTCTCAACTTCTCGAAGAGAAACATCATATCATCGACTGGTGCAGTATAATTTGGCATTTGTGGACCTTAAAATAAATGGATAATTATTGCAATTTTGAAATTATCGCATCACCCATTTGAGATGTGGATACTTCTTTTTTTCCTTTCGAAATTATATCTTTTGTTCTTAAACCATCATCTAATACATCTTGGACAGCTTTTTCAAGTTCATTTGCCTCTTTATCTAGGTCAAGAGAATATCTTAATGCCATTGCAAAACTTAAAATAGTCGCAATTGGATTTGCAACTCCCTTGCCTGCAATATCTGGAGCGGAGCCATGTATTGGTTCATACATTGCTCTCATTTGTCCATCTTTATTTTTAGCACCTAAAGAAGCGGATGGTAAAAGTCCAAGAGAGCCTGTTAACATGGAGGCTTGGTCAGAAAGCATATCTCCGAATAAATTATCAGTTACAATTACATCAAATTGTTTTGGATTTCTCAAAAGTTGCATTGCACAATTGTCTGCCAACATATGGTTTAATTCAACATCTGCGAATTCTTTATCGTGTAATTCTTGTACCTCCTCTCTCCAAAGTAGCCCCGCTTCCATTACATTAGATTTTTCACAAGAAGTAACTTTGTTTTGTCTTTTTTTTGCTAAATCAAATGCAACTCTTGCAACTCTTTGTATTTCGCTCGAAGTATATGTATGAGTATTAATTCCTTTTCGCTCTCCGTTATCAATTGGTTTAATACCTCTAGGTTCTCCGAAATATATTCCTCCCGTGAGTTCTCTTACTATCATTATATCTAATCCAGAAACTATTTCAGACTTAAGTGTTGATGCTTCAACCAATTGTTTAAAACAAATTGCAGGTCTTAGATTTGCAAAAAGTTTTAATTCTTTTCTTAATTTTAATAGTGCTCTCTCGGGTTTTTTTGAAAACTCTACATTATCCCATTTGGGTCCACCTACTGCACCTAATATTACTGCTTCAGATTCTAATGCCTTATAAAATACTTCGTCAGTGATCGGAGTTCCATGTTTGTCATAAGAAACTCCACCTGCCAAGTCCTCATCAATTTCAAAATCTAGTGACTTATGTTTATTTAACCAAAGTATAATTTTTTTTACTTCAGCAACAACTTCTGGACCAATACCATCTCCTGGCAAAAGAAGAAATTTTCTTTTTTTGATTTTAATCATTGAAAATCCAGGGCTTTGAATTTTTTAAATTATTTTCAAAAGAAGTTATTTTATCAGTTTTCTCTAAAGATAGTGCAATATCGTCTAAGCCCTCTAACAAACATTTTTTTTTAAACGAGTCTATTTCAAATTTTATTTCATTATTTCCGAAAATTATTTTTTGGTCTATAAGATCAATTTCAATTTCTTCTTTTCTATCAGAATATTGAGAAATTTCTTTTATTTTTTCTTCATCTAGTATGATTGGCAATATTCCATTTTTAAAACAATTATTATAAAAAATATCAGCATAGCTTGAGCTAATAACGCATGTAATTCCAAAATCTAGCAAAGCCCAAGGGGCATGCTCTCTCGATGACCCACATCCAAAGTTTTTTCCAGCTATTAAGATTTTAGATTTATTATAAGGGTCTTGGTTTAAAATAAATTCTTTAATAATATTTCCCTTATCGTCATATCTCATTTCAAAAAATAAGTTCTTACCGAGACCTGTTCTTTTAATAGTTTTTAAAAATTGTTTTGGAATTAACATATCAGTATCAATATTTACTATTGGTAAATAAGCA
>MDTD01154478.1_pt1 | contig 11454 bp, 8 predicted proteins | sample 811221 | NCBI WGS metagenome assembly MDTD01 (sample SAMN05326646, study PRJNA326480) | marine metagenome | isolation source: seawater | place: Pacific Ocean: South West | collected 2011
ATTTTTCCGGCTGAAGACTTATTGATCAAATCATCGGGTTTTTGAAAGTTCTGTCTGGTAAGTTCTCTAGGATTTAATTCCCAATACATTCCCGGAAATTTCTCTTTATCTACAGCAGGAAATCCAATATCCTCAGTAATTACTTTACCGCAATATTCGGGCCCTTCCCTTAAAAACATTCCAACCTTGGGGGCACCTAGGGCTATAGTAAAATCAGCCCTTATTGCTATATGCTCAACGACACCAGTATCACAATTCAATCCAGAAGGAAGATCTATTGATACAACCTTAGTATCTGCATTATTAACCCAAGTCAAAATTGGTACGATCTCATCCCGTACTGTTCCCTTAAAACCAATACCGAGAATACAATCAATAATTAAATCAACTTTGATCAATTCATCTAGATTACCATCATAATCAATGGGTATTCCAAGGTCTTTGCATTGGTCATGGAAAAACAAAGCTTCATTTGTTATATTTTCTAGAGAAGTGATAGAGTAGATTTTTACTGAATTACCGCTTTTATGTAGTAGCGTGGCAGTAGCATACCCATCCCCTCCGTTATTTCCTTTACCACAAAGAATCAATATTTGAGGAGTTGAATATTGGATAAGAATTTCTTCAATATTAAAAGCAATTCTTTTCCCAGCATTCCTCATGAGATCAATGCCATTGATTCCAAATTTATCTATCGAAGTCTTATCAAGAAAATATGCTTGTTCTGAAGTCAGAATTCTCATTTAGAAATAAAAATAGCCGATGCAATGGCATGATCGTCAGTGTGTGATATAGACACTCTAAATTGACCTTTGCATGAAAAATCAAGTTCCACAATAGGCTCACCATCATCTCCTGACCTTATCTCTATTGAATTAAATGGAGTAGGCTGCTTAAAGCCAGATGATTTTAATGCCTTCATTACTGCCTCTTTTGCCGCAAAACGCCCAGCATAATGTATTTCAGGTTTTGATTTTGAATTACAATAGTCCTGTTCATGCATAGTATATATTCGATCAATAAATTTTTGTCCAACTTTATTGATCGATGATAAAATCCTAGAGACTTCTACCAGATCATTACCTAAGAATATGTCAGATGATTCCATTCTCTTCGTTAATGATAATCACCAACTGATAAATGTCATTTAAATCCCAGTCCGCACCTGAATTGACAGTTCCAAAGGTATCTCCATAGCGGGCAAACGCGGTCTTCATTCCAATTTGCTTTGCACCCACAACGTCTCTTTCTGGCCAGTCACCTACCATAATGGTTTCTTCTGGCCTTAAACCCAGAGAATCCAATGACATCTTAAAAGGTTTCTCAGATGGTTTTCTCTCTCCTGTATCATCAAATGTTATTACAACATCAAAATAATGGTAGAGGTTGAGATAATATATACGCATCCATGCTTCTCTACTAGGTGCATCAGATACCACACCAAGTTTTATACCTGACTTGGCTAATGCCATCAAGGTTTTATTAACATTAGGGTAGGCCATTAAATTAGCCTCTCTCGCTCTTCGATAAGCAACTATACCAGCTGCAAGAAATTTATGTTCTACGCGACCAATCTGCTTTTTGATGAATACATCGAATACTTCCTGATTTTCCCATCCAATTTGTTCATATATCTTAACTATTTCATCGTAGGAGGACTCTTCGTCAATCATTAAACCAGCCTCTATCATACCTTTTATTGCAGCTTTAACTGCAAACTCCTTCATTTTCATAAAGTCCAGTAGGGTATTGTCTAAATCAAAAATTACGCCCTTAACCAAAGTATGTTTCTTCATTAAACTTTCTATTTTTCTTTTCTTAATTCAACGATCTCAAATTCTGCAGCTTTTCTCCAATTTCTGTCCCTTTTTGCTTTTTCAAACAGGGCAATTGCTCTATTTTTATTTCTATTTTTACTTTTTTTCAATACAGCCATCCCCCAATAAAAATATGCAGAACCATTAGATTGAGGACGTTCTTTCAAATCAATACTTTTTTGCGAGCATTCTATTGCTTTATCCCAATCCTCTACAGCAATGTATAATTCTGCTAGATGATTATAACGATCATAATTTGAATTATCTAATTGAACAGAATTATCCAAGTTATCTATTGCTTTGAATAAGATTTTTTTCATTGATGAATATGCACCTTTATCTTCTGTACCAGATGCATCCAAATCATTTTTTAATGCAATACCTTGAATTTTATATACCATCCCGAGATGAAAAAAACCATTAGCATAATCGGGTGCAATTTGTGTTACTTCTTTAAGTACCGATTCTGCCTCTTCGTAATTATTGTAATTCGTATATAATAATTTTCCTAGGTTACCATATGCTTTTTCATAATCGTACTTTATTGAAATAGTTTTTTTATAGCATTCAACGGCTTTATCGTTTTTATTATCAACTTCATATACAGCACCCAAAACAAACCAAGATTTATAAGACTCAGGATCCAATTCTATTGCTTGATTTAAATATTTTTCTGCTTGACTTGAATTGCCTGCAAACTTCTCTAATACACCTAGTTGGTAATACGACCTTATAAAACGGGGGTCATATTCTAGTGCCTCCAAGTATTTAGCCCTCGCCTGATCAAGATTACCCCTCCTATATGCCTTATTTCCAGCATTTAAAATTTTAACGGTAATATTATTCGCGTATTTTTTTGCATTTTTATGTTCAGGGTAAATCTCAAGAGCTTTTGAAAAATTATTTGAAGCTTTTTTTATTTCATTATTTACAAAATAATGATAACCAAGATAAAAGTAAGCATCAGAATAGTATGGGTGATTTTCAATAATTAAATTATATATCGGGACTGCCTCGCTTGATTTACCAAGCTTTCTAGCCCTTGGCATATTTTGACCAATCTCTATAATTTGATTTGACCAATCTCTAAAATCCTCACCCCCAATTTGGACAGCTTTATTTGAATAATCATTGGCCTTTTTTATATCCCCTTTATGAAGATTTAATTTAGATAGAGCTTGAAGAGCTGGTGCAAAAGATTGGTCGATATCCAAAGCTGCATTAAAAGACGCTTCTGCACTTTGAATATCACCCGCCTCTAATTGTGTTTTCCCTTGAATTAACAATCCTTCTGGGTCATCTGCTATACAAATCGTTATAGCAATAAAAAATAATAATCTTTTTAATTGTTGTAGCATCATATCCTCAATATTGCAATTAGTTATTATTCAATTTACCATGAATAAAATAGGATTCTAAAATACAGAAAGGTAAAGACTATTTCAATTCAACGTTTAACAAAAAGTCTTGATCCATCAAAAGTTGATATAGTAGGGTTTTGTATCCGATCCATATTACCTGCCTCGTGTGTTACATTACTTTCAATAAATTGGAAAAGTTCGTTGTATGAAAGTGAAGTACTATTTTTCCAATTTTCTGGTCTTAAACCCTTCAATAAGAAATATGTAAATAATCCATGCTTTTTGTCCGGAAATGAACCGCTAACCTGTTTACTAGTTGAAGCAGCGATGACTGTCACATTTGCTGTGTATGAGACATCCACCTCCATTAGAACTGGCCTGATGCCGGAAACCACCAATTCATAATTACGATCCTGCCCTGAAAAACACGCATCCAAGAAAACTGTGGATGAACGTACATCTAGATTACCTAAATAATCATAGATTTCATCGATCAGTATACCAGTATTTGCGTATTCAGGTTTTATATCATACGGTATCAGATAACCCTTTGTTATATCATTTTTTGTTTTTCCATATCCATGACCTGCAAAAAATATATAAATATCTGTACTATCCTTATTGCTAATTCTTTTGTCAATCCAATTTTCCTTACCAAAAACACTTTTTAATCCACCTAAAGTTGCATCTTCGTTTTTTAAGAGATTTATTCTTTTTTTAGGCACGCCTAAAATATTTTTCGCATATTTGTAAAATATGTTGGCATCATTTTCAGCAAATTCTACTTTTGGTGCATATCTATAATCTTCAATTCCAACTACTACAGCGATGGCATGTCGATTGATAATTTTTAAATCAGGTATATTTATATCTACGTCAATCGGTTTTAATTCTGCGATTTCTTTTAACATTACGTTTTTATTTATATCAATTTTTGAGATATTGACAGATGAGACCGAATTATTTCTTTTTTTAAGTTTTAAACCTAGGTCAATTGTTTTTAGTAATTCATTATTATAAAATAATTGCATGGAAATTGGAATTTCTGAATTTCCTTGTTTCTCAAATCTAGGTGTAACACTAAAATCAAAATTTATTTTACTAAAATCTCCACTTGATATATTTTGCAGCTCATAAATCGAATCCAATTGAGTTAAGTATACATATTTTTGATTTTCTGGTTTTATAAATTTTGCTTGCAATTCTATGACATCGAATGAGCTATGGTTTTGCAGGTAAGCCGTGGCAACCACATATTCCCCAGCCTCAATGATTGTATTCCCATTCCCAGATGAGTTTTCGCCTTCGGTGTCATCAATGGATAGAGCGGCCAGTTCAATAATTGGTAAAGATTTTTTTAATGTTTGAAAACTAATTTCCATTGGGTCAGAATCATAGCCGAACTCTTCTAGTGCTTCAATTCTTAGATTACATGTCTGGTCTATTATGTTTTTGTTTGCAAAAATAGGTATCTTGAATGTTTCTTCAATACCCGGGGAAAGTTCTTTTATATTTTTTATTCTTTTTTTATCGATGTTTAGCAAAACACCTTCAATTATATTTGCTTTAATTTTCAAACCAAATGCAGAACCACGGCCCTCATTTTTTAATGAAAATTCAATATAACCTTTTTCCTCACTGTCTAAAGCTAGGTTACCAGAAGGCTCAATAATTTTAAGATCTTGTATCACAATTTTTGGAGGGAGTCTTCTAGGTTGTTTAGTTCCATGATCATCAACTTCTTTTTTACCAATTTTTTCAGCAATAAAATCGTTTTCTATATCAATATGACTGTTTTCAGGGTCTATGATCTTCAATTTTTGGATTATTTCATAGGCACTTTCATATTTGCCTATTGACTTATATGCTTTATATACGTGCCATAAAGGACCCGGTGTCTCTGGATTTAATGCTAAGGAATTTTCAAAATACTTAATGGCATCATCAATCATGCCCATTTCTTTATAAACGTAACCAACCCAAAAATTATTGTTTGCTTTATCTTCATTGTTATCAGATAATTCTATGGCACGAATGAACTCTATGATCGCTTCATCAAATTTTTGCACTTGATAATATAAATATCCTAGTCGATAGTAATATTCGCTGTCTTTATTTTGATCACTAACTGATTGGATAAATTCATTTACTGCATAATCAGAATCACCTTTATCGATATGTACATATGAAATTTTTATACGAGCCCATTGGTTCCAATCATCATCATCAAGCAACCTCTGGTATTGATTAAGAGAATTATCATAATCTTCTAGTCCTTGATATGCTTGCGCAAGTTCAGCAATTCCGTATGAATAATTTTCATCTACCTCTAAACATCTTTCAGCCGCTTTCTTAGCTTCATGCCATTCATCAAGCTCATTATGTGAACGTGCCAATTGATACCATCCAGATGCATCTAATGGTCCATAACTAATGGCTTTATATAGAATACTCTTTGCTTTACTATAGTAATCCTGATAAATATAGATACTTGCCAAACGATTATATAAAGTAATCATTGCCTCTGGATTAGTTGTATCTGGAAATGTGGATATACATTCATAGATGATCTGCTCTGCTTGTCTGTATTGACCTATATCTGCATAACATTTAGCTAAATTAGATGATGCTTTATAGTAATTCGGGTTTAATTCCAATGCCTTATTGTAATGGGTAATGGCATTATGCAGACTATCTATTGACTCATAATAAGATCCAAGAGTAAACCAAGTTTTATCATGATCAGGTTTGATCTCTAAGACCCTATTTAGATATTCAATGGATTTTTCTAATTGATCCAGTTTGCGATATAAAATACCCATTTGATAATAAGGGACATGCCAATTTGAATCTAACTCAATTGATTTTTCGTAATAGTTTATTGCTTGCTCAAGATTTCCTGATTTGTAAGACTTATTACCTAAGTTAACAAACTGACTTCTGATATTGTCAAGGCCTTTACGAGCTTTTTCATGTTTTGGGTATATTTTAAGAGCATTACTGAAATGCCTCCCAGCAGCCTCTATATCTTTTTGTCTAAACCTTGTAAGGCCTTTATAAAACTCTGCATCTGGGAAATAAGGATGGGTTTGAGATATCTTATTATATTCTTTGATCGCCTCTTCGAATAACCCCTGTTGAATATTACGATTCCCATTCAAGATATGTTCCCTGATTGCAAATATCTTGACGGACCAATCACGAAAATCCTCGTCAGCTTGGACAGCTTGATTTGAGTATTCATTGGCCTTTTTCAAGTCACCTTTATGAAGATTTAATTTAGATAGAGCTTGAAGAGCAGGTGCAAAAGTTGGATCATTTTTCAATATGGAATTAAATATTATCTCAGCATCTTCTATGTGGCCCAAGGATAGCTGTGAATTTCCTTTTGACAATAAAACCTCGGTTTCTTGCGAGAAAACAATTGCGATGGATAAAATAATTGCTAGATAACGCAAAATTCATATCCTTTAATATTATAATTCTTATGCTTGAACGCCAGGTGAAACAATAGAATGATTTTTAGTTATGTATTGAGTGTTTATTCATCTGAAGCAGGGATAGCGTCTACCTTGGCCTTCAAATCTGAAACATCATTATCAATCTTATCTACTTTAGCCTCAGTTCTTTTCAATGAACCATCTACCTTGCCAACTTTGTTATCAATCGAACTTAATTTCTCTTCATTGGTTCGAAAATCTCTTGTTAAGGTAACTACTTTTTCACCAATGATCCCCAATTCATTTGCAAGATCACCTAAATCTGTTGTCAATTTTTTACGTGCTTTCAAAGCATTCTTATCCATATCCTCTATATTTATTGATATAACATCCAAACGACTGGTTAAATCTTTAAGCATTGATCTCATTGCAATTGCTAATTCATCAGTTTTCAGTTCTAGATTATTCGCTAACTTTTTAATTTCAATTTGATTCTTTTCAACACCATCTTCAACATCGCCAAACTTGCCTTGTACTCTGATAACTTCTTGTATATTATTTGCTAATGCACCTGACATCATGTCTATCTGATTCTGCTGGTTCTCTTGCACACTGCGGATGGATTGTATATCCTTTTTGATCGTTGAAAGATTGCCTGAAAGTAGATAGGATTGGTTTGCTGTAATATCCAGCTTTTGTCTAACCTGAGAGAATTGTTTATTCATCGTGCTTACTGTATCGTCAATACCACCCATTTCTTGTCTGTTAGAAGCAATATCTACTCTTTGGTTAACCAGATCATCCTGCACATATTCAATCTTTTTTTTCTGCTCACGTCCTTGAGAATGTAATCTTAATAAATCAATCTCAAATTCATTTTGTAAAACTTCAAGATCCTTAAAGAGCTCATATAAATCACTCATTGCCGTTTTTAAAGAATCATTCCAGTGATTGACCTGACCTGATAGTTGATTGACATTGCCCTGTAGATACTCAAGTCTATCTGAAAAAAAAGTTAGATCTCCTTTTTTTGCTGCATCCTCTCTACCAAGAATGTCAGAAGGTTTTAACTTTATCGTACCTTGTTCAGTCTTCAAAAATATTCGATTTTGATTTTCATTGACTACCTGACCTTGTACGATCGAACCATCCTTCAGAAAGAAAATGGAAATATCTTGTGCTGATACACAAGCAAAAGCAAAAATGATAATCAGTATAAGTTTCTTTAACATATGATACTACTTCTTTAGCAAGAGAATCTAATTTATTGATATGTTTTGAGCAACTGATTGAAAAATAAAAAAGCCCTTAATGAATCAGGACTTTTCTAAATGTGCCGAAGGCCGGACTCGAACCGGCACGAGGTTTCCCCCACTGCCCCCTCAAGACAGCGTGTCTACCAGTTCCACCACTTCGGCAATATAAATCAATTTAAAATTAGTAAGTGATCAATTTAGGTATTATTGTTTTCTTTACTCATCATCATCTAGATCAAGAGTTGGCTGATCAGCTGATGGGACATCATCTAGAACTGGTAGTTCAGGCCTATTTTCAGCTGCCCTCTTAACTAAAGAAGTTGAACTTTCATCACTAGGACCGCTTAGGACACTAATAACTACAGCAAGAACAAGAAATAAGGTAGCAAGCCAGGTGGTTATCCTACTAAGTACATTTCCTGCATTCTGTCCACCAAGAACAGAACTTGCAGCATTTCCTCCAAATGTACCAGAAAGGCCACCCCCCTGACTAGCCTGCATTAGAACAACTGCTATGAGTAGCAGACTAACGATGGTATGTATCACTATTAAAAAACCTATCATTTTTATTTCTCCTGAACTTCTTCAACAATCTTAATTATTGATGCAAAGGACCCAGCATCTAGACTCGCACCACCTATCAAAAACCCATCAACCCCTTTGGTTTGGATTAGGCTCTTTGCATTACCCGAATTTACAGAACCACCATATAAAATGTGCGTCCCATCTCCGTTGCCATATTTATTGCCAATGACCTCACGTATGAACTTGTGAGCAATCTCAACTTGCTCATTGGAAGCAGTCAAACCAGTACCTATAGCCCATACGGGCTCATAAGCAATGATGCAATTTTTTACATCACCGATTGTATCGAGACCTTTTTCTAATTGGTCTTTCAAAATTGACTCAGTCTCCCCAGATTCCCTTTGAGTAATTGTCTCGCCAACACACAAAATGGGTTTCATTTCATTTGCTAGTATTGCCTTGGTCTTCTTATTGACCCAATCATTTGTCTCACCAAAAATATGTCGCCTTTCAGAATGCCCTACTATCACATATTCTGCACCGCAATCTTTTATCATCTGGAGCGAAATTTCGCCAGTAAGTGCACCTCCATCTTCCCAATGGCAGTTCTGTGCAGCTATGTGAAATGGTGGTTGAACTTTTAAGTCCAAGAGCCCGGTAAATGGCGGGGCATAAATAACCGTCACAGATTTTAAAGCCTTGACCAGTTTACTAATTTCACTAACATGCGATGAACCTTCTGATGGTAACTTATTCATCTTCCAATTACCTGCTACTATGGGAGTTTTTTTCATTTTATTTCTCCAATGCATTTAATGCGGGAAGAGCGTTCCCACTTAATAATTCTAGTGATGCTCCGCCGCCCGTTGATATGTGAGTCATATCTTTCATTAGACCAAATTTTTCTAATGCGGCAGCAGTATCACCACCACCAACAATTACTTTTGCACCGGATGCAACGCAACTAACTAGGTGTATTGCCATTTCTCGAGTTCCATTCTCATATGCATTTGATTCAAATACACCCATTGGACCGTTCCACAATATTGTTTCTGAATTACCTAAAATTTCATTAAATCTAATTACTGAATCCGGACCAATATCTAACCCCATCATTTTTGATGGAATTTCATCAATTGGATATGTTTTATTGTCACTTATGTCTTTTGGCGACAAAGCACATACGGCATCAACTGGCAAGATTATCTTTGTACCTTTTGATATTGCATTATTCATAATGCTTCTTGCTATATTGATCATTGATTTATCTAGAAGTGACCCTCCAATATTTTTTCCTTTTGCCATCAGAAAAGTAAATGCCATGCCTCCACCTATAATAATATTGTCAGCCTTTTCTAAAAATTGATTAATCAATTCAAGTTTTGTATCAATTTTTGCCCCTCCAAGAATTATAGTCAGCGGAGTTTTGGGCCGAGACATGATTCTTTGCAGATAGTTAAGTTCCTTATCCATCAGCCATCCAATGCCAGCATGTTTAAAATATGGTACAACACCTACATTAGAGGCATGAGACCTATGCGCAGTACCAAATGCATCATTGATATATATTTGTCCATGCCTAGCAAGCGTGGATGAAAATTCCATTTCATTATCTTGCTCGCCCGGATGGAATCGCAAATTTTCGAGCAAGTGTACTTCACCCTGCTTTAAACTAATTGAGGTATCAATTGAATCAGTAGATACACAGCTATCTGAGAACTTTATTGGCATTTCCAATAAAGACGCTAATTCTTCACCTACAGCAATGAGGCTAAGCTTGGAATCTACTTCCCCCTCAGGTCGTCCCATATGAGACATAATAACTACTCCAGCACCTGCCTCTATGCATGTTAAAATGGTTGGCAAGACTGCCTTTATTCGAAAGTTATTAGAAACCTGATCTTTATGCATTGGAACATTGAAATCAGCACGAAGTAGGACATTCTTTCCTCTAAGGTCAAATGCTCTTAATGTTTTTATCATTAAAAATTATCGAATGTGAATTGTTATATGATTGGGAAAATGCGAATATTTGAATTGTTAGAAATTAAAAGTAATAATCTCAATACCAAAACTATGAATTATTAAAATGACTTCCCAAAGTCGATTATAAAAAATTTATTTATAACAGAATCTTGTTTAATTTAGAGTATGGCTGATTTTTTTGTTGGGAATAATGATAAAATAGATTTTCAAGATCTTATGGGCCATAGAGTCCATGAGATATTGCTTGTAGCTAGTCCATATGATGCATTTATTTTGGAGGAAGATGGTCACCTTACAGAACAAATTCTAACTGAGTATATTGGAATGAATTTTAATTATGCACCAAGGGTTACTAGGGTTAGGACTGGATATCAAGCAATGCAGATCATAAAAAAGAAAAAATTTGATTTGGTAATATTAATGCTGAGGATTGAGGACCAAGATCCAATCTCACTTGGAAAAAGGATAAAAGACCTATACCCCAAAAAACCAGTTGTTTTGCTTGCATTTGATGAAACAGAGCTTAAACAACTACCTAATAAAATATCTCCAAATGCAATTAATAGGGTATTTATATGGTCAGGAGATGCAATTGTTTTCCCTGCTATTATTAAATACATAGAAGATAGGAAAAATGCAAAACAAGACATAATTAATGGAGATGTCAGGGCTATTTTGCTTATCGAAGACTCACCAAGAATGTATTCAGTTTTATTACCTCTTATTTATAAAGAAATCATATACCAAACAAAGAATTTGATGGATGCTAGTCTTACTCAATCACAGAGGCTTTTACACCTTCGAGGTCGCCCAAAAATCTTATTAACTCCAAATTATGAAACGGCCCAAAAATTTTTCAAACAATTTAAAAGAAATATGATTGGAGTTATTTCAGATGTAAGGTTTCCGAGGAAAGGAACTAAGTACTCAGAAGCAGGACTTGACTTTACTAAATGGGCAAGAAAAATTGATCCATCAATACCAATATTGCTCCAATCAACTCAAAATGAAAATGAAAAGATGGCAGATGAGGTTAATGCCAATTTTCTACATAAGAATTCTCCCACCC
>MDTD01194718.1_pt1 | contig 11454 bp, 11 predicted proteins | sample 811221 | NCBI WGS metagenome assembly MDTD01 (sample SAMN05326646, study PRJNA326480) | marine metagenome | isolation source: seawater | place: Pacific Ocean: South West | collected 2011
AAGATCACGACATAGATCTTATACACGTTCATTACGCCATTCCACACGCAAGTGCAGCAATTACTGCTAAGAAAATCCTAGCTGATGAAGATATCAATCTTCCTATAGTAACTACTCTTCACGGCACTGACATAACTCTCTTAGGAAAGGACATTTCCTTTGAGCCAGTTATTTCATATGCTATTAATAAGAGCAATGCAGTAACCGCTGTGTCTGAAGATCTCAAGCATGAGACAAATAAGCTGTTTGGTGTGGACAAGGATATTAGTGTGATTCCCAACTTCTTCTGTCCTAAGCATTTTGGGATAGTAGGTGACGAAGAATTCAAAGCTGTAATAGCGCCTAAAGGCCAACCCATCCTTACTCACATTTCTAATTTCCGTCCTGTAAAAAGGGTGTTAGATGTTATTGAGGTATTCAATCAAACGTTGAAGTCGAAAGATCTGAGGCTACTTTTAGTCGGTGATGGTCCAGATAGAACAGCTGCTGAACAGTTATGCCGTAAGTATGGAATCTTAGAAAAAGTTGTTTTCCTTGGAAAGGTTAAGAATCCTATAGAGCCATTAATGATAAGTGACGTCTTCATATTGCCATCTGAAGCTGAGAGTTTTGGCTTAGCAGCTTTAGAAGCAATGGCTGCTGGAGTTCCTGTTGTGGCTACAAATGCAGGCGGTTTGCCTGAATTAGTTGTCAATGGCACTTCAGGTCATTTATGCGAAATTGGAGACATCTTAGGTATGTCTAATAGTGTCTTGAATATTCTTGAAAGTGAGAAAAGGTTTAGTGAATTCCGATCATCTACACTTGAAAGAGCTCAAGAATTCAGGATAGACTTTATTCTTCCCAAATACCTTGAAATTTATAATAGAGTTTTAAATCAATAATGAGCATTAAAACTATAGGCCAAAGAATCTCTATAGCAGAACATTCTGACGCTATCACAATTGCCATTAGTGCAAACATTCCCCCTTCACAACAAATGGCATTAGAAGCATGGTTTGGAGCTTGGCTAGGATTGGGAGGTTTAATGACTTACGGTGCATATTCTTCCTCTGGAGATGAAAGGATGTATTTGCTAGTTAGTTTGGCCTTCTGGGCGTTCTTCTTTGTCAGAATTCTAAAAGTAATTTTATGGAGAAGAATGGGATCTGAAATCATCCGAATTTCAACTAAGGAAATGATGATAAAAGATGCCTTTAAGACAAAAGGAAAAGAAAGATTCTACTTTTTAGAAAGCATAGGTAAATTAGAAGCTGTTGAAAGAAATGAGACTTCATTTTTTGGCTCTTTAGACCAAAGTTTCTGGATCCTTGGTGGTGACAACATTCACTTTAATTACAAAGGCAAAACCCACGTACTAGGCAAACAGCTTTCAAAGTCCGATGCAATGCAACTAAGCAACTATTTGAATAAGAGTATTGCTAGATATTTGAAGAAGAAGTAAATTGACTTTATGAATCAAAAAAAGAAACTCGTTCTAATAAAATATCTTTTATCAAAAGATAGAAAGATGAATGAATCTAATTATTCGATTCAATTAAAAAACGCAGAGCAACTGAATAACCCTCTGCACCTAATCCAGAGATAACTGCTTTACAAGCACCGCCTGTAATTGTTGTATGCCTGAATTCCTCTCTTGCATGAATGTTTGAGATGTGTACTTCGATTACAGGCGTTGTTATGGATGCTATAGCATCTCGTATAGCAACTGATGTATGAGAATAACCTCCAGGGTTAATAATTATTCCATCAAGACTCATTCCCCATTCCTGCACTTTAGAAATAAGCTCACCTTCATCGTTTGACTGAAAGTTTAGAATGTCATCCTTTTGAAATTCTTGCTTTAGTGATTCAATTATATCATCTAAAGTTTGATTACCATACACACCAGGCTCTCTAACTCCTAGCATATTCAAATTAGGGCCATTGATGATTCCTATCCTCATTACTTGATGATTTTAGCATTGTTTGAATGAACAAACATTGTCTCACCTAATCCGTGATATCTCTCAAACAAAGCGCCATGATCAGCTGCAAGTTCTCCATCTAGGAAGCCTAGAATAACTAGGTCAGCACCACCTGATTTATTGACAATCTTTTGGGTTACTTCTTCCTCGCTATTTGTTTGTATAAACTCGATATTTTGCTCGGCAATAGGAATTCTTCCTTCAAGGATTTGGTCTCTAATTTTTGTTGCATGCTCATCATCCGACCCCTGGTGAATGAAGAATACTGAAATGCTAGCTTCTCCCCATTCAGGATGAGATTGAATAATGTATGCAAGCAAAATCATCAAGCTAGCGTTATCCCCATCATCAGGAGTAATCCAAAGATGGATGTCATGCTTATTTCCATAAGCTCTACCACTACTTCTAAGAAGAACGTGATCTAGATCTGCTGCCTCAAGTATCGCTAGGTTATCGAGAAGCTGGTCTCTGTTTTCTATATTCTTAGGATCGTATTCCATTAGAAATAGATTGTTACCCTTACCGCTTAAACCTGGGAGCTGAACACATTGAGCAATTGCTGAAGTGAAAGATGGAGATATAATTGTATCTAAGTGAACTCTGCTATGGCTACCCCTTGCCCAATCAACTAATTCTTTCTGAGATTGTTTGGCCTCCTTCTTAGTATCAGAATTAAGGAATCCTTTGATGAAATGCATATAAGTTCCAAATCCATGTCTATGAGCAATCCACCTTACCATATCATATCCCTCTCTCCTTTTGAAACTATCAGGAGATATTGCTAGAACAAAAGGACGCCATCCTGCTTCATCTTCGAAATGATCATCGTCATTCATTTGAAGAGCAAGCTGGAGTGATCGGGTGATTTGGAATATGATGCCTTTAAACAGCCTCACCATACCACTTTGATTTCCCTTTCTTGCAACCCAAGCATGAATCAGAATCATAATAACAATACTCGCTATAGCGTAAGGAGTATTCATACCAAACATCAAAGCAATACATAATACAGCGCCTACTAAGCTTATTGACCAATGTGACTTAAACGTTGGTCTATAACTAGGATCTGCAGCCATGTATTCGAGGAATGAAACAAGGCAAATGGCACCATATGTAACCATAAAGAACATCGAAATGATTTCAGCTACAGCGTTAATGTCTCCTATAGAAACAAATGCAAAACCTATCAAACATGTAATAAACGAAGCCCTAACTGGTTCATTTGTCACACCCTTGCCCTTACTCAACCATTCGGACATGTTATCTGGGAATACACCATCTACTGCAAGTGCCTGAAGTGTTCTTGGTGCAATCATTACTGAGCCGAGAGCTGAACTAATTGCAGCTGCAGCAAGGCCTATAGCAATCATAGGTGGCCACACAGATATCTTTTCCATGTATAACTCATCCATTGCCAAGTGTTCTAATGGCGCAGACCACCACAATTTGAAAGAAACAGCGACGTACACAACTATACCTACAATAGTGGCATAAATGGTGCCCTTAGGTATACTAATTCTTGGATCTTTCAAGTCTCCACTAAGCCCTAGGCCTGCAGCAATGCCGGTAAATGCGGGGAATATGAAAGTAAAAACTTCGAAGAAGCCGTAACGATTAATCGTTCCTGTCGGTGTATGAAGAATTTCAGGAATTGTTGCTGTAGGATCAAGGTTGGGGTTTCCTGGTCCTGATCCTATGAAAAAGCTAATCAATGCGACAACTAATGCTGCGACAACTACATAAAGGGCTTTAACTCCAACGTTAGCCCCTTTTGTTAGCATTAACAAAGTCAGCAATCCCATCATACCTAGATTAACCCATAGAGGATCTAAGGCAACTCCATATTGGAGTTCTATCCAAGCTAAAAGCCCCCTTATTGAAACGGTAAAGGCAATTATATAGAAAGCCACACTTATTGCTTGGGATAGGAATAAAGTGATTCCAATAGATCCTCCAATGTTTAGCCCAAAAGATCTTGATATCATGAAATATGCTCCACCACCTTCAACCTTTTGGTTTGTTGCAATCTCAGCAACAGCAAGAGCTGCAGGGATTGTAACCATATGGCCGACAAGAATGATGAGAAGGGTTTGGATTAATCCTACGTGAGCAATAGAATATCCAAATCTCAGAAAGAGAATGGCTCCTAAAATTGTTGAAACAGCCGTTAAGAAAACCGGCCATGTTCCCATCGTCTTTTGTTGCTCCCCTGGAATCATATCTGCACAATATACGCCGTCAAATTCTTACCACATAAGAGAAGTATGAACAGGCAAATGATCGGAAATGTAGTACCCATGCTTGATGTACTCATCCGCACAAGTCCAAACACCATGTGCACCCCTCACCATGATGTAATCGATCCTTGAACTTCCTTTAGAAGCAGGTTCAAAAGTGGTGTAAGTACCAAAGCCCCTTCTACATCTAGTATCCGAGTGGTAATATGTATCAATCAGACCGCCTTCTGTAAGGGTTTGGATTTCAGGTGTATCATCTTCAGCATTAAAATCGCCTAACACAACAACTGCATCTGCTCTACCTCCTAGTGACCAACCACTTATAAGATTTGCAGCCCCTTCCCTAGCCTCACTACTCATATGTGACCAATGGGAATTTATGACTTTGATAGTTTTACCTGATGATCTTTGATGAAGAAGTACGATAGATGCAATTCTTGGCATATCAGCATCCCATCCTATTGCACCTTCCTCTTGCCAAAACTCAGCCAACCACCTAGTTTCAGAATGGATCAAATCGTATTTCTCCTTTTGCCAGAAAATTGGGCATGCTTCACCAGAACCGTCCTCCTCTCGACCTCTGGAATATGAATTCATCCAAGGCATTCCCGTTTTCAAGTCTTTAAGCTGATTAGGCAAAACCTCCTGAAAACCAACGATATCAAAATTAGCAACAGCTTTAACAACTTCTACCTTTCTTTCCTCCCAGGTGAGTGGGTCATTTGGATTATCGTATCTAATGTTAAACGTTGAAACAGTCCATTCATCAGTACTCTGCAAAGTAAATAGAATGGGTAAAACAGCTAATGCAAGTACTTTATACATGGTTGAGCAAATTTAGCCGTTACAGGTGCAACCATCAGTACATTTGCAATCGAAATGGGAAGACAAAGAATGTTCAAGAAGGGGCATGTCCTCGAAGCAACTATAACTGGGCTTGCTTTTGGTGGAAAGGGAGTTGCAAAAATCCCTACAGACTTGGGTGATTTTACCATTTTTATTCAAAACACATTTCCAGGCCAAACAGTAAAAGCACAAGTTATTACTTGCAAAAGAAGACACGCTGAATGCAGGCTTATGCAAGTTCTAACACATGCTCCCGAAGAAGAGAATATTTCTTTTCAACCTATTCCAGGAGCACCATATGCCACTTTTCCTATTGAAGTACAACACAAGTACAAAGAGGAAACTACAATAGATCTTTTTAAGCGAATTGCAGGCATCGAAAAGCCTGAGGAGCTTTATAAAGGGTTGGTTTCTTCACCTAGTGTTTGGCATTACAGAAATAAAATGGAGTATAGCTTTTCATCTATACTTCACGATTTAGAAACAGGAGAAAAGGTTGATGGGTTTGGTCTAGGGTTTAAACATCGTGGTACATGGTGGGCCGTAGAAAACCTAGACAGTGATTCTGGATTATTTGACAAACAAGTTGAATCAGATTTAAGAAAGATCAGACTTTGGTGTGAAGCTACAGGATTACCAGCTTGGCATCCACCTCAGAGAAGAGGGTTTTTTCGATTCTTTGTAGTTAGGCGCAGTATAGCTGAGAATTCTCTTTTGATAAACTTAGTTACCACATCTGGCGGTGAAGGGAAATTTGATCCGAATGAATTTGTTGAATTTATGAAGAGTTTATGGGGAGAAAGGGTTGCTGGCATCCTTCATACCATCAATGATGATATCGGAGAACGTGTTGAAGCTAGACAGGGAAACAGTAAACTAATTTTCGGAAGAGAACGCATTACTGAGAAGTTACATGGGTTAAAGTTTGACATTAGTTTAAGTAGTTTTTTCCAGACTAATCCTCAAAGTGCTGAAAGGCTGTATTCTGAAGTTCTTAGTCTTGCTTTAGAAAAAAATCTTGGTGGAAAAGACGCTGTAGTATTAGACTTGTTTTGTGGGACAGGAACTATCTCTCAGCTTCTTGCAAAAGAACATAATGGACAAGTAGTTGGGGTTGACATTGTTGAATCAGCCATTGAGGATGCTAGGATAAGTGCTGAGCGCAATGGATCAACAAACATTCAATTTTATGCCGCAGATGTAGGAAAATTTCTCTTAGAATATCCTGAATACAGAGGAAAGATTAGAACTTTAGTAATGGATCCCCCACGTGCAGGAATATCTCCTAAATCACTAAGAAAAGTAATAAGGTTACAGGCTGACAGAATGGTTTATGTGAGTTGCAACCCTGCAACTCAGGCGAGAGACATTGCAACCCTTGCTGAAAATGGATATAGATTGGTTCAATTCAAATTAGTTGATCAATTTCCGCATACCTCACATGTAGAATCTGTATCTTTATTTGAAAGAATAGAAGGATTTGTCACTAAAATTGACCTCAATAGATGAAGAGAAATAAAATTTTAAATAGCGACCAAATCAAGCGCAAGCTTGAGAGAATGGCCCGTCAAATCCTTGAAAATCACTATTCTGAAAAAGAGCTTATCCTTCTAGGCATTAAAGGACAGGGGCTTGAAGTTGCTAATAGATTAGTTGAAATATTAAACTCTATAGGAAAGATTAAAGTAGTCTCAGAGTCTATTTCATTTAAAAAGAATGACCCCATTCATAGTGAAATCAAGTGTAGCTGTGAAGAGAGTCATTTTGAAGGCAAAGTAGTAGTGGTCGTAGACGATGTACTCAATTCTGGTAGGACAATGATTTACGCTGTTAAACACGTTTTAGACACTGAGCCAAAGGGTGTATATACTGCAACCTTAGTTGATAGAATTCATCGTTCATTTCCAGTAAGAGCTGATTACTGTGGTTTGTCTTTATCTACTCACGTAGACCAACACATAAGTGTAGCTCTTGACAAAAAAGATGAGGACAAGGATTCTGTATTTCTAGAGTTATAAAACCTCTCTCATCCTCCAGCCTATAGATTCCAATTTGGCTTCTATTAGCTCATCATTGTATTCCTCTTCCTCCCACTTTGAATTTGCTCCTGAATACGAAGATGCTCGAGTTAAGAGTTGACGACCTATAGTCCTTTCCAAATCATTGTCCTTCACATCAGCAAGTAATGGTCTGTTTTTACAGTTCCCTTTAAGTCTATTTGCAAGAATTTTTGGAGTCACACTTAAGTGAACAACTACACCGTGTCTCCTCATCCATTCCATAGCTCCTTTAGCACAGGGAGTACCTCCTCCTGTTGCAATAACAGAACTAGGACGTGCTACAATCTCTCTTAATAGTTCAGATTCCTCGGTCCTAAAAGCTTCTAACCCAAAGTCATTGATGAAATCACTTATACTGCAACCAAATCTCTCTTCTAAGACCTGATCCATATCTACAAAAGGCTTGTCAATTTTCTTTGCTATCCTTTTCCCGAGCGTTGATTTACCGCTCCCCATATATCCGACAAAAATCAAATGCATATCACAGTAGTTCTAATACAATTCTAGTGCATCATTATCTAACTCTCACATCAAACATGTGAATTCCTTCAAGGTTACCTGTTAACAAATCTCCCTTTTTCACAGAACCTACACCTGCTGGTGTACCCGTAAATATCAGATCACCCGTCTTAAGTGTCATATACTTAGACAAGTAGACAATTAAGTCATCAACTGAGAAAATCATTTGTGAAGAATTTCCACTCTGGACAACTTCCTCATTTTTTTTCAATTCAAAATTCAAATTCTGAATATCACCACCTAAATCTTTCAATGAAACAAATTCATGTGACACAACAGCCGAGCCATCAAATCCTTTTGCTTTTTCCCAAGGATGACCATTTGACTTTAGTTGAGTTTGAACATCTCTAGCTGTAAAATCTATACCAAGCCCTACCATTGAGTAATATCTAGGTGCAAATTTCTTTTGAATACCCTTACCTAGTTTTCTAATCTTGATGACCAACTCAACTTCATAGTGCACATCGTCAGTCCAATCAGGAAGATAAAAAGCGTGTTTCCTTGTAAGTATAGAGCTATCAGGCTTCAGGAAAAAAAGTGGTTCTTCAGGAACTTTATTTCCTAATTCTTCAGCGTGCTGCTTATAATTCCGTCCAATGCAAATGATCTTCATTTCCCAGAGCCTTTAATAACTGTTCTAATTGTGTACATAAGAATCTTAAAGTCCAATGCTAAAGTCATATTCTCAATATACATTACATCAAATCTGAGCCTTTGCAACATCTCTGTTACATTCTCTGCATAACCATATTTAACCTGACCCCAAGAAGTAATCCCTGGTCTAACTTTTTGCAAATGAGTATAGTGTGGTGCCTTCTCCTTAATCTTTTCTATAAAGTATTGACGTTCCGGACGAGGCCCAACTAACGACATCTCTCCTATCAACACATTCCAAAACTGTGGTAACTCATCAAGTCGCAATTTTCTCATCCACCTACCTGACGAAGTAATTCTTGGATCATCCCCTGAACTCAATTTAGGAGTGCCTTGTTCAGCATCCATCCTCATAGTTCTGAATTTAATAATCATAAATGGAACACCATATTTTCCTATTCTCTCTTGTTTATAAAAGACTGAGCCTTTTGATGATCTTTTTACAGCTATTGCTAAACAGAGATAAACAGGAAGTAATGTTATTAATGCACTAAGTGATGCTCCTACGTCTATTCCTCTTTTAACCACTCTTTGCCAATTAGGCATAACCAACCTATCCACATGAATTAATGGAGTACCATATACAGCACCAGTCCTCACGTTTCCACTCAACATATCGTAAAGATTTGGAACAACTTTAATACTGACTCCTTTCCCTTCAGAAAGAACTATAAGGTCAACTGTCTTCTTTCTGTCTTTAGGCTCTATTGCAACAATAACTTCTTCAATGTTTTCGTCGTCAATAATTTTAGACAAATCGTTAACTCCACCTAATCGTGGTAGGTTTTCTGATAACTTAGGATCAACGTCGTTTATTTGAATGAATCCTCTTAGATCAAATCCAGATGACAGCGTTTCACCTTGAATGTCATTTACCAATTGAACAGCAGTATCAGCTCCTCCCAACACTAATGTCTTAAAGGCCCACTCACCATTTCTGATCTTTTTAAGCGTCCTTGCAACTACACTCCACCTAAACAATAATGTGAGAGAAAAATGGGCACCGAATAGTACTCCCAAAGTCTTGTAATATTGATCATAACTATTTATGTAGTCATCTATTAACAAACTGAAGAATAGCACAAGAGAACCAATTGTAGTTGCTTTGAGAGTTTGGACTAATTCTAAGACTCTATACCTACGCCTTGGATTTAAATACATGCCCATTACTGCGTAAAGACTCATCCAAAACAAAGGCACTACAATCACTCCTAAGACATATTTTGAATCAAATTGCCATTCACCTGTATAAGTGCTCCAAATTTTTTCTATTTCAACTTTTCTATAAGCATATAGAATTGTCCAAGCAATTGCTGCAGCCAAATAGTCAACTAATGCATAGTGCATTGGCAATGCTCTATCCACAATCCTCCTACCCTTCATTAGTAGTGCACAATTTTAAAGTTGTCAACTAACACAAAACTTGAGTCAAGACCTGGATCTAGAATTGCGTCAAGGGTGATTTCAAATCCATAAGCACTTGGATGTGACCATACCAATGGCCCTAAATCCAAATACATTTTCTTCCACTCTTCTGGTGTAGGATGTAGCACAATGATTGGAACTCTTTCTGGAGTAGAACCTCCAATCACCTCTAATCCTACAGCAAATGAATTATCACAACGATAATTGAACTCCATCCAAATCGGCCCTGATTTAGGTAAAAAATAAAGCTGCTCTTGAGTAGTTGACGTCAGATGAGTTGCACTATCACCCAATTGAATGAATCCACTCGCCTCTCCTTCGAAAACAAGATCTGGATCTGTGGTTCGGACTACTTCGGCAGTGCTAGTTGAATTAGCTTGAAATCTGTTTGCTGATTCAAAATCCTCACATAGAATAATATTTGCTGCCTCAATGTATTCAGTGTGGTAATCAAATGTACTAGTGTCACCTGGCACAAAGTCAACTAAGATTTCCATAGATTCATAAAATGAATATGGCTCCCTAGTTGCAGAAATTCCATTTGCTCTTATTCCTGCACTAATTTCTAAATCAACTAATCCATCTCCATCCTCATCGATATAGGGAATTTTAGCTGGTAAAGGAAAAGCCCCTAGCACATCTGTTGTAGTATGAACCCACACTTCATCAATATCATGAGAACTTGTTCCTTGATCTAATGAAGTTGAAAGACTGAACTCTGAAATTTCAATAACATGAGGAATCTCAGGACTATTACCTATTCTTTCACAGCCACACAATAATGCAGCGATAATTAAAATAAAAGCTAGCTTACTATTCACGATGCACAAAGTTACTGTCTAGCAAAACCTTTACGAGCATCTTACGCATCTTATTGCACCAGGCATTATGATTATTCTTCCAACTGGAATTTTCTCTCCACAACTTACACATCTACCAAATTTATCCTTACCCAATCTTTTCATTGCATTTTCAAGCCCTTTTACCTGATTTTCCAGTTGTCTTAATGCTGCTTCATTTACACTTCTATTGTTAATCGCATCCATTCTGCTTACTCTACCAATGGCTTCTGAAGGAGGAATTGGTTTTGTCAATTCCTTGTACTCTTCAATCCTTTCCATTAGGTCAGACATCTTTTTGTTAATTCTATCTTGAATATCTCTCTTCTCGTCTTGTGTCAACATGGGTTCAAGATGGTTAATTTTGCACACGATTGCAATCCTATAATTAATTCTATTTCAGAAAATGAAATTTTTCATCGACACTGCTAACCTAGACCAAATCCGCGACGCGGCAGAATTCGGAGTACTAGACGGAGTAACTACTAACCCATCATTGATGGCAAAAGAAGGAATCTCAGGAAACGAAGCTGTATTAAATCACTACAAAGCCATTTGCGAAATTGTCGATGGAGATGTGAGTGCTGAAGTCATCTCAACTGATTACGAAGGAATGATTGCTGAAGGAGAAAAACTCGCAGCACTTCACCCAAATATCGTGGTTAAAGTCCCAATGATTAAAGATGGTATTAGAGCGATCAGCTATTTTACATCTAAAGGCATCAGAACAAACTGTACACTTGTGTTCTCACCAGGCCAGGCTCTTTTGGCTGCGAAGGCAGGAGCTTCATACGTAAGTCCATTTATTGGTCGCTTGGATGATATTAGTTCAGACGGACTTGAGTTAATCGAATCGATCCGTGAGATCTACGATAATTATGAATTCAGCACTGAAATACTTGCTGCA